>Ga0209415_10008384_pt1 | contig 17935 bp, 17 predicted proteins | sample PeaSoiSIISIP2007_FD_187696 | JGI IMG/M metagenome (GOLD analysis project Ga0209415, IMG submission 187696) | Peat soil microbial communities from Weissenstadt, Germany - SII-SIP-2007 (SPAdes) (version 2) | ecosystem: Environmental > Terrestrial > Soil > Wetlands > Peat | place: Germany... | reverse complement strand
CTGGATCGCGGCGGCGAAGATCTCCGAGGCCGACGCGCTCGAGCGGTCGACGAGCACGACCAGCGGCCCGTCCCAGACCTCGCCCGGCTCCGGATCGTCGAGCACCTCGATGCGCCCGCCGGTTTCCTTCAGCTGCACGACCGGGCCCTTGCGGATGAACAGCCCGACGAGACCGGTCGCTTCCGACAGGTGACCGCCGCCGTTGCCGCGCAGGTCCATCACGATGCCGTCGACCTTCTCCTGCTTGAGCTCGCCGATCAGGCGCGCCACATCCCGCGTCGTCGAGCGGTAGTCCTTGTCGCCGCTGACCCGGGCCTCGTAGTCCTGATAGAAGCTCGGCACGTCGATCACGCCGACCTTGTACTCCTGGTCGCCGCGCTTGATCGTGCGCACCTTCTTCTGTGCCGCCTGCGCCTCGAGCGTGATCTTGTTGCGCACGAAATCGAGCACCGATTCCTTGGCGCCGGGCGCGGCGCCGGCCGCCAGCACCGACAGACGCACCACTGACCCGGTCGGGCCGCGGATCAGCTGCACCACATCGTCGAGACGCCAGCCGACCACGTCGATGAGCTCACCGTTCTTGCCCTGGCCGACGGCCGTGATCCGGTCGTTGGCCTTGATCTTGCCGCTGACGGCCGCCGGGCCGCCGGCGATGACGTTCATCACGTTGACGTAGTCGTCGACGAGCGACAGCGAGGCGCCGATACCGACGTACGACAGCTTCATCGCGATGTTGTATTCCTCGCTCGAGCGCGGCGACAGGTAGTTCGAGTGCGGGTCATAGACGTGCGCGTACGCGTTCATGAAGTTCTCGAATACGTCGTCGGCGCTGACCTGTTCGATGCGCTTCAGGACGCGCTCGTAGCGCTTCTTGAGAATGTCGCGCGCCTCCGGCCAGGTCTTGCCGGTGAGCAGCAGCGACAGCGCGTCGTTCTTGACCCGCTTGCGCCACAGATCGTCCGACTCAGCCTGGTTGGCGAGCCACGGCGCCTTGCTGCGGTCGAACACGAAGCTCTCGTCGAGCGTGAAATCGGGCGCGACGTTGAGGTCGGCGATTGCAGACCTGACGGCCGCGCGATTGCGCTCCTGGAAGCGCGCGAACATCACGAACGCGGGTTCGACCTTGCCGGTGCGGATCGCCTCGTCGAGCTTGAAGCGGAACCGCTCGAGTTCGGCGATGTCGCTCGCGAGAAAGTAGCTGCGGTTCGAGTCGAGCGACTCGAGGTAACGGTCGAAGACCTGCGAGGACATTTTCTCGTCGAGCACCGCCTGACGGTAGTGGGAGCGCTCGATCACCTCGCCCACGAGGCGGGCGACCTTCCGATGGCGTTCGTTCGGCTGCAGATCGACCGTCGCGGCGCGCGCCTCGGGTGCGGCGGCGGGCCGGTTGGGCGCCGACCCGGTGAACAGCACGCCGACGACCGCGAGCGCGGGCAGCGCAACGGCGAGCCTCAACCCGATGCGGCGCAGCGGGCGGGGACGGAATGGGTCTCTGGCGGGGGCGGGCATGCGCCCTAGACTACCGGGCGGGGGGCGGCTGTCGGCGCGGCCTGCGTCGCGTTTCCATGGGTTCTCATTGTGCGAGCGTAGTGACAGGGGCGCCGGGGATCAAGTGTCCCGGCTGCCGGGGGTTGCCTTTCGCGACGGGATGTGCCCACGGGGACCATCATGGGGCCGACGGTGACAGTTTCCATCGGCTTGCCGGTGGTCAGCGCCGGTTCTGTCGCTCTGCGCCGACCAGGCGGGAGCGTCCGCGCGTGCGGGACCGTGCTCGGGGCTCCCGGACTGTTTGCCGACCTGGCCAAGTGACGGGACTCGTCTGCAATGCGTGCTGCGACACGTGGAGTCGAATTCACGATGACCGCAGTGGCACGACGCGGACCACCGGTCTCTCGGCGGGCGCACTGGCCCGGCGCAAGGCCGGCAGGTTGTTCGGATCCTGCTCCTGCAGGTGGAGCCCCGCGTGGCCGCCGTGGTCGAGACCGAAGAACACGGTGAACCACGAGTTGTCGAACACCCGCAGCAGCCGCCGCACGCGCAACATCTTCAGGCGGTCACCGACGTGGATCTGATCGGCAAAGGGGGCGGACCACGCGTGGCGCGGCGCGGCTGGCAGCTCCGTCGGGAGCGGCCCGGCGGGCGGCAGCGCGCGGCTCGCCTCGGCGGAGATGGCAGCCGCGGTCGGCTCATCGGTGCGCTCTGCATGGCGCATCATTCCCGCCTCTGCGCTCTGCACGTCCTCGCGCGTGCAGTGCGCGTCGAGCGTGCGCGCACGAGTCCCGGTCGGGGTCGCAGCGAGCGAGAGCGCGATCGTCGCGCAGGCGAACGGCGTCCAGGTGCTCGACATTGCGCTCCTCGGACGGCTGCTCGGGCCAAGCCGGTCCGAGCGACGATACGGCTCGGGCGCCCTGCAAACCGTGAGCGTGCGCACGTGGCTGCAGCGGGGGCCGGTTAGCGCGCCTGCAGCATGGGGGCCTGTCGCCGGCCAGCGACATAATCTGCCGAACGCCAGCCGCGGCGCGGGCAGCGCGGATGAACGACGCCGATCGGCGTCACGGCCGCCGAGCGCGAGTCTCAGCGGTCCTGGTCGTCGCGGCGGTTGCGGTGCCTGAGCGGCCGGGTCAGGAGCCGGGCCGCCTGGAACAGCAGGTACGGTCCCAGCAGCAGGGTGGCCGCGGCCGGGGACAGGGTGAGGAAGTCCCCGTAAAGCTTGCCCAGGAATCGTGGCAGGCCCCCCTCGTAGGGCCCCAGGGTCGCGGCGCCGGCCAGATACACGAGGAAGGGCAGCAGCACGATGCCGAAGCCGCCGACGATGCCGAAATAGAGGAGCTCGCGCCGGACTGTCGCGCGGCGCACGAGGTCCCCCGCGGTGACGTCGGCGGGCGCATCGGGCGCATCGGGCGCATCGGGCGCAGCGGGAGTGGGTGTGTTCATCGTGCGTCGAGGGCTGTGATCCTGGCCTGCCTATAATGGCGGGGGCTCGCCGCCGCCACAACCGGCGCGGCCTCCCCGGGGCGCGCGCGCGCGTCTCCGCATGCGCAAGGCGGGGTGCCGAGATGGGCGACGGCGGGGAGATACGGGCAGCGGTGATCGGGGCCGGGTACCTGGGTCGCTTTCACGCGCAGAAATGGGCCGGCCTCGCCGGGTGCCGGCTGGTCGCCATCGCCGATCCCGAGGCCGAGGTCCGGGCGAGGGTCGGTGCCGAACTCTCCGTGAATGCGGTCGCGGACTGGCAGGAGCTCCTCGGTTCGGTGGATGCCGTGTCGATCGCGACCCCGACGCCACTGCACCATCTGATTGCGCGGGCGTGTCTGCTGGCCGGCATCCACGTGCTGGTCGAAAAACCGATCACGGTGACCGTTGCCGACGCCCGCGACCTGATCCAGGCCGCGGCCCACACCCGGCGGATACTGCAGGTCGGCCACCTCGAGCGCTTCAATGCCGCCGTGCAAGCGATCGAAGGGATCGTGACGCGACCGCGGTTCATCGAGTCGCACCGCCTAGCGCCGTTCCGCCAGCGCGGCACGGATGTGAGCGTCGTGCTCGACGTCATGATCCACGACATCGACCTGATCCAGAGCATCGTGCGCTCCCCGCTCGTCGCGGTCGATGCGATCGGCACCTCGGTGTTCTCCGACGAGCTCGACATCGCCAACGCGCGCCTGCGTTTCGCGTCGGGGTGCGTCGCGAATGTCACCGCGAGCCGGGTCAGCATGAAGACCGAGCGCAAGCTCAGGTTGTTCCAGGACGACCTGTACCTGTCGCTCGACCTGCAGCAGAAGATCGTGACCGTGATCCGCAAGGGCGCAGGGCCTGCCGACGGGGACATGCCGCAGGTGGCGATCGAGGAGCGGACCTACGAGCAGGGCGATGCGCTCAAGTGCGAGATCGAGGCCTTCGCCGACTCCATCCGGACGGGACGCCCGCCGCTCGTTGGCGGCGAGGCCGGGCTCGAGGCGCTCGAGACGGCGATCCGGATCGCCGCGCTCGTGCGCGGCGGCGCGCCGATCAGCTGACCGCATCCGGCTGCCGACGCGCCCGGGAGCGCGCGCTGCGGCGAGGCGCAGCCGGCGGTACCGTCACTGCCCGAGACGGGCCTTCAGCGATGCAACCAGGGCTTCCTGCTCCGGCGCCGGCGGGATGTAGCCCCGCAGGGCCGCGAGGCTTGCGGCCCGCTCTCCCGCGGCTTCGCTGAGGAACGCCCGGCACAGCTGGTCGAGCCGGACTCCGGGCGGCGTGCGCGCGGTGAGCCCGTCGCACGCGGCCGCGGCCCGGGCGCGGTCCCCGGCGGCGAGGTGCGCGACGGAGGCAAGGTTGAGGAGCTCGGCCTCCGGCACGGACACCGCGCCCCGCCACGCCGGGTCGCGCGTCGCGAGAAATTCCGGCACGAGCGTGAGGCCGTGCTCGTACTCTCGCGCGGCCTCCTCAGCCCGGCCCGTGGCGAGGAGCGCGGCGCCGAGATCAAAGCTTGCGGCCAGCGAGTGCGCATCCTGCGCGCGTTCGCGGCGCGCAAAGGCGGCGAGTTGTGCCGCGCGCCCGGATTCGAGCAGCAGGTCGCGATACTCGCGCCGTCCGAGGCCGGGTGCGAGGCGCATCGCCTCCTCGAAGGCCGCGAGCGCCGCGTCCACCTCGCCGCGCTCGGCTTCGATCCGGCCGAGGGCGAACCAGCCGCTCGCCTCGCTCGGAAAGCCGCGGCTCAGAATCACGGGCCAGGTGATGCGCCGGTAGTCGCGAACGAACTGGCGGTAGCCGTCGGCCGCCACCGGAAGATTACCGGCGCGCCACTGGTCGCGGGCGTCGAGAAACAGCTGCTGGTGTCGCAGCTGGCCGGCGCGCAGCTCGTAGGCGGCAAAGGCGGCCAGGTGCACGAGCACGAGTCCGGCCAGCACGAGGCGGGCGATCCTGCGGAGGCGAGGTGAGCGTGCCAAGCGCCGCTCTCAGGGGCGGCCGCTCTCGAGGGCCGCCAGGAAATGGCGCCGGCACAGCGGCAGGTAGCGCTCATTGCCGCCGATCTCGACCTGTGCGCCCTCGCGCTCGACCGCGCCGTCGGGGCCGACCCGGACCACCATCGTCGCCTTGCGTCCGCAGTGACAGACGGTCTTCAGCTCGATGAGATCGTCGGCCCACGCGAGCAGCGCCGCGCTCCCCGGGAACAGCTCGCCGCGAAAATCCGTCCGCAGCCCGTAGCAGAGCACCGGGATGCCGAGTTCGTCGGCCACCCGCCCGAGCGCGCGGACCTGGTCGCGCGTCAGGAATTGCGCTTCATCGACCAGCACGCAGCCGAGCGTCGCATCGCCGTGCGCGGCAGCGATCTCGGCACGGAGGTCGGTCGCCGCCCCAAACGGGCGCGCCGCACCGCTGATTCCGATGCGCGAGTGGACGCGCCCTGCGCCGCGGGTGTCGGCTGATGCGGTGTAGACGAGCGTGCGCATGCCGCGCTCGCGGTAGTTGTGGCCCGCTTGCAGGAGCGCCGTCGACTTGCCCGCGTTCATCGTCGAGTAGTGGAAGTAGAGCTTCGCCATGGCGCTCAGAACGCGACAATGCCGACGATCGCGCCGGTCATGCACGAGGCGAGCGTCGCACCGACGAGCGAGCGCAGCGCCAGCTCGTTGAGATCGGCGCGGCGCTCCGGCGCCATCGCCGCGATCCCGCTGATCTGGATTCCCATGCTGGCGAAATTCGCGAAGCCGCACAGGGCGTAGATCGCGATCAGCCGCGTTCGGTCCGACAGCGCCCCGCGGCCGAGCTCGGCGAGCTTCAGGTAGGCGAGGAACTCGTTGAGCACGGTCTTGATCCCGAGCAGGCTCCCCGCCTGAGGCGCCTCGGACCAGGGTATGCCCATCAGCCAGGCGAGCGGCGCGAACAGCCAGCCCACGATCCGCTCGAGCGACAGTGGTGCTCCGCCGACATCCGGCAGCGCCGCGACGCCCATGTTGACGAGCGCGACCAGCGCGATCAGCACGATCAGGATTGCGATGACATTGAGCCAGATGTGCAGGCCGTCCGCCGTGCCGCGGGTGACGGCGTCCATCGTGCTCGTGTAGATCCGGCCGGGCTCTGCATGGTCGGCCGATTGCGCGTCGTCCGGCAGCATCAGGTAGGCGAACAGGATCGAGGCCGGGATCGACATCAGCGACTTGGTCAGCAGCTGCGACAGCATGTTGTCGAAGTGGCTGGCGAGCATCGCGGCGTACACGACCATCATCGACCCGGCAATCATCGCCATGCCGGCGGTCATCAGCAGCAGCAGCTCGTAGCGGGTCATGCGCGCGATGTACGGCCGTACCAGCAGCGGCGCCTCGACCTGCCCGACGAACACGTTGGCGGTCACCGCGAAACCCGCCGGGCCGCGCGTGCCGAGCGTGCGCTCGAAGATCCACGCAATGCCACGGATCACGACCGGCAGCACGCGCCAGTACCACAGCACCGCCGACAGTGCCGACACGACCAGAATGATCGGGATCACCTGAAACGCAAATACGGCGAGCGCTGCGGGCCGCGTGATCACGAACGGCGGTGGCGCGCCGCCGGCGTAGCCGAACACGAACGCCGTGCCCTGGCGGGTCGCGTCCGAGAGCGCAGCGACGAGGCGGTTGAGGGACGAGAGCGCCGCGCTGATCGGGGGAACGCGCAGCAGCACGAAGCAGATCGCGAACTGCAGCGCGACCGCCACCGCGACGAGGCGCCAGCGAATGCTGGCGATCCGAGAGCTGAACGGGAGGGCGAGCGCGATGAAGGCAGCGATGCCGGCGAGCGCCTGCAGGTCGAGGAGAGCGTCCATCAGGTCACCGAGTGATCGGACGCGGCCGCAGACTCGATGCGCACGGTCACGGCCGCCCGACGTACAGATAGAGGGCCGCGAAGCCACCGTCGGCGACCCCGACGCCAAGATACAACGGCCCGAGCGCCGAGTCGGCCGACAGGAACGTGGACGTTCCATACAGCTGGCCGGGGCGCACTCCACCGGGTCGCGCCCCGAGATCAGCCGCCTCGAGCGACACGCCGGCGTAGAGCGCCGGCAGCAGCGCCGAAAATGTCGCAACCCGCCAGCGGTATACGGCGCGGAGGAAGGCGATCCGGCTCGACAGCTCCTGGTCGAGCGCGAGCCCGGAGAGGTTCTGGAAGCCGCCCAGCGTGAACTGCTCGTACAACGGCAGCTGACCGCCGAGTGCGGTCTGATAGCGCGCCGCGATCAGAAGGCTCGAGCGCTCGGTGCCGAACGCCTGCTGCGCCTCGATCGACATGCGATCGTAGACGTCCTCGCCGCCGAGTATCCGGCGTGCGAGCTCGGCATCGCCGGACACGAGAAAGCCGCGCCGCGGGAAGTCGAGGCTGTCGAGCCGGTCGAACACCCAGGTCGCGTAGAAGGCCCCGATGCGGTGGCGGACGTCCGGCTCCACTGCCTCGCCCGCGGTGCGTGCGGCGGCGCCCGAGCCCCCCTCGATGCCGGCGGTGACCTCCCCGAGGTTCCCGATCCGCAGGCCCAGATCCAGCCCGAGTCGAAGCTGCTTGACTCGAAACGTCCCGATGGCGTCGGTGCCGACGTACAGGTCGTGCAGCTCGTCTGAGCCGAGCAGCCGCGGTGCGACAAACACGGTTCGCGCCGAGTCGAGCGGGAGTCGCAGCTGACTCGCGATGGAGTCGATCTGCCCCAGGCTCGCCCGGTTGCGCCACTCGAGACCGGTATCGCTGAGCCAGGTGCGGCGCTGGTCGAGGTACAGCGTGAAGGCGCTCGCGCCCTCGAAATTCGCTGTCAGCAGCCCGCCCACCCGCAGGTAGTCGGGGCCCCAGGGCTTCTCGACCGGCCGCAGCACCAGCGTCGTGCCCTCCGGTCCCGGCTGCACCTCGCCCTCGATCAGCTCGAAGTCGTCCGTTCCGAGCAGCGTATTGATCGCCGCGTCCGGATTCGCCGGATCCGGCTCGCCGCCGAGCAGGTGGCTGATCGAGGCCGGCGGAACGCGCACCAGCCGCGAGGTGTCGACGACGACGCGATCGTAGTGCGGCGCGACACGCGCGCGGCGCTGGGTCCGGCGCCAGGCCGCATAGTCGGCCTCGCTGAGCGCGAGTGGAGCGAGGGCGGATTCCGCAAGCCGGGCGGCCCGCTCGCCGGCCGGAATGTAATCCGCGCCGTGCGCGAAATCGCCCACGCCGAGCGCGCCGAGGTCCGGTGAGATCAGCACGTCGCGCGCCTGGAGGCTCGCGAGCGACACGTCGACGTTCTCCTGGACCAGAATGTAAAGTGTCTGCTCCGCCGCGCTGAGCAGGGACCCGAGCTCGGCGCGCTTCAGTAACGGCGATCCGACGTTCACGGCGATCACGACGTCGGCGCCGAGCTGGCGGGCGACATCGACGCCGAGATTGCGCACGAGTCCGCCGTCGACGAGCGTCGCGCCATCGATCTCCACCGGGGCGAACGCTCCCGGCACCGACATGCTGGCGCGGATCGCGCCCGCCAGATCGCCGTGGTCGAGCACCACCAGCCGGCCGGTCTCGAAGTCGGTCGCCAGCGCCCGGTACGGGATCGGCAGCTGATCGAAGGGTCCGTGGCTCGCGGGTGCGACCAGCGACTGCAGGAAGAACTGCAGGTGCTGCCCGATCACGACGCCGCGCGGCAGGCCGATCGAGGTGCCGCGGATTCCGACCTCCCTGCTGCTGATTCCCGCGCGGTCGATTTCCTTGGCGTAGACGGAACGATTGAAACGCGCCGGCTGATCGGTCAGCAGGTCATCCCAGTCCGCTCCGCGAATGGCGCGCTCGATCTCCTCCGGGGAGGCACCGGAGGCGTAGGCGCCGCCGATCACGGCTCCGGCGCTGGTGCCGACGACGCAGTCGATCGGCACGCGCTCCTCCTCCAGGACCTTGAGGACGCCGATGTGCGCGATGCCGCGCGCGCCGCCACCGGAGAGCACCAGGCAGATCTTGGGTCGCGCTGCCGCCAGTGCCGGCTGCGGGGCGATGAGCGGCAGGCCGGCGAGGGCGACGATGGCGAGCACGGCCCAGCGCCCGGTGGTCACGGGGCGCGCTGGCGGCACGGGGAAGGGAGCGCTCATCGGCTGTCGTGCTCCGTCGTCAGGTGGAACCGGTGCAGCCTTCGGTGCGGGAGCGGCGCGAACAGAACGCCGGCAGCCACCAGCAGCACGAGGCCCCAGTAAGGCGCATACGCCGGCGCGAACAGCTTGCCGGCCGTCGTGTGCAGCGCGTCCACGGGTCCCATGTCGCCCATCATCATCAATGCGTTCAAGAGTGCCTCGAGCCACGGCAGGCTTATGAACCCGTGGTAGCCGAGACCGCCGATCGCGAGCGAGCCGCTGACCAGGCCGGCGCAGACCGCGGTGTGCGCGGGCTGGCGTTTCGCGAACGTGGCGCGCGTGGCCAGGCGATCGCGGCGGGTCTCGTAGATCAAGGCAAGTCTCCGGTCCGGAGCAGGCAGGCTAAGGATCTCACGGCACGACCGCGTCGATCGCGCCCGGCAATACGCGCAGTGCGCACGGTGTCGTCCCGAGCAGCTGGCCGTCCGCCTCGACCCCGGTCGGGCGGTCGGCGTCGATCAGCACGCTCGGGCCGCGCCCCGTGATCGCGACCGGATCCTTGGCGATGCGCCCACCGTAGGCCTTCGGGAGTCGCGCGAGCACGGCGAGCGGCCCGATCGCCTTGATGGCGACAAGGTCGAGGAGCCCGTCGCTCGGGGATGCATCGGAGGCGAACTCGAGGCCTCCGCCGCAATAGCGGCCGAGCGCGGCGAACGCGACCAGCAGGCGCTCCTCGAACGATCGGCCGTCGCACTCGACGCGAAACAATGGTGGGCGATAGGCAGTCAGGTTCGAGGCGAGCGCCCACAGGTAGCGAAGCCGCTGCGGGCCGCGGCGGGGCAACCGCTCGAGCACGAAGGCGTCGTACCCGGCGCCTGCCACGTTGATGAACCGGCGCCGGCGGTGCTCGCCGGCCGAGGCGAACTCGGCAAGCCCGACATCGCAGGCTAGCCGGTGCTCCGCGCGCAGCATGGCGGCGATTGCGACGGGGCTGCGGGGGATTCCGAGCCCGCGGGCCCAGTCATTGGCCGTTCCGAGCGGCGCGGCAGCGATCGCGCAGCGCTCCGTGCCGTCGCCGATGCCGTTGAGCACCTCATGGAGCGTGCCGTCCCCGCCGACGGCGAGAAAGCGACGGACACCGCGCGCGTAGCCGCGCGAGGCGAGCTCGGTCGCATGGCCCTGACCGCGCGTCATGTCCGACTCGGCGGACACGCCCGCTGCCGCGAGCGCCTCCTTGAGCTGCGGCCACGCGCGCGCCGTGCGGCCGGCACCGGCCGCGATGTTGACGATCGCGAGCCAGTGGCCCGATCCCGTCGCGAGCGCCACGGTCAGGCGACTCCCGGGGGCGAGGCGGTCGCGAGGCGCAGGACGGCATCCGGCCAGCCGAGTCCGGCCGCAACGCTCGCGAAGTCCGCGGCGGGCTTCGCGGCGATCTGGAGCGGCTCGCCGGACAGCGGATGGCGCAGCTGCAGTGACACGGCAGCGAGCAGCAGGCGCTCCGAGCGGAATCTGGTCCGGAACAGCCGATTGTGCCGACCCTGGCCATAGGTCGTGTCACCGACGATCGGATACCCGGCGTGCTTCAGATGGCGGCGCAGCTGATGGCGACGCCCGGTCAGCGGCTCGAGGGCGACCAGCGCGTAGCGGCTCGTCGGGTAGCGGTCGACGCGCACCGGCAGTTCGGCCGTCGCGAGGCGCCGCAGTCTCGTCACCGCCGGCTGCGGGGCCATTGCCGGCGGCCGGTCGGTGTACTCGTCGGCCAGCCGCTCGAGCGCATGGTCGATGTGCAGCGTCTCGGGCGGCCAACCCCGGACGATGGCGAGGTAGCGCTTCGACACCGCGCCGCGCTCGAACGCCGCACTCAGCTGCGCAAGGACGTCCGGGTCAAGCGCGAACAGCAGCACCCCGGAGGTGGCCTTGTCGAGGCGGTGGACAGGGTAGACCGTGCAGCCGAGCTGGTCCCGGAGCCGCTGGACCGCAAACCCTGTCGCCCACGGATCGAGCGGCGTGCGATGCACGAGCAGCCCGCTCGGCTTGGCGATCGCTACCAGATACTCGTCCTGGTAGAGGATTTCGAGCGGCGCGTCGCGGCATACTGGCGCGGCCAATCCAGGTGGCGAGGAGCGAGCGGCATGGTGGCCAGCAAGCGCAGGCGCGTCGGCAGCAGCGGGACGGGCGCCTTCACGCGCGTCCGGCGACTGCCAGAGCTCGCCCGGTATGACCTTCAGGTGATCCACGAGATCCTCGATGCCGCGACCCATTGTCACATCGCCCACATCGTCGAGGGCCGGCCGGTGGCCACGCCGACGTTGCACTGGCGCATCGATGACAGAGTGTACTGGCACGGCAGCGTCGCGAGCCGGATGCTGAAGGCGACTGGCGCCGGCGCCGAGGTATGCCTGACCGCGACCGTGTTCGACGGCTGGGTGCTCGCCCGCTCGGCCTTCAACCACACCGCGAACTACCGCTCCGTCATGTGCTTCGGTCGGCCGGAAGTCATCGCCGACCCCGCCGGCAAGACCCGAGTTCTGCGGAGGTTCGCCGACCAGCGGTTTCCGGGCCGGTGGGACCGCCTGCGCCCGGTCACCCGCAAGGAGCTCGGGGCGACGGTCGTGCTGTCGCTACCGCTCGGGAAGGCCTCGGCCAAGGTACGGGTCGGACCCCCCGACGACCCGGCACGCGACCGCGACTGGCCCGTATGGGCCGGCGTCATTCCGCTCACGCAGCGCGCCGGCCCGCCGGTGGCTGACAGCGGGCTCGCCGCGGGCCTCGAGCCGCCGGTTCTCGCGGCGCGCGCGCGCGCCTCGTCACGCTGATGGGCGATCTCATCGACCTGTCGATTTGCGAGGTGGTCGAATGCTGCGCGGGCGCGATCGCGCCCCGCTTGAGACGTGCCGGTCGCGATCAGGAAGCTGCAAGATGACCGGCTCGCGTCGCACGACGGGTTCGTGCCTGCAGGAGGAGCGACCGGCGTGCATTCACCGGATCGTCAAATCGAATCAGCGGTGGGCAGCGCTGTCTCGCATACTCCGCAGGATCTTGCTGCGCGAAACGTCGAGGTCCTCCACGACTGGGCGATACACGCCCACAAGGCTCTACGTGTCGTGAAGACTTCGAACCGCTGACTCTGTCCGCCACGTCACAGATCGTGAGGCGGACGAGAGGCGCCATGCGCTGCTGACTGAAATCCGAATTCTAGAGCCGGCATCGGCCGCGCAATCCCGATCGCTTCGGCAGCTGGAAATTCACACACCGGCTGTGCTCCCGGTGATCCTCGATATTTATGTGCGATAACGTACTGACGCACGATGCCAGCGTCCGTAGCATGATCAGTGACGGTATGTAACCGGCATCGGGTGTATGAGCGTTCGCCACCGTTGGGCCGCTGATCGCCCTGCCCGTCGTGAGAGGGTCATCCCTGGGTTCCGCACAGGCTCACGTGCCTGTCGCGGCGACCGACGCAGGGTTTTCGCATTCAATGGAGAGGCACGCCATGCTTAAGTCTTCCGGTGTCGCAATTGTCAGGTCGTTCGCCGCGGTGCTGATGCTCGCGGCTTCTGCCGCAGCCCTCGCTCAGGCGGATCCGGTGGCCGTACAGAAGCAGCTGTTGGACGCCCTCGCCCGGGGCGATGTGATGGCGGCAGTCGCATTGTTCACTGACGATGCGGTGATCGATGCGCAAAGCGGCCACTGTGCGGCGGCACCCTGTGTCGGCAAGGCCGCCATCCAGAAGGATCTCGAGCGTTATGTGGTCGACAAGACTCGCCGCGTCACGGTGCTCAACACGTATGTGTCCGGCAACGTCCTGCTCACGCGCTTCGAAGCCCGCAGTGCTCACACCCAGAAAGCTGGAGTCGACCGGATCATCCTGTGGGGAGTTCGCGAGATGCGTGGCGACAAGATCGCCTCGTCCCGTTGCTGTCTGCCGGAGCGCACCGACGCGCAGACGGCGCGCTTTCTTGACTGGGATTATGCGCATCCGAATACCCTGTGACGTGACCACGTCATCGTCACGGCTTGTCGTCGTGGGTCGTGGTGGTGCAGATGCGCTCGCGCCTCGCGCCGGCCCTTCCCGCGCTGATGGCAACCCATAGGCGGCTGGTTGTGATCGAGGAAGGCGGACTCGCTGATGAAACGGAAGACCTGACGCAGGCCGCACGCGTGCCGCCTGCAAGTGCTGACACTGTGCTGACCAGTCTGTGGATTGCCACAGCGACGGTCATGTCACAGGTGTACGTCGAGACATAGGAGACCAGTGATGCGCAAATGGGCTGTTGTACTTCTGATCCTCAGCAGCGTGCTGAGTGGATGCATCGGGTTTGTGGGGCGAGGCGGAGGCCGAGGTGGCGTCGGTTTCTATCACCATCACGACTGGCGCTAGTTAGAGGCTTCGCGGCCACAGTGCCTGCGGCTTCGACTGCAGACCGCTCACCAGATCGTGACGCGGCTCTCCGGCGGGAGATACATCTTGTCGCCCTCCTTGACGCCGAACGCCTCGTAGAACGCGGCCTGATTCATTTCGGGCAACGTGCCGCGGAACTGTCGTGGCGAGTGCGGATCGGACTTGATCCGTAGAATGGCTTCGCCGTCGCGCATCTTGCCGCGCCACTTCTGGGCCCAGCCCATGAAAAAGCGCTGCTCACCGGTCAGGCCGTCGATGACCGGCGCAGGCTGACCGCCGAGCGAAAGTTTGTAGGCCTTGTAAGCGATCGCCACGCCCGAATTGTCGGCGATGTTCTCACCGAGCGTCAGTTCGCCGTTGACCGGATAGCCAGGCACGGGTGCGCACGCGGAATACTGCGCGACCAGCGCATGGGTCTTGGCCTTGAACCGTTCCAGGTCCGCCGGTGTGAACCAGCCTGGTGTGCTCAGCAGGTTGCCGTCGCCGTCGTACTGGCTGCCCCTGTCGTCGAAGCCGTGACTGATTTCGTGGCCGATCGTCGTGCCGATGCCGCCGTAGTTCACCGCGTCATCGGCCGCGGCATTGAACAGCGGCGGCTGCAGGTAGGCGGCCGGGAAGACGATCTCGTTCTGCTCGGGATTGTTGTAGGCGTTGATCGTCTGCGGCGTCATGTGCCACTCGGTGCGGTCGATCGGCTGGCCGAGCTTGTGGAGGTTGCGGTCGTACTCGAACGCCTCGGCACGGATCACGTTGCCGACCAGGTCACCCTTCACGATCCGCAGCGCGCTGTAATCGCGCCACTTGGCCGGGTAGCCGATTTTCACCGTGAATTTCGCAAGCTTGTCCTGGGCCTTGTGCTTGGTCTCAGGGCCCATCCAATCGAGCGTGCCGATGTCGGCCCGGTAGGCAGCGAGCAGGTTCTTCACGAGCTCGTCCATGCGCGCCTTGGATTCGGGCGGAAAAAACCTCGCCACGTAGATTTTGCCGAGGCCCTGGCCCATCGCGCCATTGACGACGCCGATGCCGCGCTTCCAGCGCGGCATGTTCTGCTCGGCACCGCGCAGAACCGTGCCGTAGAAGGCAAAGTGCTCGTCGACGAACTTCTTGCCGAGATAAGGCGCGAAGTCATTGATCACACACCAGCGGAAATACGCCTTCCACACGGGCAGCGGTCGCTGCCGCAGCAGCTTGCTGAAGCCGGTGACATAGCTCGGTTGCCCGACGACCACGTAGTCGGTCCGGCCAGCAGCTCCGGAGGCAGCTAGATAGGCTTTCCAGTCATACCCCGGCGCGAGCTCGGCGAGCTTGCCGACTTCGACCCTGTTGTAGATCTTCACCGGATCGCGGTTCTCGACCCGTGTCCACTGCAGCCCGGCAAGCGCGGTCTCGAGCTCGAGGATGGCCTGTGCATCGCCCGCAGCGTGCTTGTCGCCGGCCAGCGTCAACATCTTCTCGACGTGCCGGCGGTACTCCGCACGGATGTGCTTGAGCCGGTCCTCGTCCTGCAGGTAGTAGTCACGGTCCGGCAGCCCGAGGCCGGACTGACGCAGATCGACCACGTAGCGGGTCGAGTCTCTTGCATCCTGATGCACGGCCGGGGCGAACGGTGCGGTGACACCGATCCGGTTGAAGCGCGCGATCAGCGAGGCAATCTCGCGCCTGTGCGTCAGCGCATCGATCTTCGCGAACTCGGCGGCGAGCGGCGTTAACCCTAGGCGATCTGCGGCCGCCTCATCCATGAAGCTGGAGTAAAGATCCGCAATTTTCCGCTGATCCGGATCGGCGGGGTCGGCGGACTTTTGAAGTCCTTCCAGGATGCCACGCAGCTGATCCTCAACGGCATCCGTGAGCCGCTCCTGCGTGCCGTAGCTCGATTTGTCGGCCGGGATTTCTGTGGCCGCGAGCCACTTGCCATTGACGTACTGATAGAAGTCGTCTTGCGGCCGAACGCTGTCGTCGATGTACTGGATGTCGATGCCGGATATGACAGGGCGGTCCGGTGCAGCAGCCGTCATCGGCGGTTCGGCGGATGCGCAGTAGCCGGTCATCAAGCAGGCGCAGGCGGCGCCCCACAGCGATCGCCTCATGGCTCACCTCCAATCGAGGAAGGCGCACGATTGAGCATGCACTTGTTAGCATAACAGCGCTCAGTGCCGGATCTTGCGACGGACGGGCCGCCGGTCCCGCTCGACCTGCCGCACCGCACCTGCAGATCGAGCGGCGCGAACGGCGTCCGTTGGATACGCTAGGCGCCGTGATTGGCGTGTCGCGGTGCGCCGGACGCATCGATTTTTCTTACAGCGCTCATGCAGGAGTGTTTTCATGATCAGTTATGTGACTCTCGGAACCAACGACCTCGCTCGGGCGAGCCACTTTTACGACGAGCTGCTCGCAGTCCTTGGCGCAAAGCGCGGCTCGGAAACCGAGAAGTACGTGGCGTGGACGACCGCTCCGAGCGCGCCGATGCTCTTCGTGATCAAGCCTCACGACGGCAAGCGGGCCACGGTCGGGAATGGGGTGATGGTCTCGCTGGCCGCGAACTCGAAGGCACAGGTAGCTGCGGTGCACGCCAAGGCGCTCGCGCTCGGCGGCAAGGACGAAGGTCCCGTCGGGCCGCGCGGCGAGGATTTCTATGCCGGGTACTTCCGGGATCTGGACGGCAATAAGCTCGCCGTGGTCTGCATGGGCTGAGGTCACAGGGCCGGCCGGCGATCGGGCGCATCCGAGGAGAAGCTCCCGGAGAACGGCCGCGCGGCGCTGCGGCTGGCTACCAGAAATCACTGAAAGTTATACTCATAAGTAATTGATTCAGCTTTATATAAGGTATCGTCGCCTTCGCTTGACATGTTCATAGCATGGGTGCATGTTTTGCACATGCCAACGATGATACAGCTGCGCCATGTTCCCGACGCGCTGCACCGGCAGCTCAAGGCCAGGGCAGCCCTCGAGGGAATCTCCTTGTCCGACTATCTGATTCGGGAAGTCCGCAGGGTCGCGGAGCGCCCGACCGCGACGGAACTGCGCGCACGCCTTGCATCGCGCAAGCCGGTGCGTCCGCAGCTCTCGCCGGCCGACGCCGTGAGGACCGAGCGCGATTCGCGATGATCGTTATCGATGCCTCCGCTGCGCTCGAGCTGCTGCTCGGCGGCCCATTGGGCGAACGTGTCGCCGATCGAGTGCTCCGAGAAACGGAAAGCCTGCATGCGCCCCACGTGATCGATCTAGAGGTTGCGCAGGTGCTGCGCCGCTACGTGGCGCGTCAGGATCTGACGACCGAGCGGGCGAGCGAGGCTTTGACGGACTTTCTTGCGCTCGGAATAGAACGCTACGCCCATGTCGATCTGCTGGCGCGAATCTGGGAGCTGCGGGCGAATCTCACCGCCTATGATGCCGCCTACGTTGCCCTCGCCGAGGCGCTGGACTGCCGACTCTTAACGAGTGACGCCAGACTTGCGAGAGCCCAAGGCCATGGAGCGCGAATCGAATTAGCGGGCCCCTGACAGAACGTCCGGTTGCAAGAATCAGTCAGCTGAATCGTGCTTGCAGGCGAGATGTCTGCGTGCTCGGTTACATGTAACCATGCGGAGATCGTCAGTGCTGACACATCCAACTTCCTCGCGCGACAAGGTCCGGATGCACCGGGAGCGTCTGCGCGCACAAGGGCTGCGACCGGTACAGATTTGGGTGCCCGACGTTCGAGCTCGCTCCTTTCTCTCAGCGGCGCGCAAGCAATCCAGAGCCGTAGCGGCGAGCAAATATGCGAAGGCGGACCAACGGTTTATCGACGCCGTGTCCCGGGGTCTCGTGGAGTGAAACGCGGCGAGGTCTGGACCGTATGAGGCGGCGCCGCACACGCGGGCAAGCCCCGGCCGGCGGTGATCGTGCAGGAGGACCGCTTCGACGCCACGGACTCCATCACCTTGTGCGCGTTTACTTCCGACCCGACGGATGCGCCCTTACTGCGTTTGCTCATCGCGCCGAGCAACCACAACGGCCTGAACGGCGCATCGCGGCTGATGATCGACAAGGTGACCACGGTACCGAAGGCACGGCTCGGCAAGCGCATCGGCGTATTGAACGACGAGGACGTCGTGCGGCTGAACCGGGCGTTGATGGTGTTCCTTGGGCTCGCCCGGTGATCTACAGCTGACACGATCGTTATTTCACAGCAGGTAGTCGTTCCAAGCTATTGTCTTAGAACGAAAACATTGTGGAGGCGGGGGAATTGAACGTCCGGCAACGGCCATGAAATCGACGGCTTTCACGATCGCTATGAGCGCACTGTGACCAGAGCGCGGCGGCGCGGGAGCCAGACGCGTGCTCGACGCTCGAAATCCACCGCCCGTATCGTTGCCGAATCATGCCCTAGTCACGATGGCCCATCTGCTGGGCCGCCCGCATTGGGTTCTCACCGGACGACAGCATCAGTGGCCGGCGACAATTAGATTTGCCGGTTGACGACAATTAGAACTGCCGGTTTTGGGGCTTCATCAGCGGTCTTGTT
>Ga0209415_10008383_pt1 | contig 17938 bp, 10 predicted proteins | sample PeaSoiSIISIP2007_FD_187696 | JGI IMG/M metagenome (GOLD analysis project Ga0209415, IMG submission 187696) | Peat soil microbial communities from Weissenstadt, Germany - SII-SIP-2007 (SPAdes) (version 2) | ecosystem: Environmental > Terrestrial > Soil > Wetlands > Peat | place: Germany... | reverse complement strand
TCGGTTTACCTGATCCGGCCGCATCGATCACAACTCGCGAGTCAAGGTGCCCTGCCCGATGGCCTTTCGTCTGACCCATTCCGCCGCGTTGGCCGCGGCGATTCTTCTCGGCGGATGCTCTTTCGTCGATGAATCTCTTTTTCCGTCCCTGACGCCTGACGGCTCTTCGGGCGGCGCTTCGGCGCAGACCTCCGGGCAACCGGCGATCAGCTCCGCTCCGCTGGCCATGCAGTCGGTGACGCCAGGCCAGCCGACCGGCACCTTTGTCGGCGGCAAGGTGAGCAGCCTGCGCAACGATCTGAGCCAGCTTCAGGCTACCCTGAACAGCCAGAATGATCGCCTGCAGCAGGTGCGTTCCCAGACCGTTCAGGATTCTCAGCGTTTCCATGGCACCATCGCTGCCATCGAGGCTCGTTTGCAGGTGGGTACCACCCCCGGCAACCCGATCCTGGTGCAGCAGTGGAACGAGGCGCAGAGCGAGCTGGACCGCATCAATGAAGATGTGCTGGCTATGAACCGCCTGACCACCGATGTCGCTTCGACCTCTGGTATGGCCGCTTATTTGCTGGAATCGGTTCGCGCCGCCCGCTCGCTGTCGGGCGCGGTGGATGAAGATCACCGCCAGCTGCGCGTCCTGGAAGATGAAACCAGCCGCACCACGGTTTTGATCGAACGCTTGTTGACCGAGCTGTCGGCCGACGCCCAGCGTCAGCAGCAGTATCTGTCGAACGAGCGTACCGACCTGAACACTCTGGCCGTGGCCATCAAGAACGGCCAGCTGTACGGTTCGTCCCTGTCGGGCTCGCGCCTGGGGGCCGGGGCTGCTCCGGTCAGCCCGTTCTCGGCGGCGCCCATCGCGGCGACCGAACGTCCGCTGGTGGTCATCCGCTTCGACCGTCCGAATGTGAACTACGAAGACGCTCTTTACACCGCCGTCAAGGGCGCGCTGGACCGTCGCCCGAACGCCGTGTTCGAGGTGGTGGCTGTGGCTCCCGCTGGCGGGGCTCCGGGCGTTTCGTCGGTGGGCGAGGCGGCTTCGATCCGCAATGCTCAGTCCGTTTTGCGTTCGCTCACCCAGATGGGGCTGCCCAACGATCGCGTCCGCACGTCGCAGTCGTCGAGCCCCAACGCCAGCAGTGGCGAAGTTCAGGTGTTCGTCCGCTAAGCGGAATTTTCGGCAGGGTAATCGGAAAACGCCGGCCTATTGGGCCGGCGTTTTTTGTTATGGGGGGGAGATTCCATGAGACGGACGGTATGGTTGTCTCTGGCTTGGCTGCTGCTGACGGTGACCTCGATTCTCTGGCTGGATCGGCCCTGGGCCGAGTTCGCCTATGGGCATCATCTGCGCGACTTCGCCCTGTTTCCGTGGCTGACCCGGCTGGCCGAACCCTGGTTGCCATTATCCTTATTGGGACTGGCTGGGGCCGGGCTGGCCAGCTGGGCCGGTTGGCGGCCGGGGCCGCGGGGGCGATTGGTTTTGGCCCTGTGCCTGGCGGTGGTTCTGGCGGTAACCGCCAAGACCGAGCTGAAATATCTGTTCGGTCGCACCTGGCCGGAAACCTGGGTCGAGGGGAACCCATCCTGGATCCAGGATGGTGTTTTCAGTTTTTCCTTCTTCCATGGCGGACGGGGCTGGGAGTCGTTTCCGTCGGGACATAGCAGCGTGATCGCCGCTCCCATGGCGGTGCTATGGGCGGCGGTTCCGCGCTGGCGGCTGCTGTGGTTGTGCCCTCTGATCCTGGTGGCGGTTGGATTGTTGGGCTGCGATTACCATTGGATCAGCGATATTCTGGCCGGGGCCGGACTGGGGGCCGCCTGTGGGTTTGGCGCGGTGGCGCTGTTTCCCTGCGGGAGCAATGCACGGCAAAGCATGGATATGCCATGATCGAATTTCTGCAGATCCCAACCATCCGGCGGGTGGCGGCGGTGATCCTGCTGACGGCTTTGACGGCCTGCGCTTCGGCCCAATCCCGGCGGGAGGCGGCGGCGGAGCTGGTGGATAAGGCCGGCTGGAGCCGTGAAATTCTCGATGGCGGCAGTTTCGAATTATTTGCCGCCTGGAAGCCGACATCGCCTGGGCGAACCCTGGCGGTCTATCTGGAGGGCGACGGTTTCGCTTATGTGGACGCCCACCATCCGTCATCGGACCCGACGCCGACCGACCCTTTGGCTTTGCGCCTGGCGTTGGCGGATACTCGGGCGGTCAGCGTGGCCTATCTGGGGCGGCCTTGCCAATATGTGATGCCGACCCATGGTCGGGGCTGCGGCGTTGGGCTATGGACGGCGCGCCGCTATGCGCCCGAGGTGATTGACGCCAGCAGTCGCGCTTTGGATCAATTGAAGGCGCGGACAGGGGCTGTGCGTTTGGTGCTGGTGGGTTATTCCGGCGGCGGCGCTCTGGCCGCTTTGTTGGCGGAACGACGGGCGGATGTGGCCGGACTGGTGACGGTGGCGGCGAATTTGGACCTGGCATATTGGACCCGACGCGATGGGTTGTCTCCTCTTGCCGGGTCTCTTGATCCGGCCGAAGAGGCGGTAAAGCTGGCGAATTTACCGCAAATCCACTTTGCCGGCGGGCGTGATCATGTGGTCGGGGCCGATGTCGCCCAGGCCTTTCTAGGTCGTCTTCCCCCTGGCGCACCGGCGCGATTGCAGGTGGAACCCGAGGCCGACCATCATTGCTGCTGGGTGGAAAACTGGCCGCGCCTGCAAGCTGCGACGGGCTCTGACTGGTCGGCTATCTGGCGCTGAAAGACGAAATAACTGTTCGGTCTATGGAGTGGGTATGGTCGCCATAGAGTTCATGGCATATGATGCCTGCGTCGGCTTGTCCTGGGGAGGGCGGCATTATACGGGATAAGGGCAGATGGACCAGGAGTTCGAGCCGGAAGAGGAACGCTTCGACGAGTCCGATATCGGACTGGGGCGATCCCCTAAGGCTTACGTCGCCTTCGCTTTTGCTGCCGCCGATCTTTTGTTGGAAACCACCAATGACGGCCGCATCCTATTCGCCATCGGCGCCGCCATGTCCCTGGTGGGGCGTCCCGCCCGCTTACTGACCCAAAGCAATCTGTCCGAGATCATCCGTCCTGGCGATCGGCCTCGTCTGCTCAGCGCCTTAAAGCGCATGGTGGCGGGATCGCGGGTGCGTCACGTGCTGCTGGAGGTGGAAAATCCCGATGGCCGCGAGACGCCGGTGGCTCTGTGCGGCTATCAGCATCCCGACAGGCCGGGCCGTTTGCTGCTGGTTCTGACCCACAGCGGCACTCTGTCCACCGGCCTGCACCGTTCCCGCGACGGCGGGTTGCTGGATAAGGACGGGCTGGAAAGCCTGGCCGAGACGGTGATGAAGGAAAATCCCGACGGTCAGGGGGAAAATTACCAGCTGACGCTGCTGGATATTCCGCAGATCACCGAACTGCGCAGCGCCCTGGGCACCGAGGGGTCGGCCAAATTCATCGACCGCTTCACGGAGGAACTGCAACGCTGCTCCTTGGGCGGTGAAGGTGCTGCGGATTTCGGCGAGAACAAATATGGCATCATCCACGGCGAAGACGTCACGCCCCAGGATATTGAAAGCCGCATCGTCGAGCTGACTCGCTCGCTGGCGGGCGGTATGTTGGGGGTGTCACCCAAAACCGCCAGCTTCGCCCTGGAGTCCGATGGCGTTTCGGTGGAAGAGGCGACCCACGCCCTGATCTATACCATCAATCGCTTCACCGCCGATGGCGGCGGTTCGTTGGATGATTTGGCTCGTTCGGCCAAGTCCCAGCTGTCCAACACCGTCAGCAAGATGCGTGAAGTGCGCGATATGATCGGCACCGGCGATTTCGAGCTGCATTATCAGCCTATCGTCGATCTGTGGAACAATGCGGTTCACCATTTCGAGGGGCTGGTGCGGTTTTCCACCGGGGAATCGCCCTATGGCACGGTGACCTTCGCCGAGGATGTGGGGCTGGCTGGAGAATTGGATCTGGCCATTCTGACCCGCGCCATCGCCTTTATGCGCGAAGGGCCGGGGGCGGATCGAGGCCTGAAGTTCGCCATCAATTTGTCGGGCCGTTCTTTGTCCAACGCCTCGATTGCCGCGCGTCTGCTGCATCTGATCCATTCGGCGTCGGATCTGCGCGGGCGGTTGATGTTCGAATTAACCGAATCGGCGGCGATCCACGATCTTCAGGTGGTCAATGCGGTGATCCAGGAAATCCGCTCGCGCGGGCATCTGGTGGGGCTTGACGATTTTGGAGCGGGCTCGGCGGCGTTCCACTATCTGCGGGCGCTGGATGTGGATCATGTGAAGATCGACGGCAGCTATGTGCGCGAAGCAGTGGAAACCGGCAAGAGCCTGCCCTTTCTGCGCGCCATCTCCCAATTGTGCCGCGAACTGAAAATCGCCACCATCGCCGAGCATATCGAGAACCTGGAAACGGCCAATCTGCTGCGCCTTTATAACGTGCGCTACGGCCAGGGTTATTATTTCGGCAAGGCGATGCTGCCGGCGGCGGGCAGCGGGCGCGCCGGCTGGCAGATGCCCAGCACCATATGGCGTAACGACGTCCTTTATTTTTCCCCCAAATCATAGTTCCTCCAATCCTTATGGATAGTTGAGGGCGCGCCCCCTTTTCTCTACGCTACATAGTGGCGGAACAGTTGGGATGGGTCGGGGATGGCCTACCAAAAAGACGATCAGGCGGCTTCGTCCGCCCACCAGACGGCACTGCTGCAAAGCTTGCAGGAGTCCACGCGCGACGGCGTTCTGGTCGTAGATGCCGATCGCCGTATTCTCCACTTCAATCGGGCTTTTCTGACCCTGTGGGGGTTTCCACCCGAACAGGTCAGGCTGCATCAGGACTCGCGGGAACTGATCACCGTGGCGGGCGAACGGGTCAGCGATCCCGAAGCCTTTCTGGCCCAGGCTGAAACCTATTACGAAAATCCTGAATATGGTGGCGAGGATCTGATCCCCCTGCGGGATGGCCGGGTGCTGGAACGCTATTCCGCCCCGGTGCGCGACGGTGCCGGCAAGGTGATGGGGCGCGCCTGGTTCTTCCATGACATCACCAAGCGTCATCGCGCCGAGGACGAGATTTCCCGCCAGCGGGCGCGGCTGGCGGCGTTGCTGTCGAAAAGCCCGGTGGCCACCGTGATCAGCCGGGTCGAGGATGGGGCGGTCGTCTATGCCAATCCGCGGGCCGGACAGTTGTTCCGGTTGGGAGTGGGGCAGCTGATCGGCCGCGCCATGTCGGGTTTTTACGCCCATCCCGAGGATCGCCTGCGGCTGATAGAATGTTTCCACGCCGATGGCTTCGTACGTGATGCCGAGGCCGAGATGAAGGACGCGGCCGGGGTTCCGTTCTGGGGGCTGTTGACCCTGGAACCTTATCCCGATCTGGTGGAAAACGCGGTGATCGCTTGGATTTACGACATCACCGAACGCAAGCGATTTGAAATCGCCTTGCAAGCCGCCAAGGCCGAGGCCGAGCGCAGCGACCGTGCCAAAACCGCATTCCTGGCCATGATCAGTCATGAAATCCGCACGCCTCTTACCGGGGTGCTGGGCATGGTGGAACTGGCTGGGGCCACCGAGCTGTCCCCCTTGCAGCGAGAATATCTCGACACCATTACCGAATCCTCGCGGTCTTTGCTGAGCATTCTGGACGATATCCTGGATCTGTCCCATCTGGATGCCGAGGAACTGCCCTTGGAAAGCCTGTCCTTTGATTTGGGCCGGTTGGTGTCGCAGACTCTGGCGCTTTTACAGCCTCAGGCACGGTCGCAAGGATTGCAGGTCGATCTGCGTTTCGATCCGGCGCTGCCCGCCAATGTGATGGGCGATCCCCGGCGATTACGGCAAATCCTCAGCAATCTTTTGAGCAACGCCATGAAGTTCACCGAGCGCGGCGGCGTGACTTTGGCGGTGGATCAGGTGGGATCGGTGCCGGGGTCGTTGTGGGTGCGTTTCTCGGTGGCTGACACCGGAATAGGCATCGACGAATTGGGGCAGGCCCGGCTGTTTGCCGAGTTTGTTCAGGCCGACGGGTCTTTGTCTCGACGTCATGGTGGCACGGGTTTGGGGCTGGCTATCTGCAAGCGGCTGGTCAATCGCATGGGCGGCGAGATCGGTGTCGACAGCCAACCCGGGCAGGGCAGCCGCTTCTGGTTTACTTTGCCGCTGGCTCCGGCCCCTTGCGTGGCTTTGGCGACGGAAACGACCCCGCCTCCAACCTTGCCGCTCTTGCGGATTCTGGTGGCAGAAGACAACCCGGTGAACCAAAAGGTCGCCCGCGCCATGCTGGCCCAGGGAGGCCATAAGGTGACCATCGCCGCCGACGGCCAGATCGCCCTGGAGGCGGCCAGTCACGGCGAGCCGTTCGATCTGATCCTGATGGATTTGCAGATGCCGGTGATGGACGGCCTGGCGGCGACCCGGGCGATTCGCGCCCTGCCGGCTCCGTGGCGACAGGTGCCCATTGTGGCCATGACCGCCAACGCCTTCCGCGAGGATGAAATCCTCTGCCTGGCTGCCGGCATGGATGATTATGTGGCCAAGCCGGTCAGTCTGGCCAACCTGACCCGGACGATCGCCAAGGTCCTGAGCCTTAAATCCGGCGGCGGCGGGTCACTGCAAGGCGGTGCTGTGAAATCTCCATCTCCCCAAAGCGCCATGTTTCGGCCATAGTCGCCTGTCAGATGCTGTCGGTGTCAACGCGATGATGCTGGCAAGCCCTGTGGGAGAGAAAATGATGGATTTCGTAATGGGGGCCTTGCGGTCGTTCTGGACCGTTTGGGTGTTTTTGTTTTTCGTCGGCATCGTGCTGTGGGCCTATTGGCCGAAGAACAAGAACAAGGTGGAATCCTATGCGGATATTCCGCTGCGTCCCGATGATTCGGGCGACGAAGAAAAGAAGCCCTAAAGCGAGGCCTCGTGGCCCAGCCCAAACCCTTGGGTTCCAAGAGTTTGGCTAGGCTCCTGCCGGCTGGCGCTCGGTCCTGAGCGCCAGGGCGGCGGGCAGCCAGTCGCGCAGCACCTGCTCCAGAGCATCCAGGCGGATGGGTTTGGTCAGAAAGTCCTGCATCCCGTTCTTCAGGCAGGTCGATGCTGTTTCGGGAAGGGCGTCGGCGGTCAGGGCGATTACCGGAACCGGCTCGACGTCGGTTTCCCGCTCCAGATCGCGGATGGCCCGCGTCAGGCGCAGCCCGTCCAGCCGCGGCATATGGAAATCGGTCAGCACCAGTCCATAACGGTTCTGGCGGAAGCGGTCCAACGCCAGCTGCCCATCCACCGCCACGTCATAGACCATGCCCAGCCGGTCCAGCATCTTGGTGATGACCAGCCGGTTCACGCCGTTATCCTCGGCCACCAGAATCATGCTGTTGGCCAAAACGGCCTCGCTACGGCTGGGGGCCCGCCAGTTGAGGGAGCCGGTTTGGCTGTCTTCGCCACGCGACGGCAGGGCTTTGCCCAACAGGCGTTCCAGCCCTCGGATCAATTCTTCGGCATGGATGGGCTTGCGGATGCTGCCGCCGTCGGCGGTTTCGGCGTCATAGCGGTGGAACGGCACCATCAGCAGAATGTTGTTGCCTTGCCCTTCGTCTTTCAGATTATCGCTGACCACCAGCCGGGCCTGGGCGCGGTCATCGGTGACGATGGCCCCTTCGGCGGTGACGATCCGCGTCACGGCGTCTTTTTGCAAAGGCGACGCGCAGTGGATGAAGATGCTTTCTTCTTTCAGGCGCAGGGGCGCGGCCACGGTGGGCTCGATGGCCGACATGGGCAGGCTGACGCTGAAGACGCTGCCTTTGCCGGGGCTGCTGTTTACCTGCACGACGCCGTCCATCAGGTCAACCAGACGGCGGCTGATGGAGAGGCCTAAGCCGGTGCCGCCATGGCGCCGCGCCACGCTGCCGTCGGCCTGGGTAAAGGGCTGGAACAATCGGGCCTGGGCTTCCAGGGGAATGCCGGGACCGCTGTCTTCCACTTTCAGCAGCAGCCGTCCGTTTTCTTCTTCCGCCGCCAGCCGGATATGGCCGCGTTCGGTGAATTTGGCGGCGTTGCCCATCAGGTTGATCAGCACCTGACGCAGCTTGGCGGCGTCGCCCAGCAGGCGGAGCGGCAAACCGGGGGCGATGTCCACCACCAGTTCGACACCCTTTTCGGCGCAACGGGGGGCGACCACGTCGGCGACGTCTTCGGCCACCCGGCGCAGAGAGAACGGAGTCCGCTCCAGAACCAGACGCCCCGCCTCGATCTTCGAGAAATCAAGAATATCGTCGATGATGGACAACAGGCTGTCGGAAGAATGACGGATGACCGAAACCATGCCCCGCTGCTCGATATCCAGGCGCGACTTGCTGAGCAGTTCGGCCATGGCGGCGACGCCGTTCATCGGCGTGCGGATTTCGTGGCTCATCATGGCCAGGAAATCTGACTTGGAGCGGTTGGCGCTTTCCGCCGCCTGTTTGGCCCGGCGCAGGTCTTCTTCCAGGCTTTTGCGGCGGGTGATGTCGTGGAAGCCGATAATCAGCACTTCCTCGCCGCCCAGCAGCACCGAACTGGCCGAGGCCAGGGCGCAGAACGGCTGGCCCGAGGTGCCGCGCAGGGGAAGCTCCATATCCCGCAGATGGCCCAGGCGCCTGACCTCTCCGGCGATTACCGCCAGATCCACCGGATCAGCGAAGATATCGGCTCCGTCGCCGGTCAGTTCGCGGGCGCGGCCGTTGGAGAACTGAAGTTGGTTGTCGGATTTCCGCACCAGGATCAGCGGTACCGGAGCCGCTTCGACGATCATGCGCATCCGTTCTTCATTGCTGCGCAGGGAATCGACCAGTTCATCGTTGGCCTGGCGCAGGCGGATGGTTTCCACGGTGGCTTCCTCGGCGCGGCGGATGGCCAGCACCATCACCAGCAGGAACACTACCGCCATCAGGGCCAGCACCTGCTGCGACGGCGTGTCCGAAGCGGCGAAGCGGATGATGAAGCCGCCCATGGTGGGCAAGGCAAAGGCCCAGTTGGCCGGCTGATAAGAAGCCAGAGTGGCCAGCGAGGCAGCGGTCAGTCCCACTTGCACAATGACGATGAACAAAGCGTGGGTGGGGTCGTTGGGGATGAAGGCGATGATGCCGAAGATGAACCACATCAGCCCCGAAGACAGCAGGTTCAAAATCATCAGCCAGGACCAGCGGGGCAGAGCCTGCATCAGATCCGGGCAACGCCAGAACAGCTTGGTCTGCCACAGGCGCAAAAGGCTGATGACCATGAACAGGGCGCACCACCAGATCATCACCGAACCAACCTTGGTCCAGCTGACCGCGGCGGCCAGCAAGGCGATGATCATGCCGGTCAAGGTGGTGAAGGGAAGATTGCGGGCCAGGAGGCGCAGCTGTTCGGCTCTGATGATGCCGACGGCCGCATCGCGTCTCTTGGTCATGGGGGAGCGGTCCATCTCTGCAATTTCCGACATGGGGGATATACCACCCCCCATGCCGGGTGTCAGTGATCCGAAAGGGGTATCTTTTGGCGGATCAGGCGCTCGTCTCTGAAAAGTCCTGGGGCCAACTGCGGGTCAGCTGCAAGCCCGCTTCGTCGGCGGGCAAGGCCTTGGCGAACAGCCAGCCCTGGCCATAATCGCAGCTCAAAGCCCGCAACACGCCGTCATGGGCCAGGGTTTCCACCCCTTCGGCCACCACAGACATCTTCAGAGTGTGGGCCAGCATGATGATGGTGCGCACGATTTCCAGATGCTCGCCGCCGTTCAGCATGGCCGACACGAATGAACGGTCGATCTTCAGGCAGTCGATGGGAAAACGATGCAGGTGGGCCAGCGACGAATAGCCGGTGCCGAAATCGTCAATGGCCAGGGTAAAACCGCTGCCCTTCAGGGCGTCCAGCTTGATCTTGGCGGCGGCGGGATTCTTCATGATGCCGCTTTCGGTGATCTCCAGGCGGACATTGCCGGCGGCCAGTCCGGTCTGACGCACAGTGCCCACCACTTCGTTGACGATGTCGTGGCGGTGCAACTGAATGGGTGACAGATTGACGCTCATGAACATGCGTTCGGCTTCGGGGCAGGCCTCGACCCACTGCGCCATCTGTCGGCAGGCGGTGAGCAGGACGAAGCGTCCCAAAGGCTCGATCAGGCCGGTTTCCTCGGCGATGGGAATGAAGCGGTCGGGCGGGATCATCTCGCCGTTGGGCAGGCGCCAGCGAACCAGAGCCTCGAACCCGGCCAGTCCGCGCCCGGCCAGATCAATGATGGGCTGGTAGTGGACCGACAATTCTTCCCGCTCGATGGCGCGGCGCAGATCGTTGGCCACCTGCAATTGGCTGACGGCGGACAGATGCATTCCCCGCTCGAACACCAGATGGCGATCGCGGCCTTGGGCCTTGGCGGCATACATGGCGGTGTCGGCGTCGCGCAGAATTTCTCCGGCGTCGCGGTAATCTTGCGAGGCATAGGCGATGCCGACGCTGGTGCTGAGGAAATATTCCCGGCCATCCAGGGGGAAGGGAAGAGCCAGAGCGGAGCGGATACGTTCGGCGACCAGCACGGCGGCCTGGCGGTTTTCAAGATCCTCGGTCAACACCACGAATTCGTCGCCGCCCAGCCGGGCCAGGGTGTCCGAGGCGCGCAGGCACTGATTGATGCGCCGCGACATCTCGATCAGCACCTGATCGCCGGCCAGATGGCCCAGGCTGTCATTGATCAGCTTGAAGCGGTCGCAATCAATGAACAGGACGGCGAAAGTTGCATCCTTGCGTCCGCCGCGCCGCATGGCCTGATCCAGGCGGTCCAGCAGCAGGGTGCGGTTGGGCAGGCCGGTCAGGCTGTCGTGCAGGGCGTCGTGGATCAGCTGTTCCTCGGCGGTCTTGCGCGAGGTGATGTCCTCGACCAAACCTTCGAAATAGAGCAGCTCGCCTTCCATGTTGCGCACGGCCCGGCAGCTTTCGGAAATCCAGATGATGCTGCCGTCGCGGCGATAGACCTGGCTTTCGAAATTCTGGATCTGATCATCCTCGGCCAGGATGCGCAGAAATTCGTCGCGGCGGGTGGGGTCCACATAAAGCTGGCTGGCGATGTTGGTCAGTCCGGCCATCAGTTGGTCGGATGTCTCATAGCCATAGATGCGGGCCAGGGCGGGATTGGCTGCCAGATAATGGCCGTCTTCGGTGGTCTGAAAAATGCCCTCGATGGCGTTTTCGAAAATGCTGCGGAAGCGGTTTTCGGCTTCGCGCAGGGCGGTACCGCAGACTTGGCCTTCGTCCATGTCGACGATTTCCGCCAAAAGGCATTGCGTGCCGTCGGGAGTGGCGTCGGGTGCATCATGGGCCAGGGGCCAGACTTTGACCTCAAGGCGCAGTTCGCGGCCATTGCCGGTGGTCAGCCTGCGTTCCAGCCGCAGATGGCTGTTGCGGCCATCCAGCAGAGGCTTGAGAATTTCTCCGCAGCGTGAAGAATCGTCACTGATCAAAGCCCGCCGCAGGGCCGGGCCGCCTCGGCCCAAGAGCAATTGCAGGGACGGGTTGATTTCCAAAACCAAGCCCGAACGGTCCATCAAAGCCATATTGGCCTCGGCATGGCGGGTAAATGCGCGGAAAACAGACGGCCCAGCGGCCAGGGTTCCGGTTTCCGGCGAAAATACGGCTTTCAAGGTTTTCAGAATCATTGCCCCTGTCTGTCCCCCCCCTCAACTGGCTCAGGTCTACCAACTCAGCAAGAGTCGTGCCGCAGGTGAGACGAGGGCACAGCCTTGGATTCTCGCCAAGCGGGGGAAATGTAACTGTTGCAATATTGAGCAGTTTTTAAAAGTTTGATCAAGCTTTGGGCGGAATCGCCAGGAAAGCAAGGGCTGGGAATGTTGGTTACGGGCCATGACAGGGCGGCTTATCTCTGGCATTGTGTGAAATGGCTGGGTTATCAGCTGCTTGTTCTATCTTTCGTCATGATTTTTCGGACGCCTAAGCCTGGGTATTATGCCAAGTGCCTATTACCTTAGGTATAAATAATGTATCCGGGAGGGCTTGAGGGGGGTAAGCTGGCAGTCGGTTTGGCAAGGGGCCGGACAACCGGACCTCTTTGCCGTGGGGAAATGTGCGTTTTTCGCGCTGGATCATGGGGTTCTTATTGACGCAGGTCCTGGGGGATGAAACGCCCGTGACGCAGCGGGATGAGGCGGCGCAGGAAAGCAAGCGTTCGCCGCTGTTCGCGCGCGCGATGGCCTGCTTGCTGATCTTTGCGGGGGCGCTGGGTCTGGTGGCCCATCTGTGGGTTTCCTACGACCACGAACTTTATCATGCCCGTCTTCTGACCTCGTCCATGACCGATGCGGTATCGCTGCAAATCGACGGCAGCTTCCGCGGCATCGAAGGACTGCTGGAGGATGTGGCGGTGGCGGTGCGGTCGGGTCAATGGTCGAACCTGGCGGTGCGTCAGCGCATCAGTGGGCGGATGATGAGCTATCCCGAACTGCGCTGGGTCGGCTATGTCACCCCCGAAGGTATTCTGACGCCTGACACTGAACCGTCTATCAATGTGGAGCCGCCAGGGCTGGATGTGGCCGACCGCGACTATGTTCGTCGCGCCCAGTGCGGTCCTCGTCCCAAGATGCGGTTGGGTCAGCCGGTGGTGGGGCGGGCGACCGGCGAGCGCACGGTGCATCTGGCCTTGCCGATCGCCACCACCAATCAGGGTGACTGTCGCGGACTGGTGGTGGCGGCGGTCGATCCCGACTATTTCGCCCAGATTTTGGAAAATGTGCTGCTGGATCCGGCGGGCGGGTCGGCGGTGATTAATCTGGATGGTGCCATCATCGCGCGCGCTCCCGATCAAGCGGCGAAGTTCGGTCTGAGCCTGGCGACTTCGCCTTTGTTCACCGAATTCCTGGTAAAGGCGCCCAGCGGAGTGGCGCATCTGATTTCCAAAGCCGACAGCAACGATAAGTTCCTGGGCTACAAGACTTTGGACGAATATGGCCTGGTGGTGACGTCGGGCCTTTCGGTGTCCAAGGCCATGTCCAATTGGTATGGCTTGGTCGTGGTGGAAATTCCCCTGTTTTTGCTGCTGTCGGGCGCCATTTTCCTGTGGGCGCAGACGGCTGACCGCCGGCGCCAAACCATGCTGCGCCATCAGGCCGGCCTGGAAGCGGCGGTGGCCGAGCGCACGGCCCTGCTGGCAGCCTCGAAGAGCTTGGCCGAGGACCGGGCCGAGCGCTTGGCCAGGATCAACGCCAAATTGGCCCATCTGGCCCGCATCACCGCCCATCATCTGCAAGAGCCGGTGCGCCCCATCGTCAGTTTCAGCCAGCTGGCCCGGCGGGAAATGAGCAAGCAGGCCCAGCCGTCGGCCGAACTGGATGGACATCTGCGCTTTGTCGAAGATGCCGGACGGCAGCTGAAATCTATTTTGCGGGACTTCCATCGTTACACGGCGCTGTTGGTGAAGGAGCCGAAGATCGGTCGCTGCGATCTGGAGCAACTGGCCCATCGCTGCATGGGCCAACTGTCGGCGGTCATCGCCGAGGCGGGAGCTCAGGTGGATCTGGAAGAGCTGCCGGTGGTGCAGGCTGATTCCGCTTTGATGGAGCAGGCGCTGCTTGAACTGATCTCTAACGGCATCAAATACCGCCATCCCGACCGCCCTGCCCGCGTTCTCGTGCGTGGTGGAGTGGAAATGGCGGCGGTGGGCCAGTCGAGCGGCTGGTGGCTTTCCGTGTCGGACAATGGTCGTGGCCTGCCTGATGTCGGGCGGCATCGTCTGTTTGAGGCCTTTGCTCGGCTGAACCCCGATGATCCGTCTTCGGCCGGGTTGGGTCTGGCGGTGTGCCGCGAGGTGGCGGAAATGCATGGCGGCGTCATTCAGGCCGACAGCCTGGAGAACGGTTCGATCTTCATGATTCACGTGCCGGCCGCTGCAAGCGCCGGCGTGGCAGCCTGAGGCGCGATGGGGATGAATGACGGGAAGATGATGCTGATCTCGCCGCAAAGCCCCTGGAAAGGTCTTCTGCCCTGGCTGGCTCGGACCTTGCTGGTGGCGGCTCTCAGTTACGTGACCGGGCAGCTGGGTTTGGAGCTGGCGTTGCCGCCGGGTTATGCCACGGCTATTTGGCCGCCGTCGGGCATTGCCCTGGCGGCGGTGCTGTTGGCGGGCAACCGGGTTTGGCCCGGAATTTTGCTGGGCGAACTGCTTTTAACCTTCTCTTTGTCCGGCGGGCCTTTGACCTTTGGGGCATTGGCGATGCCCTTTTTCGTCGCGGTCGGGGCGGTTCTGCAGGCGGTGGTCGGAGCATTTCTGGTGCGCCGTTTGGCCGCCTGGCCCAACAGCCTGTCCGAGCCCCGGGAAATCGGTTTGATGTTGCTGTATGGCGGGCTATTGGCTTGTCTGATCAGCGCCACCATCGGCACTTTTTCCATGTGGATGGCGGGGGCCATTCCCTTGTCGATCCTGCCCCATCACTGGACTACATGGTGGGCGGGCGACGTCATGGGGGTGTTTGTCATCACGCCGCTGGCCCTGATGACGAAGAATCTGCGGGGAGATGGGCGCCGTCGGGTGCTGACCACCTATTTCTGGATCGGCTGTACTTTCACGGCGACGGTTCTGGCAGTCAGCTACAGCATCGGCGTCGAGCGCGACAAGCAACATGCCCACTTCGATCAGGTGGCGGGTGAATTGTCCTCGGCCTTGCAGGCCATGATGGACGAGCATTTGGGCGCTCTGCAGACGGTTGGCGGCTTTTATGCCGGCGATGACCGCCGTGGCTTGGCCGAATTCACCTTGTTCTCGCGCCGCCTGCGCGAGCAGGTGGCTGGGTTGCAGGCCATTGAATGGGTGCCGCGCGTGGCTGCGGAGGATCGCGCCGGTCTGGAAGAATGGGTGCGCCACCAAGGCCTGTCCGGTTTCCTGGTGGCCGAGCGCGAAGACGGCCGCATGGTGGCGGCACGGCCGCGCAGCGAATATTATCCGGTGGCTTTCGTCGAACCGATGACCGGCAATCTGGCGGCTCTGGGCTATGACCAGATGTCGAACCCGGACCTGCGCGAGGTCTTGCAAAGCGCCCGCGATCGTGGGCAACCGTCGGTCAGTCGACGCCTGCGTCTGGTGCAGGGTGACGACGGCGTGGTGCTGGCTCTGCCCTTGTTTGAGAGCGGCGTGGTTCCCGAAACCGAAGCCGAGCGCCGGGAGCATCTGCGCGGCTTTGTGTTGGGGGTGATCCGCCTGCGGGCCTTATCGCACATGGCCTTCGAGGGGCGCAACCTGGAGGGCATCGATTACTGGCTGATGGACGATACTCAATCGGCTGACGCTTCGTCGGTGCTGATGACCGACTCCGATGGCCCGCCGCGCATGTTCACCATGGCCGAGCGAGGGTTGTTCGGTCAGAACCAGCAAATCGGTCGCAGCTTCAATATGCCCTTCGGCGGGCGGCAGTGGCGTCTTTTGGTGGCTCCCAACACCGAATTTCTGGCCCAGGCCCAACAGAGCGTCAATTGGGTGATGCTGTTCGGCGGTATGTTGATGACCGGGGTGGTCGGCATGTTCGTCATGGTCGCCACCGGCCGCGAAGAAGCCCTGCGCAAAGAGATCGAGAGCCATACCACCCAGTTTCGTCGCCAGAACGACAGCCTGCGCCTGCTCAACAACATTGCCGCCATGCCGACATCCGGTCTGGCCGCGCAATTGGAGCAAGCTTTGCGCATGGGGCTGAAGCATCTCGGCCTGGAATTCGGCATCATCAGCCGCATCGAGGGACGAACCTATTTCGTCGATCATGTGGTGGCCCCTGCCGACCGTCCCATCGAAACGGGGGCCAGCTTTCCCCTGGGAAAGACTTATTGTTCGATGACCCTGGAGCGGGGCGATGCCCTTGGCATTTCCCAAATGGCGACATCGGCCTATTCGGGGCATCCCTGCTACGAGGCCTTTCGTCTGGAAAGCTATATCGGTGCTCCGGTGCTGGTGCATGGACGGGTGTTCGGGACTGTCAATTTCTCGTCGGCCCAGCCCTATCACCGGGCCTTTGACGAGGGTGATCTGGAGTTCATCCGCCTGCTGGCCCGTTGGCTGGGCGCTTCCATCGAACGGGAAGAGGCGCAAGACGCCCTGATGGCAGCGCATCGCCGGTTGGCGGCGATTTTGGACAATACTCCGGTGGGGATCGCCATCGTTGGCTATGATCGCATGGTTATGCAGGTCAACCCGACGTTCTGCGCCATTTTCGGCCAACGCATGGATGAGGTGGTGGGAAAGTCGGCGCGGGTTCTCTACAGCTCCGACGAAACTTTCAACGCCGTCGGCGGCAGATCCATTCCCCTGCTGGCCGGCGGGCAGACCTTTGACGAGGATGTGCCGATGTCGCGGCGGGACGGCACGCCGATTGTGGTGCGGCTGATTGCCCGCAGCGTCGATTCAGGCGACCGCAACCATGGCGTCGTTTGGGCCGCCGAGGACGTCACCGAGCGTCGCTTGGCCGAAACAGCCCTGCGCGAGCGCCAGGAGTTTTACGAGCAACTCTTCACCAGCGGCGGTGCGGTGAAGCTGTTGCTCGATCCCTTGAGCGGCCAGATCATTGACGCCAATCCGGCGGCAGCCAGCTTCTACGGTCTGGATCTGGACCAACTGCTCGGTCGGCCCATCTGGACCCTGGACGAGTTGGAGCCGGAACAGAGCCTGGCCTTGTTGCGGGCGGCGCAGGCTGATGTGAACAGTCGCTTCATCTATCGCCATGTCATGGCCGACGGCAGCCATAAGGATGTGGAGGTGTTCACCGGGCCGTTGCGGGTGCGCGGGCGCGATCTTTTGATGTCCATCGTGCATGACGTCACGGACCGCCTGCAAAGCGAACAGAAGCTGGCCCGCGCCCTGCACGAACAGGAAAACCAGGCCCGCGAATTGGCCCGTTCCAATGCCGAGTTGGAGCAATTCGCCTATGTGGCCAGCCATGATCTGCGCCAGCCTCTGCGACAGGTGGCCAGTTATGTCAGCCTGTTGGAGCGCATGTATGCCGACAAGCTGGACGAAGAGGGGCGCCAATTTATCGGCTTTGCCCGTTCGGGCGCCGAGCGCATGGATCGCCTGATCGTCGATTTGCTGGAATATTCCCGCATCGGGCGGCGGACCCGCGGACCGGAAACCGTGCCGGTGGCCGACATGCTGGCCGAGCCGGTGCGAATTCTGACGCCGGTGGCCGAGGAAGCCGGCGGCACCATCCTGATGGAAGTGGCTGAAGATGCCGGCGTCATTTCGGGTGAACGCATGGAGCTTGAACGGCTGATGCAGAACCTGATCGGCAACGCCATGAAATACAAGTCTCCCGAGCGTCCTCCGCTGGTCACGGTGCGGGCCGTGCGCAACCAGAGTGCGGGGGTTTTGGAAATCTCGGTCGCCGACAATGGAATCGGCATTGCGGCCGAGCATTTCGACCGTATCTTTGGTATCTTCCAAAGGTTGCATGGGCGCGACGAATATGAAGGCACCGGCATTGGGCTGGCGGTCTGTAAAAAAATAGTTGATCATCATAAAGGGCGGATCTGGTTGGAATCGAAACTGGGCGAAGGCTCGGTCTTCCATGTCACCTTGCCGCTGGCGGAGGGAGCCGTATGACGGAATATACGAGGCCTTTCCTGATTTTGCTGGTCGAAGACGACCCAGGCGACGCCGCTTTATGCAAGCGCGCCCTGAAGGATTGGCAGCATCCCAACGAGGTCTATCATGTGGTGGACGGCGTTGAATGCTTGGCCTTTTTGCGCCGCGAAGGCGAGCGCTATGCCAAGGCTCCGCGCCCTGATCTGGTGCTGCTGGACCTTAACATGCCGCGCATGGATGGCCGCGAGGTGCTGGAACAGCTGAATAAGGACAAAGACCTGAACAACGTTCCGGTTGTGGTGATGACCACCTCGGACTTCGAACAGGACATCCTGCGCAGCTATTCCCTGGGCGCCAAC
>Ga0209415_10008381_pt1 | contig 17940 bp, 18 predicted proteins | sample PeaSoiSIISIP2007_FD_187696 | JGI IMG/M metagenome (GOLD analysis project Ga0209415, IMG submission 187696) | Peat soil microbial communities from Weissenstadt, Germany - SII-SIP-2007 (SPAdes) (version 2) | ecosystem: Environmental > Terrestrial > Soil > Wetlands > Peat | place: Germany... | reverse complement strand
ATAGCAAACCTTATCCACAACTGCACATCGCGCACAAACCATGGATTTCTTCTCCGGAAACCCCGCACTCGAGCGTGTTTCGACAACTCCAGGCCCTTCGCATACAATTAGATGCGATATGAGACACAAGGTCACTCTGATCCCCGGTGAAGGTATCGGTCCCGAAGTCGCCGCAGCCGTTCGGCGCATCCTGGAAGCCGCTGGCGTGCAAATCGATTGGGAAGAAGTCGAGGCACGCTCGGAGAAAGCTTCGGCGACTGGTCAATTCGTCACGGAAGGCGCGGTCGAGTCCGTGCGGCGCAATCGCGTCGCGCTGAAAGGCCCCATGGGCACAGCCATTGCCGGTGGCGCGCCCAGTATCAACGTGGCCCTGCGGAAAACGCTCGATCTTTATTCCAATGTCCGGCCCGTCAAGAATCTGCCTGGAGTGAAATCACACTTTGAAAACGTAGATGTTGTCTTGATCCGCGAGAATACCGAAGATCTCTATTCCGGACTGGAACATGAAGTCGTTCCCGGCGTGGTCGAGAGCCTGAAAATCATCACGGAAAAAGCCTCCACGCAAATTGCTCACTTCGCCTTCAAATACGCCAAGCGCGAGGGGCGCAAGAAAATTCACGCCATCCATAAAGCCAATATTATGAAGCTTTCGGACGGGCTGTTCCTGAAGTCCATCCGCAACGTGGCGCCACAATATCCGGACATCGAATACAAAGAGATGATCGTCGACAACGCCTGCATGCAAATGGTTTTGAATCCCCTGCAATTTGACATGCTGCTGCTCCCGAATCTTTATGGCGACGTGATGAGCGACCTGGCAGCTGGCCTCGTCGGCGGGCTGGGCGTCGTCGGAAGCGCCAACATCGGCGACGAAGCGGCCATGTTCGAGGCCGTGCATGGCACCGCACCCGACATCGCCGGAAAGGGCCTGGCGAATCCCACCGCCCTCCTGCTGAGCAGCATCATGATGCTCGACCACCTCGGCGAACGCTCCGCTGCACGGCGCATTGAAAGTGCCCTGGAAGCCGTGCACCGCGAAGGCAAGCACATCACCCAGGACGTTGGCGGTAAGGCCGGCACAGAGGAATTCACGGAAGCTGTAATTTCATCGCTTCGCCCGAGCTAGTTCCTGCCGCGTTCGTGCTCGGCCCAGCCCTGACTCGTCTCTGCGCCCGTAAATCCTTGTTTTTCTTGCGGAAACGTGGCAAGCTCTCTGCGTTAGTCCCCCTTCCAAAGGCGGATGAATGCATCGGTCCAGATACCCAGAGCGTCGAAGAACAGTCCGAATCACCCTCCAGATACCTTTGAAAGTTCGCTGCCAGATGCCCGAAGGTGAAGCCATTGATTTGAAGGCTTTTACGCAGTATGTAAGTGCCCACGGCGCGCTCATTGTGATGGACGCTCCCCTGTTGCCTGGCCAGACTATCCGCATTTTCAACGAGATGACTTCAGAGTCCGTCGAGTGCTTCGTGACTTCGATCCGCGAAAAGCAGGACCACCGGTTTATAGGAGTCGGGTTCGCCACACCGAGAAATGACTTTTGGCATGTAGTCTTCCCGAAGGCCGGCACGCGCCAAGCGGTGCGTTCCTCACAAACCGGTTCGCTGGTCCCGCGGGAAAAAAGGTTGAACCTGCCAACTCAAGATTAGTGAATGTCACGCGGGCCTGTCCCTTAACCGGCGTTGTGTTCTCCACCTGAAATCAGCGAAACAACCCACACCTTGGTTGAGGTGTCGGCGTCAGCCAACATGGGGGACGTAGACCTGATAGAGCAGAATGTAGACGATGACTCCCGTGACGGAGACATAGAACCACAGCGGCAGGGTCCAACGCGCAATCATGCGGTGCTTATCGAATTTCTCGAGCCACGCGCGGCGCAGCGTCACCAGAATCATGGGCACGATCACGACCGCGAGTATCGTGTGCGAGAGAAGAAGCGCGAAGTAGAGCGGGCGAATCCAGCCTTGCCCCTGGAAAACGACGTGGCCCACGCGGTAGTGATAAATCAGATAGGAAATAAGAAAAACGGTGGAGACGGCGAACGCCGCAATCATGAAAGCCTTGTGGACTTTCATTTTACCGTTCTTGATTGCTGAGTATCCGCAGGCGAGCAGAATGGCGCTGGCACCGTTAAGAGAAGCGTTTAGCGCGGCCTGTGAAAACATGCTTTGGCGAGCACCCTTCTGTCAGAAACTTTTCACCGCGGAATTTTGTCGTAGATCATCAAACCAAGAAGCAGCGGAATGTGCAGTACCGTGGCATGCATAAGCCACTTGGCGCGAACGTTGGTCCGTGAACTGGAAGCCCACAAACAGACCTGAACGAGCGCCGTGCTTAGGACAAGCGCTCCAAAGAAGTAACGCACTCCCGTTAATCCGATGATGGAGGGCAACAGGCTGACTCCCACGAGTGAGATGGAGGTAAGAATAATCTGGCGGAAGGTGCGAGTTCCCTGGCGGTCCACGACGGGGAGCATCATGATACCGGCGCGAGCGTAATCTTCTCGGTACATCCAGGCGATGGCGTAGAAATGCGGAAACTGCCACAAGAAGAGAATGGCGAAAAGCAGCCAAGCGCCGCGGTCCAAGGTTCCCGTCGCAGCAACCCAGCCAATCATGGGCGGTATCGCGCCAGGAAACGCGCCGACCGTCGTCGCCCAAACGGTCCGCTTCTTCAGCGGAGTGTAGGCTAGGAGATAGCTCAAGCAGGTGAGCACCCCGAGCCCGGAAGCGAGAAAACCTGCCGTGAAATACAAATCCATCGCGCCCGCGATGCAAAGAATCACGCCAAACCAAAACGCTTCCCGGGGCTGCAATTGGCCGCTCGGCAATGGCCGTGACGCGGTGCGCCGCATGAAGCGGTCGGAGTCGCGCTCAATGTAGTGGTTCAGCGTCGCCGTGCCCGCCGCGATCAGCAGCGTTGCGAAAACGGTTTGTACGAGGCGCAGCCAGTCCACGGCGCCGTGAGCGCCCATGTAGTAGCCGGCGGCGGTGGTCATCAGAACGAGAAAGGAAACGTCCGGCTTGGTCAGCGCGACGTAAGCGTTCGCGCGCGATGCCAGCGTAATCTCCGTCGTGCGCACCGTGCTCATCAGACCGTCACCTGCCCTTGGGAAGAAACAGCAACTTCTCCGGCACGCGGCACCAATCGATAGCACAAGAGAATCGTCAGTATCGATACGGCAAACAAGAGCGCGCCAACGACTGTATGCGTCACCGTCAGTACAACCATCACCCGCATGGGCTGCGGGGCGCCCGCGGTTGAAAGACGCGACCAGTAGGCGCCAATTCCCAGCAGAAACTGGAGGCCGAACACGGAGTGCAGCAAGATCCGCATTTTCGTGAGCTCTGGAGATTTCTCAAATCGTTTGCGCAGAACCACTGCCGTCCACACAACGGTTGTTAGCACCGCCAACGAACCGGCGGCGTGCGGCCAGATGGGGATTTCCAGGTGGCGGAATCCTGCGCCCAAAAACACCTGAAGAAAAATCACAATGGCATTCAGCAGCGCCAAGGAATGAATGGAGGGCGAGCCGCGATCTTCAAGCTGGGGACGATCCGAAACCCACCATTTGCTAGTAAAAACGGCGATGCTCAGAAGCGCTGCAAACATGATTTGCGCGAAGCAGGCGTGCATGACTGGCAGCCAGTAATGCAGCAACTGAATGACGACTTGCCCGCCCAATATTGCCTGCGCAACGATGCCGCCCACGGCGATCACCGCAAACCAGCGCAGCCAGCGGCGCTCTTCCTTGACCCAGATCAAGATCGCCAGGATGACGGTCAGCACCGCCAGCACACCGGCAGTTTTCCGGTGCGAATCTTCGTACAATACGCCGCCAACCATTGGCGGCAGCCAAGTGCCAAAGGACTTTGGCCAATCTGGAACGGCAAGCGCTGCATCGTTGGAAGTTACCAGCGCGCCGGCGATCAAGAGCAGGACCGTCCAGCAGACAGTGAGGACCGCAAACCGATGAACGCCTGGATGATAGGTAGCTTTCATGCCTGTAGCGCCAAGCGGGGATTATAGCGCACTGCCGAATTTCGTGCTCTCCGACAAGCTTTGTGCCGGGATGCCGCCCAGAACCCCCAGATTCGGCGCGGCTTACTCCATTCAAGCCGGTCAGGAAGCCGTAGAAGATACCTGCACGTCTTGCGGGTCATCCACGAGCCCAACCGATCGAAGTACGAGATCCTTCAGCGCGGCGATAAAAAGCGGTGAGTCGCCGACGGCGGGCATCATGCGGAAGACTTCCACGCCGAATTTCTTGGCGTCCTCGCGGGCCTCAATGTTGATTTCGTGGAGCGTTTCGATGTGCTCAGTCACAAACGAAATCGGCACAACCAGCATTTCCTTGACGCCTTCGGTGCCAAGGCGTTCGATAGTGCCCGTGAGCGGCGGCTGAAGCCACTTCGCGGGGCCTACCCGGCTCTGGTAGCAAAGCAAGTGCGTTTTCGGCCAGCCGGGAAACTGCTTTTTTCCCACTTCACAGACCAGCCGCACGGTAGCCTCGATTTGATTGGGGTACGGATCACCCTTTTCCACCAGGCTAATCGGCAAACCATGCGCGCTAAAAATCAAATGAACGCGAGAGCTATCGTCAAATTGCCGCAGGACGGAGCCGATGCGCTGCGCCACCCCCTGTACATAAAGCGGATGATCGTAGAACTGTCTGATGGTGCGCTGCGGAGGGCCGGCATCCGGCTCACCATACACGCGGCGCCACTCTTTCAGGCTGCTCAGCGTCGTGGCGTATGAAAAATGGGGATAGAGCGGCAGTAGAACGATCTCATCCAGCGGACCCGCTTTGCGGATGGTCTCGACAGCCTCTTCCGTTAGCGGATGCCAGTAGCGCATAGCAACCACGGCGACGGGATCGATCTCGCTCGAGAGAGCGGCGCCGAGCGCGCCGCGCTGCCGCTCGGTTAAGGTGCCGATTGGGGAGCGGCCGCCAATCTCGGCATATTTGCTCCGCACGGGAACACAGCGCCGCGAGGAAATGAACTTAGCGAGCGGGCGACGCAAGAATCCGAGCGGCCCCATGGGAATGATGTCCGGGTCAAGAAACAAATTGAGTAAAAAGGGCTCGACAGCCTCGAGCGAGTCCGGCCCGCCAAGCTGGAACATCACAATGCCGACTTTTTTCTTTCGCGCCAATTACTTGCCCCTGTTCAAGGAGTCCTTCAAACGGTCGAGCTCTTGGCGAAGAGACGCGGTGCGTTTGGCGATGGTCAAATAAAAAACAAAAAACACGGCCCAGCCGAATACGTAAGCCGCGAAAACACTGTCCAGACTTTTCATATCGCCTCCGCCTCGCGGCGTATAAGTTCAAGATCGGTGCGCAATTTTTCCAGCCGGTAGCGCTCAGAAATCAGAAAAAGCATCAAGGCATGGAGCGCGAGCACGCTGAAGAAAAAGACCTTGCGCATCGTGGGATCAAGCCCGGAGCCCGGGCCTCCCATGATGACCGGAGCAGGATGCTGGGTGCGCCACCAGCGAATCGCGCCGAAGACGATGGGGACGTCGATGAAGGCAAATATTCCGAACAAGGCACTGAGAAGCGCGCGGCGATCCGGCTCTTCAATCATGGTGCGCAGCAAGAGATAAGAAACATAAAGAAGCCAGAGCACGAACGTGGAGGTCAGCCGCGCATCCCAGGTCCAGTAGATGCCCCACGCGGGTTTGGCCCAGATAGGTCCTGTGATGAGCACGACGGTGATGCAAGCCAAGCCAACTTCCGCGGCGGAAACGGCCAGCCAGTCCCACTTTTCCTTGCGAAGCCAGACGTATGCCAAATTCGCAAGAAAGCAAATCCCGAAAGCCGTCTCGCCCGCCCATGCCGTTGCCGCGTGAAAGTAGAAAATTCTCTGCAGGACCCGCATGGTCTTTTCTTCCGGAGCGATATAGAAAGAGGCGTAGGCGGCAGCGCCAACCAGAAAGAGGACCGCAGCGGCGATCAACGCGCGTTTCCACATGGGCTTCTATTCCTCCAGTAGATATTCGCCGAAAAGCCATAGCGCCGTCAAAAAGACGACGTCAAACACACCGATGAAACCAATTCCCTTCCATCGCACGACCGGCGCGCGGTCCAGAAGTGCTCTCGTGACCTCCGCGCTGACGACGAGAATGGGCGCCAAAAGAGGCAGCAGCAGCACCGGCAATAAGAGTTCGCGCATGCGCGCTTGCGCCGAGATGGCTGAGAGCGCCGTTCCGGCGATGGAGATGCCGAGGCTCGCGAGAAAAAGCACCAGCAAAAGCCAGTGCAGCACTGGAATGACCGGCACGTTGTACATCACGGCAAAAAGCGGCAGCAGCAGGATTTCGGTCAGCAGTAGAAAGAGCGTGTTCGCCGCTAGTTTGGCCAGGAAGATGGCAAACGGATCGCTGACAGAAAGCCGGAGAGCGCTCAAGGTATCGTTGTGCTGCTCACGCAGAAAGCACGGCTGCAGCATCAGCGAAGACGCGAAGAGAATGGCCAGCCAGAGTAGGCCGGGAGCAAATCGCCGCGACTCATCGGAGGTGGGATCAAAGGCGAAGCTGAACAGCACAATCACAATTAGAATGAAGACGAACGTGGTCGTCAGTAATTCGCGCGAGCGATACTCCGTGCGAATTTCCTTGCCGAGCAATACGGCCGTGTTGGCGAAGAGGCTCATTCAGGCGCCGGCGAAAGTCAGGATCGAACGAAAGGTTGCGCCCGTGCGCGTATCGGCAGCGACGGAGCCGGCGTCAAGACGTATAGCGCGTGTACCGAGGGAGGAGATATCCGATTCACCGTGGAGGCTCATCAGAATAGTGCGTCCGGAATCGCGGAGCCGGCGAATTGCCTCGGCAAGCCAAGCGACGCCCTGAGGATCAAGGCCAGTGGCGGGTTCGTCAAAGAGAAGAATGGCAGGCTCATGAAGCAAGGCACGAGCGATGGCTACGCGCTGGCGCATGCCACGAGAAAAGGTCCGCACTAGCGAGGAGCGGCGCTCCGAAAGGCCGACTTCCTGCAATAAAGTTTCCACGCGATTTTCGGCGTGGGGTACTTCCTGCAATTTTGCGAAGAGCAAAAGATTTTCTTCGGCGGACAATTCGTCGTAAACCATCGTGGCATGCGCCACAAATCCGGGGCGAACCGCGCTTTCTTCCGCCCCATCCGATTTGCCTGAAAAACTCAGCGAGCCCCTGGTGGGCCTCACGAGCCGCGCGGCGATGCGCAAGAGCGTGGTCTTGCCGGAGCCGTTGCGCCCCGCAAATACCACGCATTCCCCTGGTGCGATGGAGAGCGAAACGCCACGCAGAGCGAGCAGCCCGCCATAACGCTTATCGATATTTTCAAAACGGAGACCGATGGGTGCGAATGCCGGCAGCGTCAACCTTCAACCCCTCACAAGAACGCGCAAGACCTTTTCCGCGCGGGCCCGTTCCTGGTTGTAGTCTTCTTCCGAGATGGTTCCGGCCTGGCGGCGGAGTTCGAGCCGGAAGAGCGTGTCTTTCAGCGCATCAAGACTCGTGCCTACGGCGGCATCGACTTGGGCCATGTTTGTGCTGCTTGTCGATGGTGCCGAGGCAGCCGCAGATGCCGCTTTCTTTGCGGGCTTTGCGAAGGGGACTTCCACTGCACTCTCCGAAGGACCGCCGGCAACCGCAACCACAGGTCTGCGCGCGAGAAGTACGGCGAGCAAGGCGAAGACGCAAAGGAAACCGCCCACGATGGGCCACTTGAGGACGTCCAGACGCCCTGGAACCGCTTGAATAGTCACGCCGGCAGCCGGACTATTGCCCTGCTGCTCGTCGCGATTCTGCGTGCCTGCATCGGTATCGGAAGCGCTGTTGCCAGGAGGTGGCGCCGTACCGGAGATAGCCACCATCAGTGTTGAGTTGGGCGCAAGGCCGTCGCGGCTATAGAGGCTCATGCCCTGCTCTTGACCGCCGGCCTGCAAACCGTCTCCCGCGATCAGTACTGAGGGCGGCGCGACAACGACCAGGCGCGCGCCAGGATAAACAGTCGGCAACTTCACGGAAGCCGAGTTGTTGGTGTAGGGCAACTCGTACGAAAAACGGACGCCGTTTTCTCCCGGGCGAAAAGCATACGCGACGCTGTACTTATTTTTGCCGCGGTCGATAGGCGCCTGAACGACAGGCATGCCCGATGGACCTTGCGCGGCGATTTGCTTCAAGCTCGCGCCGTCGGGAATCGCAAAATCGAAATTGCCTTCGGTGCGAAAATAAGCCTGCGCTGGCTGCGATTCATTCTTGATGGCGTATTCTTCGCCCACCTCGAGACTGGCGGCGTTGGGTTGGAAAATCACGAAGTGCGTGTTGACAGAAATCGTTTTGGGATCTCGCGAGGGGTCGAAGACATCGACCTGAACATCATTTCGGCCGGGCGGCAAGGACTGATGAAAATTAATTCCCTTGTAGACGGCGCGGATGAGCATTGGCTGCGCGCCGATCGAAGGATAGTCAAACGTGAACTGGCCTTGCGCGTCCGTCTTGGAGTTGAGGACGGGCTGCATTCCGCCCTGCAACTGGATAAGAACGACCTCGATGCCTGCGGCGGGCTTACCGGTGGTGCCGTTTTTGACGGTGCCGTGGACCGTGGCACCGAAAACGGAGGAGAACGGCGTCAGTAAGCAAACCACAAAGGCCAAATACGAAAAACAGCGGGGCTTCACTGGGCACCTCGTTCGGAGGCAGCCGGCTTGACGGCGCGGGGCCGGCGCACTTGCGATTCCGTGATCTGATCGATTTCCGCGAGCGTAAGGGCCGCATCGTTTTCCAAAGTGGTTTTCATCGCTTCGTAATCACTTTCGGCGTATTTCCCCGAGCGAAACTCGAAACGCAGGTCGCGAAGGTTATCGTAGATGGTGTCGCGGCGTTCGAGCAATTGATCGAGCTTCGAGCGGTGTGGAGCGAGATCGGAAGCGTCGGGCTGAATGTAGAAGATGAAAAGGCCGGAGGCAAGGGCCAGCGCGAGGCAAGCGCCAATGACCGCCCAATCCGCGGAAGCAATCAGGAAAGCAGCAAGGGTTGCAGGAAAGGTCAAGATCAATCCTCAGTGTCGCGGGCGGCTTGTGCACGCGCGCGCTCCAAGAGCTCGGATGAAATTTGTGGGGCATGCCCAGCTACCGCCAGCGCAGATCCGGAAGAGGGTTGTTTTCGCCAGCGGGAGATAACGAACAACACCAGCACGAAGCCACCGATCAACGCGAGCGCGGGAATCCACCAGGCTACGCGGCCGAATCCGCTGTGCGGGGGCTCGGTGAGCACGGCTTGCCCATACTCTTGAACGAACGATTGCACGATGAGGTCGTCCGAATTTCCCTGCGCGATGCGCTCGTCGATTTTTTTCAACATGTCGAGAGCGGTTTCGCAGGGCCCGGAAAATGCGCCGCCAACGTGATAGCAGCCGCCAGCGGAATCGTTGCATCCGCCGCACATACAGCGAACTTTATTCCCCAGTTGGTGGGTGTGATCGGGCTGCTGCGCATCCCCAAACGCGGACACCATTGGCAGAGCGCCGGCAAAACACAAGGCGAGGGGGAGAATGAGCAAAACGGGCTTAGGTATTTTTCGTGGCTTAGTCATGGCCTTCTTTGAAGGTGACGGAGGGCGTCATGCCGTGAACGAGCGGCTCAGGCGCAGGCTGTTGCGCGCCAGACAAAACCAGGACGGCGCGCCGGTCCGGCAGCAGAGCGACGATGGTGCCGAACACAACGATGACTCCACCGAACCAGATCCACTTCACCAGGGGATTTAGGTAAGCGTGAATTACGGGCAACTTGGTGTCCGGACTCTGGCCGGCATACACAACGTACAGGTCTTCACGGAGGGTCGAATAAATCGCGACCATGGTTCCCGTTTCGCCGTTGGTCTCGAAGATGCGGCGCTCGGGATAGAGCATCATCAGTGGTTTGTTGTCGACGAAGACTTCCACGTTCAAGCGAAGGCCGGTGTAGTTGGCTTCGGGCTTGCTGTCGTAGCTCTGGAGGACAAGTTTGTACTTCCCCAGCTGCATCGATCTGCCGGGCTGCAATTCTTTCTGCACGTTTTGATTGAAGGCTGCTCCGGCCAATCCGATAAAGACCAGCACCATGCCCATGTGGACGATGTAGCCGCCGTAGCGACGCGTGTTGCGCATGGTCAGCTCGATGGCGGAGGTGATGTAGGAAGCGCCGGAGCGAATTCGGATCACTTTTGCGCCACGATAAAATTCCATGAGAATAGTGGCGGCGACGAAGAAGCAGAGTGCGAAGCAGATGAGCGAGTAAATCTCCCGGTAGCCCAACACGAAGATGACGGCGCCGCCGGTGACACCGATAATCAGCGGCCCGGCAAAATTGCGTTTCAGACTTTCCACGGAAGTCTTTCGCCAGGCGAGGAGCGGTCCGACGCCGGTCAGGAAAAGCAGGAGCAAGCCAATCGGGATGTTGACTTTATTAAAGAACGGCGCGCCGACGCTGATTTTGGAACCGGAGAGCGCTTCGGAGATCACCGGGAAGAGAGTGCCGGAAAGGACCGCGATGCAGGAAACCAGTAGAATTAAGTTGTTGAAGAGGAAGCTGGACTCGCGCGAAACGATAGAGTCGAGTTGGTTCTCACTCTTCAAGTAGTCGCGATTTTTGAGATACGCAACAAGGCAAACGGAGAGAATAACGATGAGAAAGCCCACGAACCAACTGCCGATGCTTGACTGGGCAAACGCGTGAACCGAACTGACGACTCCGCTGCGAGTCAAGAAAGTGCCAAGGATGCACAAAATGAAAGTGGAGAACACCAGCCAGACGTTCCAGACTTTCATCATCCCGCGCTTCTCTTGCATCATCACGGAATGCAGAAACGCAGTGCCCGTCAACCACGGCAGCAGAGAGGCGTTTTCCACGGGGTCCCAGCCCCAGTAGCCGCCCCATCCAAGAACCGCGTATGCCCAGTGCGCGCCCAGAAGAATGCCCGCGGTCTGGAAGCACCAGGCGATCATGGTCCACTTGCGCGTAAGGTGAATCCACTTTTCACCGGGATACCGCGCTAGCAGCGCAGCCAGTGCAAACGCGAACGGAATCGTGAAACCCGTGTAGCCGGAATAAAGATTCGGCGGATGGATCACCATCTCCGGGTATTGCAAAAGTGGAGTCAGGCCATTGCCGTCGGCACGGGCGACGAAATCCATCGCGCCATTGGCGCCAGGAACGGCAAGCGCTTTAAACGGGCTGGCAATGAAATTGTTGAGCGTCAGGAAGAAAATCTGGACACCGGCCAGAATCACTCCCACATACGGCATCAGTTCGCCATTTTTGTTGCGGTAGGCGATCAGGACGGAGAAAACGTAAATGGAAAGGAGGAAACTCCAGAAGAGGAGCGAACCTTCCTGGCCAGCCCAAAGAGCGGCTACTTTATAGAACGTAGCAAGAGCGCGATTGCTGTGAGCAACGACATAAGCTGCGGAGAAATTATCGCTGAAGAAGAGATACTCGAGGCTGAAAGTGGCGATAAAAATCAGGCAGCAAGTGGCGATGCCCGCCTGCCGCGTGCTTTTAACAAGAAGCGGATGCCGCGTGATAATTGCAGCGATCCCGCCTCCGAATGCATAGACTGCACAGATAAATGCCAGGATTAGAGCGAACGAACCGAATACATCCACAGGGACTCCGCCTATCCCCCGGCCAAGCCGGGCCCCTTGCCTTTTGCTTTACTGCGTCGCGGTGCTCGAAGTGGCAACGGTTCCCCCCGGAGCCGCTTCGTACTTCGACGCGCACTTCGCCTGCACAACTTCGGCGACAAACCGTCCATCCGTCGGCCGGCCCTCGACCAACGCTTGCGACTTATCCACGAAGGTGTCTGGCAATGGGTCAGTGCCAACATAGCTTACGGGGAGCGACTTCCCTTCTCCTTCGAGCACAAAATCCACGCGGCCGGTGAAACGGCGAATGCTGCCCGGTGCGACTGTCCCGCCGACACGCATGCGGTGAGTCAGCTCATTGCCCTGAAGGGTCTGGAGTTCCGCAATGGTGTGGTAATACGTCTTGCTCTCACCATAACCGAGCCAAGCCAAGCAAGACAAGGCTACGACGATGACCCCAATTCCGATGCCAAATTTCGCTTGTTTCTTCACGCGCTAACTCCTGTTCCTGCCCTGCGATAACCAGTTTTTTGATTCTATCACAGCCCGCAGCATCGCAAGCTGGCTGAAGGACAGCCCCTAGCCTGAACTAGTGGACCTTCCCTTTCTGTGCGCTAGGTCACATGCCTGCGGCAGCCAGTCCCAAAACCTCGCGCAAGTGGTGCACCGCGCTAGAGGCATCGGCTGCGTCCAGGGCAAAGGGTTTGCCATCGTCCAGTATCAGTGGGCATCCTAGATCGACTTCTGAGAATCGGGCAGCCAAGGGTGCCAACGCATCCGAAATCAAGGCGACACGTTTGGGCTTCAGCGAGCGGCGTATGCGCGTGACGACCTGTGGAAGGCGCTTCTCGAAGAGGTCTTCGGGCGGCTGTTGATCCCACTGACCCGGCTCTAGAGGGCATTCCAGTAGGTGTGTCAGTAGGAATCCACCCCTCTGAAACTCGCTCAAGACCACTTCCGCGGACTTACCGGTCGTGGAGATCCCGACGGCTTCCAACAATCGGCCAGCTTCGCCTTTGAACTGCGCCGCGTACAAGAAATCTTCGTCTGCCTGGGGAGAGACACCAGCCAACAGAAGTGTGCCAATGTGAACCGGGCGGTAGCGTGTTGTCCATTCCAGGCGCTGGAGCCGCCGGGCAATGTGTTCGGGGGAGGCGGTTTGACCGCAGCCATCGCAAGGCAGGAAATGAGTGGGCATAGTTTGCTGGAAAGAATCGTAGTCCAGCAGAGGTGGGAGTGCAAACCCAGAAAAGGCGCGTTCGCTGTAATTAAGCGGTCTTCGGCCAGGTGCAATACGACGACGGTTGTGCGCCGGGGATGGTTCTTTGGGTTTTGGCGCCGCGCAACCGCCGTCGTTCGCCGATACGTGTACCTTGGGTTGCAAACCCGTGACGGGCGTAAAAGTTGCGCGGAAGGTGAATATCTTTGCTCTACGGAAATGGGAAAACTAGGAAGAAACTGCGGCGTCGGCGGGAAGTTTGGAGCGGAGGCACCACTTCAGTTCCTGGCTTAACTCGGTGATTTCCATGCCCGGCATAACAATGAACTTGCAGCTAAGCATTTCGTGGGGCTCATCGTCATCCGGCAACTGGCAGGAAACGCGGCAATACTGACAATCCTGATTCCAACAAAAACGCCCGTACGGAATCGTTTCCGGGCTGATGAACTGGAAGCATCGCAGTAGCGAATTGCGCTCCGGCACCTGAAACTTCTTGCCCATCACAGTGATTTCCACGAGCTTTTCATAGGGGCGAAACGGTTCCGACATAAATAAGTCCTGTCCTCCGTGGACGGGCCGACATGACAGCGCGGTAGTTGCCCCGAGACGGATCACTCTGATGGTTGCTCAACCAGAGTAGACCGCGACCGGGCGTGCGACAACGGTTGGTCTCGCCCGCGTTGCGAATGTGCTAAGGGGTGCACCCAGGACTATGCGATGGAAAAAGCGGTGGTTTAATTGCCAAAATCGAAGAATTGGCCCATCTTGCGAAACTTCTCGTAGCGCGTTTCGAGCAAATCCTTCGTCGACTGCTGCGACAAGGCCACCAATTCTCGGTCCAGCACTTCTCCTAGAAGCTGAGCGGCGCCTTCGGGATCGACGTGCGCCCCGCCTTCGGGTTCGGGAACGATTTCATCGACAATGCCGAGTTCCTTCAGGTCCTTCGCGGTGATTTTCAGGGCGGTCGCGGCTGTCTCCGCTTTCGAGGCGTCGCGCCACATGATGGCGGCGCAGCCTTCAGGGGAAATCACGGAATAGAAACTGTTCTCCAGGATATTGACGTAATCGCCGACGGCGATAGCCAAAGCTCCGCCGGAGCCGCCTTCGCCAGTCACGGTAACAATGATCGGGACAGGCAGGCGAGCCATTTCGCGCAAATTTCGAGCGATGGCTTCGGCCTGTCCGCGTTCCTCCGCGTCGATTCCTGGATAGGCGCCGGGAGTATCGATCAATGTGAAGATGGGGCGGCCAAATTTCGCGGCCAGTTGCATGACGCGGAGCGCCTTGCGGTAGCCTTCAGGCTTGGGCTGGCCGAAATTTCGAATTAACCTCTGTTTTGTGTCGCGGCCCTTCTGGTGGCCGATGATCGCGACGGGCCGGCCGTGAAACTTCGCGAGCCCGGTGATGAGTGCCTTATCATCGCCGTAGCCACGATCACCGTGCAATTCGATAAAGTCGGTGAACAGCATCCCGATATAGTCGAGCGTGTACGGACGCTGCGTGTGACGGGCGATTTGGGCGCGCTGCCAGGGGCCGAGGTGGCTGTAAAACTCTTTGCGCAGTTCGGCGACCTGCTGGCGGATGCGCTCCAGCTCCGCGTCGGCTTCCCGGTCGCCAGCGAGTTGGCGCAGGTCCTCGACGTCCTTTTCAAGACGCTCGATTTCGCTCTGGCGGTCGGCCTGTGCAGCAGGGCCTTTTGCTTTGTCCTTGGACTTCATCACATCACCATGTCGATCGACTGCTCGCCAAAGGATTCTCTAATCGCGGCGATGAGTTCCGGGCAGGCGCGGACGCGCTGTTCCACCTGGAGTGTTGCCATCGCTCCGTTTGGATTGGAGAGATCGAGGGAGACCGGGCTCGATCCGCGATAAGACGTGAGGATTTCCTCGAGGCGTTCGAGCAATTCATCGTTCAATTCATCCAGCTTCATGCGGATGCGAAGGGATGAAGAGGGCCGTTCGGCAAGATCGCCTAGCCGCGCGGCTTCCTGGAGCGAAAGCCGAGTGCCCGCTTCTTCCACCTGGACGCGTACCTTCAACAAGAGCGGCGTTCCGGCCTTAAGGGTCTGCTCGTGCCGCGCAAAGCTTTCTGGAAAGGCAAGCAACTCTTGGACGCCGGTCATGTCCTGGATCGTGAAGATTGCCCATCGCGCACCTTTTTTGGAGCGCATCGGGCGCGTACCGACAATAAGCACAGCGACGGTAATTTCTTTGCCGTTACGCTGGCCTTCGATTTGATCGAGCGAAACGCATTTCAGTTCTTGCAAACGCGAAGCATATTTTGCGAGCGGGTGGCCCGAGACGTAAAAGCCGAGCATGGCGTATTCGCTGGCGAGTCGCTCGGCTTCACTCCACAATTCGGCTGGGTGCAATTCAAAGGCGATGGAAGCGGGAGCCGCGGAAGTGCCGCCGAACAGACCATGCTGTCCGGATTCGCGAATCCGTGTGGCGCGCTGCACCGTCGCCAGAGCATCGTCGACAGAGGCGAGCATGGACTCGCGAGGCCCGAGAGAATCGAGCGCGCCAGACTTGATCAGACTCTCGAAAACGCGCTTATTCAGGAAGCGCGCTTCGATGCGTTCGCACAAATCGTAGAGCGAGGTAAATTCGCCTGCGCCCAGCCGCGATTCGCGGATGGCTTTTGCCGTGTTTTCACCGACGTTTTTTATGGCAGCCATCCCAAAGCGAATGGATTCACCTATCGGCGTGAAATAGAGATCGCTTTCGTTCACGTCGGGCGGCAGAATCGAGATGCTCATGCCGCGCGCTTCGTTGATGTACTTCACTGCTTTTTCTGCGTTGCCCGTTTCCGAGGTCAGCAACGCGGCCATGAATTCCACTGGGTAGTGCGTTTTTAGATAGGCGGTCTGGTACGCGAGAAGAGCATACGCGCAGGAGTGCGACTTATTGAAACCGTATCCGGCAAACTCCTCCATGAGATTAAAAATACGCTCGCCCTTCTTCTCGGGAACTTTGTTGGTCAAGCAGCCCGCGATGAATTTTGCGCGCTGCGCCGCCATTTCCTCTTTCTTCTTTTTGCCCATGGCCCGGCGAAGAATGTCGGCCTCGCCGAGAGAGAAGCTCGCCAGTAGGTTGGCGATTTGCATCACTTGTTCCTGGTAGAGGATTACGCCGTAAGTCTCTTCGAGGATGCCTTTGAGCTGCGGGAGTTCGTAGCTGACTTTGGTTTTTCCTTGCTTGCGGCTAATGAAGTCGTCGATCATGCCGCCTTGAATCGGCCCGGGACGGTAGAGCGCGTTGAGAGCGGTGAGGTCTTCGATACGCGAGGGTTGGTAGCGGCGCAAGATATCGCGCATGCCGTGCGATTCAAACTGGAAGATAGCGGTGGTATCGCCACGAGCGAAGAGCTTATAGGTCGCTTCGTCATCCAACGTCAGATTGTCGATATCAACTCTTACGCCGCGGTTCTTTTCGATCATGCGCACGGTGTCTTGCAGGACGGTGAGCGTGGTCAGGCCGAGAAAATCCATTTTCAGCAAGCCGATGCGCTCGAGCGCATTCATGTCGTATTGCGTCGTGATTTCATCCCGGTTCGTTTTGTAAACCGGGACGACGTCCGTTAGGGGCCGCGGGGAAATCACTACGCCTGCAGCGTGGGTCGAGGCGTGCCGCGCCAGGCCTTCCAAGCGCAGCGCCACAGCCATCAAGTCCTTGAGCTTCTCGTCGCTGTTAATCGCGGCCTTTAGCTGCGGAGCGTCGGCCAGAGCGGTTTCGAGATCGATGCCTAGAGTCGTTGGGATCAACTTCGCGAGCCGATCCACTTCGCCGTAAGGGATGTCCATCGCGCGGCCGACGTCCTTGACCGCTGCTTTTGCCGCCATCGTGCCGAAGGTAATGATCTGCGCAACGTTCTCTCGCCCGTATTTTTGCGTGACGTACTCGATCACTTCGCCGCGCCGGCGCATACAGAAATCGATGTCGATATCGGGAAGAGAAACGCGCTCAGGATTCAAAAACCTCTCGAAGAGCAAGTTGTACTGCAACGGATCGACGTCCGTAATGCGCAGTGCGTAGCTGACGAGGCTCCCGGCAGCCGAGCCGCGGCCGGGGCCGACTGGCACGTCCTGCGCACGCGCGTAGTGAATAAAATCCCAGACGATCAAGAAGTAGCCCTCGTAGCGCATCTTCTTGATCATTTCGATTTCGGAGGTCAGGCGCTTTTCGTATTCGGCGAGAGAGTTGTGCAAGAAGCCTTGCTGGGCCAATCGTTCCAGGTATGGCACGCGCGTCGCAAACCCTTCGCGCACTACCTTTTCAAAATAGCTTCCTGCGTTATGGCCTTCGGGGACCTTGAACTCGGGAAACGGGTTCGGGATGCGCTCGATTTTTACATTGCAGCGCGCCGCGATGTCCACCGTCCGGCTTAGCGCGTCCGGCAGTTCCCCGAATACCTGGGCCATCTCCGCGGCCGTCTTGAAGTAGAACTGGTCGGTGGCAAACTTCATGCGATGAGTGTCGCTCATCGTCTTTCCGGTCTGGATGCAGAGCAAGACTTCCTGCGCATGAGCATCGCCGTGATGCAAATAATGGCAATCGTTCGTAGCCACAAGAGGAATACCGGTCTCTTTGGAAAGCCGGACGAGTTCGCGATTCACGCCTTGCTCGATTTCCAGACCTTGATCCTGAATTTCCAGAAAGAAATTGCCTTTGCCGAAGACGTCTTGCAAACGGTATGCGTTTTCGCGGGCTTGGTGGTACTTTTCATCCACGACCGCTTCCGTCACCGCGCCGCGCAAGCAGGCTGACAAGGCAATCAAGCCTTTGTTGTGCTTTGCGAGTAGGTCGTAATCGATCCTTGGCCTGTAATAGAAACCTTCCAGAAATCCCGAGGAAACTAGCTTGATCAGGTTGTGATAGCCCTCTAGCGATTCGCAGAGGAGCACCAAGTGATTGCTCCCGCGCATGCCCGGCTCGGCTTCGCCGCGGTCAGGTCCGTTCGCTCCGTTTGTCTTTTCACCGCGGTCGTGGCGGCTGCCTTTCGCGACGTAGACTTCGCAGCCAATGATGGGCTTGACGTCGCGCTTGCTGGCCTCGTTGAAAAAATTGGCGGCGGCAAAGAGATTGCCGTGATCCGTCACGGCCACTGGCGGCATTTT
>Ga0209415_10008380_pt1 | contig 17941 bp, 14 predicted proteins | sample PeaSoiSIISIP2007_FD_187696 | JGI IMG/M metagenome (GOLD analysis project Ga0209415, IMG submission 187696) | Peat soil microbial communities from Weissenstadt, Germany - SII-SIP-2007 (SPAdes) (version 2) | ecosystem: Environmental > Terrestrial > Soil > Wetlands > Peat | place: Germany... | reverse complement strand
GGCTGGCACATGCCAATCCAAGCGCCTCGCTCTGGCTGGTGGCGTACGCCGACCATACCGGAGCCAGCAGCACTGAGCCGGTTGAGTTCCGAAGACGCGTGCTTGCATGGTTTGTGGAGCACTAGCCAATCTTATTGACTCTCGTTGGTCCTAAGTCCGCTATGTGAACTGCCAACCGAGTTTGTAAAGGTTTCTTACATGAAGTCCTGATTAAAGGTCTTGAACCGGGTGGCGAGGTTCACTTACTATGTAAGTGCGTGATACACGTTATCCAATTCGGGACCGAAGTCAAAGGTACGCACGCGTCTATAAATCATGACGCCCGTGCGGTGACCTGACCATCCTGGGATAACGTACCGGTTCTCAGGAAGGGGCGGCCACCGAACGTGACCGCCCTTTTGCTTTATCCAGAGGGTGTGGAAGGTGTTGACTAAGTCACTGCTGGCTAACGGCGACGTGCTCGGCGTGTATCTCGAGGCGGAGCTGTGATAAGTGAATAGCGATTACTTAGTAAGTCGTTGTAGGAATACGGGGAGGGTGCTGATGGCCAACAAGAATCTGTTCGCGAGCCTGCGAGATCCGTTGATCCCGCAGACCAACGCGGTAAACGCAGAGAATGCTCCGGCGTATGCACTGGGGCCGAAGCAGGCGTTGGCGCAGTACGCCGCCACGGGCTGCTTCGGACGGACCTTTTACGCAACCGCCGACGAACAGCTCACCCGCGTCCTTGAGCTTTGCGAGGCGGTGGATGCCGAGTTCGTTGCGCGCGTGGCCATCTACAGCCGGACGCAGTCGTACATGAAGGATATGCCGGCGCTGCTGTGCGCGTTCCTGTCCGTTCGCGCGCCACGTCTCCATGAGGTCGTGTTCTCGCGGGTGATCGACAGCACGCGGATGCTGCGGACCTACGTTCAGATCCTGCGGTCCGGCGTGGTTGGCCGGAAGTCGCTGGGAACTGCTCCCAAACGGTTGGTGTGCCAATGGCTGGCCAGCCGTGATGAGGACGTGCTTTTCAGCTCGAGCGCCGGCCAGAACCCGTCGCTTGCCGACGTTGTGAAGATGGTTCACCCGAAGCCGGCCGGTCCGCAGCGGCAGGCCTTCTATGGCTACATGCTGGGCCGGCCCTGTGACGCGAATGCATTGCCGAAGCTGGTGATGCAGTTCGAGCAGTTCAAAGCCGGCGAAACGCCGGAGGTCCCCGATCTCCCGTTTATGCTGTTGTCGGCGCTTCCGCTCACTCGCGAACAATGGGTGAGCATCGCGAAGAACGCTTCGTGGCAGACCACGCGAATGAACCTCAACACGTTTGCCCGTCATGGCGTGTTCGAGACGGATGAAATGGCGGAGGTTATCGCGGCGCGGCTGCGCGATGCGGACGAGATCCGGCGTGCTCGAGTATTTCCGTATCAGTTGCTGACGGCGTTCCGGAATTGCGACGAAGCCGTTCCGCCGCAGGTGCGGGAAGCTTTGCAGGACGCGATGGAGCTGGCGACGGCCAACGTGCCGTCGATCGACGGAAGCGTGGCGGTTTGCACCGATGTGTCGGGCTCCATGTCGGGCCCGGTGACGGGCTTTCGCGCCGGTTCGACCACCAGCGTCCGCTGCATCGATGTGGCGGCGTTGATCGCCGCGTGCGTGTTGCGGAAGAACCCGGAGGCCAGAGTTCTGGCGTTCGACTCGAACGCGGTGGACGCGGAGCTGAACCCGCGCGACAGCGTGATGACGAATGCCGGTCTGCTGTCCCGGATGGGCGGCGGGGGAACCAACTGCAGCGCGCCGCTTCGTCTTCTGAACGACGAGAAGGTGAACGCCGAGCTGGTGATCTTCGTCTCGGACAACGAATCGTGGCTGGAACATCGTATCCTGGGCTGGGGCGGCCGGGGAACGGCCATGATGGCGGAGTGGTCGGCATTTCGCCAGCGGAATCCTGCGGCTCGGCTGGTTTGTCTGGATCTCCAGCCGGAGGAAACCACCCAGGCGGCCGAGCGCGCGGACATCCTGAATATCGGAGGGTTTTCCGATCAGGTGTTCGAGGTGATCTCGGCGTTCGCTTCAGGCCAACTCGAGGCGGACCACTGGGTAGCGCGCATTGAAGCGGTGGCGCTCTGAAATCGCCCTATATGGGGCCGAATGCTGGCGGGACTACATTCCTCGCAGTCCGTGTCTCGCCGATACCTCGTCGGCTCCGATCGGCAAGAGCCTGCGGCGAATGCCCGGGGGACTACGTAGTAAAGGGGTTCTCCACTGGTCGTCGCCGCAGGCTGGCCTGGTTTGCACTGAACGCCCGCACAGCCCGATTTTGTGCGTTGTGCGCGCTAACTTAACTAACTAAGCTAATGGAATCGCGGGCCGAATGCCGGCGGGACTACATCCCTTGACACGGCGTCTCGTCAATTCTTGTCGGCCCGAACTCCGCAAGCAACCGATCGACAAACGCAACCTGCGCGGCCAGCAGCTTTGTTTTAGCCGCTGCGATCGGGAACCAGTCCGCCCTGTCCACTTCCGGGAACTCCCGGAGCTTTCCGGATTTCGGCGGCCACTCCATGGAAAACGTATTGCTGTGCACCAGGGCGGGATCGAAGTCCATTTCGCGAGCCCACGCCACCACGCGCTTGCCACCAGACTGCCGCACCTCGCCGAGGGGCAGGAAATCGCCGGCCACAACCACTCCTGTCTCTTCGGCCACCTCGCGTCTCGCGGCGGCGAGAGGTTCCTCTCCCTCCGCGCACTCACCCTTGGGAATGGACCACGCCCCTTCGTCCTTCTTTGCCCAGAACGGCCCGCCCGGATGAACCAGGAACACTTCGAGGTGACCGGTCCGTCGTCTGTAAAGAAGGAATCCTGCACTCAGTCTGGTCATCAGGCGTTCGGCCGAAATGCGTACCGAAAACTGTTCGCGGCGAGCCGCTTCAGTTCTTCTTCGCTGAACCCGAACCTCGCCGCCGCGATCTCGTACTCCCGGCCGATGCTCGTATCAAACAGCGCCGGATCGTCGGAGTCCAACACGATCGGCACTCCGGCATCCCACAGCCGCCGCAGCGGATGGACATCCAGCGAAGACACGGCTCCGGTGCACACGTTGCTGGTCGGACAGATCTCGAGTGGGATGTCGCGCTCCCGCAATTCCGAAAGTAACGCCGGGTCGTCCACCGCGGTTATGCCGTGACCGATTCTCTCAGCCCCAATCGCCAGCGCTGCGCGCACCGACTCCGGCCCCACGGTCTCGCCGGCGTGACAGGTCAGATGCAGCCCGTTCTCGCCGCAGAACCGGTAAACGTCCGCGAAAAGCTCTGCCGGGCCGCGGGCCTCATCGCCTCCAATACCAAACGCCACCACACCCCGATCCCGCCGCTCCACCGCAAATCGCGCTACTTCCATCGCTGCCTCCGCGCCGAACTGCCGCGTAGCGTCGGGAATCCAGTACACCCGGAATGGCGCGCGCCGGCTCTCCGCCCAAATGGCATCGTAGACCGCCGCCAGATCCTGCTTCTTCCAGAGAATCACTCCGGCCGACAACGTGATTTCCGCGTAGCATACACCCTCGGTGGCGAGTCTCTCAATCAGATGCCGCGTCGCCAGCGCGTAGTGCTCCGGTGTTTGCAGCCGGCGGGTGAGCCAGATGTACGACTCAATGAAAGCCGCGAACGATCCCCGCGGCATGTTCGCCTCGATCTCTTCCGGCGTCAGCGTCGGATCGATTTCCAGCAGCGTTTCCGGCCAGATGGCGCCTTCCAGATGCACGTGCAGCGAAGCCTTGCTGAGTCCCGAGTCCATTCCCTGCCATAATAAACTGCGATGACGCCAGGCGAGCGGGAAGCGATTGTCGGAGGGTGGCACGGCGATGCCTTCAGCCTCCTCGGGCCGCATCGCGTCGAGGAAGGTTGGGAAGTTCGCTCGTACCTTCCCCAGGCCACCGACGCGCAGATCAAGCGGGATGGGCAATTGGTCCCGATGGAAAAAGTCGATCCGCAGGGGCTATTTGTGGCGCGCCTCGCGGGCGAACCCGGGCTATACCGGCTGCGGCTGAAGCTCTGGAGCGGCGCCGAGATCGAAATCGACGATCCTTACCGGTTCCCTCCGCTACTCTCCGAATTCGAGTTGCACCTCCATTCGGAGGGAACGCACTTCGAGCTCTGGCAAAGCCTCGGCGCGCATCTGGTGGAGGTGGAGGGTATCCCCGGCGTGCGCTTCGCGGTCTGGGCGCCCAATGCGCTGGTGGTGAGCGTCGTCGGCGATTTCAACGAGTGGGACTCGCGCCGTCATCCGATGCGTATGCGCGATGGCGGCGTCTGGGAGATCTTCATCCCGCATATCGGCGCGGGCATGCACTACAAGTATTCGGTTCGCTCGAAGTTCTACGGCTATTACCAGCAGAAAGCCGACCCGGTTGCGTTCGCCTGCGAAGAACCACCGAAGTCCGCTTCCATCGTCGCCGACCTCGCCGCGTATCAGTGGGGCGATCACGAGTGGCTCGAACGGCGCGGCCGCACCGACTGGTTGAGGCAACCGTTCTCCGTCTACGAAGTCCATCTCGGTTCGTTCCTGCGCGGCCCGCGGAATGAACCGCTCAGCTACCGGCAACTCGCCAGCAACCTGGTCGAGTACGTGAAGGACCTCGGCTACACGCACATCGAGTTGCTGCCCATCATGGAGCACCCTTTCTCCGGCTCGTGGGGCTACCAGGTCACCGGCTATTTCACGCCCACCGCGCGTTTCGGCCCGCCCGAGGATTTCAAATACTTCGTCGATCGCTGTCACCAGGAAGGCATCGGCGTCATCGTCGATTGGGTGCCCGCGCATTTCCCCAAGGACGCGCACGGCCTCGCCTTTTTCGACGGCACGGCGCTCTATGAACACGCCGATCCGCGCAAGGGCGAGCACAAAGAGTGGGGCACGCTGGTCTTCAACTTCGGCCGCAACGAGGTGCGCTCGTTCCTCATCTCCAACGCCATGTTCTGGCTGAAGGAGTATCACATCGACGGTCTGCGCGTGGATGCCGTCGCGTCGATGCTGTATCTGGACTATTCGCGCAAGGATGGCGAGTGGCTTCCCAACATGTACGGCGGCAACGAGAATCTGGAGGCGGTCAGCTTCCTGCGGCGGTTCAATGAACTCGCGCACTCCGTGCCCGGCGCGGTCACCATCGCCGAGGAATCAACCGCCTTCACCGGCGTGTCGCGGCCGACCTGGATGAACGGCCTCGGCTTCACCATGAAGTGGAACATGGGTTGGATGCACGATATGCTCCACTACTTCTCGGAAGACCCCATCTTCCGCCGGTACTATCACAACAACATCACTTTCAGCATGCTGTACGCCTTCACCGAGAATTTCGTGCTGCCCATTTCACACGACGAGGTGGTGCACGGCAAAGGCGCGCTGCTGTCCAAAATGCCCGGCGACGTCTGGCAGAAATTCGCCAACGCCCGCGCGTTCCTGGCGTACATGTACACGCATCCCGGCAAGAAGCTGCTGTTCATGGGCTCGGAGATCGGCCAGTGGAACGAGTGGAACAGCGAGCGCAGCGTTGAGTGGGAGCTGTTGCAGTTCGAGCCGCACCGGCGGCTGCAAAGTTTCGTGCGCGATCTCAACCGGATGTATCGCGAGCAGCCGGCGCTTTGGGAAGTCGATTTCCAGTGGCAGGGATTCGAATGGGTGGATTTCCACGACGTCGATCACTCGGTGATTTCCTTCCTGCGCCGAGGGCAGGGCGGCCGGCCCTACGTGCTGGTGGTGTGCAACTTCACGCCCGTGCCGCATCAGAAGTATCGCGTGGGCGTGCCCGATCCTGGCTGGTATCGCGAAGTTTTCAACTCGGATTCCGAACTCTACGGCGGCTCGAATATGGGCAACGGCGGCGGCGCCCAGACCGCGCCCGTGTCGTTCAACAACCACTACCACAGCCTGGAGATCACGTTGCCGCCGCTGGCGGTGGTGGTGTTCGCGGCGCCGGAAGGGTAGGCACTTCAATGCCAGGCGAAATGGTCGGTCTCGCTCCGTTCGTTGGGCCGGATGCCGCCGGCGGGCCATCTAGAGAATGAGTCGTGGTACGATGCGCAGGGTCCAGGTCCGGTGTGGCGCTGGCATGCCCCATCACCAACCAGGTCAAGGGATACCCATTCGAGGTGGCGGTTGCTGCCAGCGGTGGAGTAACCGGCGTCATCCTGGCTGACCATGTGGAAAGTGTCGACTGGAAAGCGCGTCACGCCGAACTGCTCGGTCGCTGCGCGGATGAAGTAATGGACGAGGTACGGGCAAGGCTGGCGCCACTCCTCGGGTATTGAGCGCCGGCCGCGCCCCTTACCGCGCTCTCGGGTACGCTCCCACCGTCCGCGCTTCCTCTTCGCTCCATCCCAGAAGTTTGCGGACGTCTTCGGGCACCGCGTCGCCGCCGGTGATCGGCTCCAGCAAATCGTAACGCTCCAGATCCGGCCCCTTGAACACGGACGCTGGCGTTCGGTCGAATTCCCGTCCGCCGCGCTCGAACCCCGGAACCTGCTTGCGGAAGTCCTCGAGTGACCCGAATTTCTCCACGCATCCCTCGTTCGCTGCGGGACTCCACACGATGAGCGGGAGCGAGTTCGCCGAACCTGCCCGCACATACACGTTACCGCTCACCTCTTTCGCCTGCGGCCTGCTGAGCTTCGCGCAGAGCGCGGCCGGTTCGTCGAATTCCAACAGCGGCCCACGGTACGCCGTGCCGGCCACCAGCAGATTGTTCACGAAAACGTGTCCCTCGCGCTTGTCCAGGTCCGGACCCGTTGCCGCGTGCCAGCCGAAGCGGTCGCCGGTGACAGTCCGCTGATTGCGCTCGATGGACGCCGGCGTGTCCACGAACGTGTTGTTGTAGACGCGGGCGTCCGCCGAGTTCAGAATGCGCACGCCCTTGTTGCAGCGGACCAGCACATTGCCCGCTATCGTCATCCCGCGAGAAATCTCCATGAAGATTCCGTCGACCGCTCCTTCAACCCAGTTGTCCACGATGACGCCGTCGCGATTGCCCACGTCGTACCAAATGCCGTTCGAATTCGTCTGGTCGATCACCAGATTGTCGCGGCAGGCGACGCGCCGCGTCTGGTTGAAGATCTTCACCGCGGACGCATAGTAGCCGGTGATCTGCCGATTATTGTTCCGCCGGATGATGTTCTTCTCCAGCAGGACGTCGGACGACCCGATGACGTAAATCCCCTCCGTGCCGGTGTCGCTGATCAGCGAGTTTCGGATGATGAGGCCCTCCCCGCGGAAGTAGCCGGCCACCCGCGAGCAGTAGCTGATGGTCACATTCTCCAGCACGGTCCCAATCACTTCCTTGCCAAACGTGCTCGGATCGGACGGGCCCTCCGGTTCGTCCGTGGGTTCTTCATTCGCCGTGAAGTGCCTTTTGCCCTCAGTTTCCAACGCGCGGTACGCGTACTGAGTGAACACGATCCCGCGGATCGTCGGCCCCTTGCGATCCGACGTCTTGCCATGCGCCGGCCCACTGGTTCGAACCAGAGCGCCGTCGAAGGCGGTGATCTCCACCAGATGATTAGTGGGATCGGTGCCGATGTACACATACCCGTTCGCGTAATCGACGTAGAACAAGTGCGCGTTGAGCTCGCCTTCCCAGCCGGCCGACTTCAGCATCTCGCCGTCGATGAACACCATATCGTTGTTGAACCGATGCAGCGGCGTCCGCATCCCCTCGCGATCGCGCGCCCACCAGCTCCGCGGCGACGCTGGGAATAACTGCGTCCACCTGGTTCTCCAAACGTTGTCGCGCAGCGCCTCCCATTTCGTCGCCACCTTCGTGCCCTTGATAACGGGCCGTTCGCTGAGGTACGGCTGGATGGTGATGCCCTGGTTGAGGACCAGCCCGCCGGTGCGGTAGATGCCGCCACGCATCACGATGGCGTCGCCGGTCACCACCCGGTCGATGGCCGCCTCCAACGTCGTGGGCTGTTCGAGTGACGTGCCCGCGGAATCGGCCTTTCCATCGGGGGCGACGAAGTACACGTGCGCCACCTTCGGGATCTCATAGCGCTGATCGACGGGACCGTACGGCCCGCCGGACGGCTGCGAATGAGCCGGTGTGGCGGTGAAAAGAAGAGAAGAAAGGACGAGGAAATATTTCATGGCGCTCAAACACACTATACGCGTAAGAAATCCGCCGCCGCGCGGACTATCTTAGGTGTGAAGCAAGTCGCGTCCATGCCGGAGAAGGAACGCAAACCCGACGAGCTTTTCGAGAAGGCCGCGGTCGAGTACGGCCCGGCTCTGGAACGTCTGGCGCACGCCTACGAAGCCGACCCGGAGATCCGCCGCGACCTGTTGCAGGAGATTCACATCGCGCTCTGGCGGAGCTTCGCCGGCTTCGACGGCAGGTGCTCGCTGCGCACCTGGGTTTATCGAGTTGCGCACAACGTCGCGGCGTCGCATGTGGGCAGGCAGTCGCGAAGCCGAAGGCTGACACTGGTTGGCCTGGATGATCTGGCGAACCTGCCGGATCGGGCCGCGGGTGAAGAATCGGCGGGCCGCCGCCACGCTTTGGACCGGCTCATGGAAATGATTCAACAACTGGAACCGCTGGATCGCCAGGTGATGCTCGCTTATCTGGAGGAAATGGACGCGGCGTCTACGGCGGAAATCACCGGCCTTTCGGCGCGCAACGTGGCCACGAAGATTCACCGCATCAAAGCCGTGTTCGCGCGGCGGTTCCAGGAAGGGGGACGGAATGAACAGTGAATCCTCCGAAGATCGGCAGATGAGAGAACTCTGGCAGAGCCAGAAGACGGAAGGAGTTCGTATGTCAGTGGAACAGATTCGGCTCAGTGCGGGCAGGTTCCGGCGAAAGGTCGAATGGCGGAATGCGCGCGAGTCCGTCGCGGCGCTCGTGGTTGTGCTCTTCTTTGCATTCGAGTTCATGCGGACGAATGACCTGCTGGCGCGCGTAGGTTTCAGCCTGATCATCGCGGGGATGTGTTACATGGTCCGGGAGTTGTACTCTCGTGGTTCGTGGAGACGGCTGCCTAAAGACGCCGGGCTGTCAAGCTGCATCGAATTCCAGCGCCGCGAACTCGAGCGCCAGCGGGATCTCGTAAGCAGCGTCTGGCGCTGGTACCTGGGTCCAATGATTCCGGGCTTGGCCGTTCTGATCGTCGCCTTCGCGCGCATCAATCCTGGGCATTTGAAGCATTTCGAGCTTGTCATCGCCGTCTACGCCCTGGCGATCGCCGCGGCCTTCGTGGGCATTGCGAAGCTGAACGAGCGGGCCGCGCGCCGGCTCCAGCGGCGGATCGACCAGCTCAATGAGCTCAGCAGCCAGGGCTGAGTTATCGCGGTGGCGACGCAATCGCCCACAGCGTCCGCAACAGAATTCCCAGATCCCGCCTAAACGAGCGCGTTCGCACGTACTCCTCCGCCAGTGCAATCTTGTCGGGCAGCACGCGTTCGGCATATTCGGCCAGGGGGTCGGCGGCTGCGGCGAGCAGGCGCTCTTCGTCGCGATAGCGAATCGAAGCGCTGTCGGTCATGCCGGGGCGCAACTCGAGCACGGGAATATAGCGTTCGCGGAACATCTCCACGTAACTGGGCAGCTCCGGGCGCGGACCCACCAGGCTCATGTCTCCCCGTAGCACGTTCCAAAGCTGTGGGAGCTCGTCCAGTTTGCTGGCGCGCAGAAAACGTCCGGCACGCGTAATCCGCGGATCTCCGGCCAGGGTGATGGGCGGCCCCGCGACCCCCGCGGACATGGTGCGAAACTTACAAAGGCGGAACCGGCGGAAATTGCGGCCGACGCGTTCCTGAGTGAAGAAGACGGGCTGGCCGGAGTCGATCGCGATTGCCGCAGCCAGGGCCACAATCAACGGCGACAACAGCAAGAGCGCGGCGACGCTGACCACGATGTCGAACAGGCGCTTTAGCAACATCTGTGCGCTTGTACAGTTTCCCGCACCGCGCCGATGACCTTCGCCACCGCTGGATCATCCAGGCCCGAGGACATCGGCAGCGAAACGAGCCGGGGATACTCGGCCGTCGTCCGCGCGCAGACATCGCGAAGCTCGAGCCGCTCGCGATAGTACGGGTGCAGTGGAATCGGGATGAAGTGCACGCTGCACTCCACTCCGCGCCGCCGCATCTCCGCGATGAACTCGGACCGGCCCACGCGGAGTTTTTCGGGATTGAGTCGCAGGACGTAGAGTTGCCACGCGTGATGGACTTCGGCCGAATCGGGCGGCAACTCCAGCTCGGGCATCTCCGAAAACGAGGCGTTGTACGCGCCAGCGATCGCGGCCCGGCGGCGGTTCATGTCTTCCACACGCGCGAGCTGCGCCAGACCGATCGCAGCCGTGAGGTCGCTCATGTTGTACTTGAACCCGCACGCCGTCACCTCGTACGCCCAACTATCTTTGGTCGCGTGGCGCCCCCAGACGTCGCGGCTGATTCCATGCAGTGAGAGAACGCGCATGCGCTCGTGCAGGTCCTCGTCATGGCAGGTGACCATTCCGCCTTCACCAGTGCTGAGGTTCTTCGTGGCGTAGAAGCTGAAGGCGACGGCGTCGGATGCACCGGCCCCCACGCGCACCGAACCGATTGCTGCCCCAGCCGCATGCGCAGCGTCCTCCACGACAAACAGGTTGTGCTCCCGGGCCAGCTCGGCCATTGACTTCATGTCGCAAGGCAGGCCCGCATAGTGAACGGGCAGGATGGCACGCGTTCGCGGCGTAATGGCACGGCGGACCGCCTCGGGTGAAATGTTCAGATCCTCGCCGATGTCGGCCAGAATCGGCGTGGCGCCGGTGAGCAGAATCGCGTTGACCGTGGCGCAAAACGTCAGCGGCGTTGTGATTACCTCGTCGCCGGGGCCGACGCCCAGAGCGGCCAGCGCCAGATGCAGGGCCGCGCTGCCCGAGTTCACTCCCAGCGCGAAACGCGCTCCGGTGAACTCACAAAAAGCCTTCTCGAAGGCGGCGGTTCGTGGGCCGGTCGTGGTCCACCCTGACTGCAGCGCTGCGGCAACGGCTGCCATCTCCTCTTCACCGTAGTCGGGCCGCGATAGCTCGATCACCTTTTCGGTCAATTCACTTCCTTCCCGATCCAGCACAGAACATGGGTGCGCAGCAGGGGGACAACGTTGAGCACATGATACAGCGATCGGTGCACCCGCACGGCCGCGCGTGCCAGCGGCGGAGCGAGCGTGACCCGGCGGACTCGCATCCTGCCTTCGGAAAAGAGCGCGCGAACGTCTCTTACGGAGATGCCGCGCACGTCTGGGTTCCGCGGATTATCGAAGCAAAAGTCGTACCAGAGCACGCCGCCGCCGGCCTTCACCAGACTCCACGCATGCGTCGCCAGGCGTTTCCGATACTCCTCGTCGAGCAGCGATGTGAAGACTGTGAACAGAATCACCACGTCGAAAGAAGCCGGGGCGAGTTGCGCTTCGAGTGCATCGGCACCAATCAGTTGCACATCCGAGGGTAGCTGGCGCCGTGCCTCTGCCATCCGCTCATCGATGAGTTCCACCCCCGTGAGATTTGCGGGCGAGAAACCGAGCTGGATCAAAGCCGCCAAATTTCCGCCGCCCCCGCAACCGATCTCGAGAACCCGCGCGTCCCGCGGATTCAGCTCACATTCCCCGATCCACCGTCGCAAAGCCCGCTCGCGCTCCTCAAGAAACATGCGCAGTGCAGGGTCGGGCCGCTCCGCACGACGCGCGTATCGTGCCCGCACCGATTCCGCTTCCGTCATCCAGACCCCACAACCGTGATCGTAGCGCGTCCATGCGGACCGCAAATCGGTGACGTACGCCTTTCCTCCAGCTCCAGGGCGGTCGCCGGTGAAATTCGGAAATGAGGTGTACGTCACTAATTTGCGACGGGTATTCTGTTAGGATGCGGTCTGCCATTCGTGTCCTGCTTCGACGGCCGGTTTTCACTCTGACCGCCGTCCTCACCATCGCTCTGGGAATCGGCGCTAACACGGCCCTGTTCGGAGTCATTTACTCGGTGCTTCTGCGTCCGCTGCCGTTTCGAGATCCGGCGCGGCTAGTTCAAATCTGGGAAACCCACCCCGCGCTGCCTCAATTGCAGGTGACGTATCCGGACTTTCAGGACTGGCGAAAGCAGACTCGCAGTTACGAGCAGATTGCCGCACACACGCTCTCGGCGATGAACAATGTCACGCTGCTCGGCCAGGGCGATCCCGTGCCGCTCCATGCCACCATGGCCAGCGCCAACTTGTTTTCCACCATGGGCATCGAACCGCTCGCCGGGCGCACATTCAGCGCGCAGGAAGATTCGGAACGCCAGCGCGTCGCGCTGATCAGCGAGAATCTTTGGCGAACTAAATTCAGCGCCGACCCGGGTGTTATTGGCCGGCAAATCAGGCTGGATGCCGACTCCTTCCGCGTGCTCGGCATCGTCCCGCAGGTGCAGTCCTTTCCGGAATGGGCTGATGTCTGGATTCCGCTCTCGCTCATTGAGGCCCAGTTGCAGAACCGGCGGAAATTTCACCCGCTGGAGGTTGTTGCGCGGCTCAGGCCGGGCGCCTCGGTGGAGCAGGCCGACAGCGAGATCCGCACCATCGCGCGGCGCACGGCCCAGGCATACCCCGACACAAGCGCGCAGGTGGGCGCCTACGTGATTCCTTTGGACCGCGAGATTACGCAATCCGTTCGGCCTTCGCTTCTGCTCGCCTGGGCGGCTGTCGGTCTTGTGCTGCTCATCGCCTGCGCCAATCTTGCGCACCTGATTCTCGCCCAGATGATCGAGCGGCGGCAGGAACTGGCCGTGCGCGAGGCGCTGGGCGCCAGAGCATGGCATCTCATCCGGCAGTTGATGACGGAGAGCCTCCTTGTCACCGCCGTTGGCGGCCTGATGGGTGTCGGACTTGCCGCGCTGGGCAGCGAGCTGCTTCGGACGCTGGCATCATCGCAGATTCCGCGTCTGGAGCACACGCCTCTGCAGGGGCCGGTTTGGCTTTTCGCGATCGCTGTTTCCCTGATCGCCGGCGTGCTGTTCGGCCTGCCGGCCTGCTGGCAGGTGCTTCGCTCCCGCTCGCGCTTGGTTGCGAGTGGCCGGACTATCGCGCACGGCCGGTCTCGCGTCAGCGCTGTGCTGCTCGCCGCTGAGGTTGCAATGGCGGTTCTGGTTCTTTCCGGGGCCGCACTGTTGACGCGGAGTTTCGCGTCTTTGCTAAACGAAGACCCCGGCTTTCAAGCGAAGCAGGTCTGGACCGTTCCCAATCTCTCGCTTCGGAATGACTGGACGCAGTCGGCGGAGTTCGTGTCCACACGCCTCGCCCCCGCTTTGCGGAACGTGCCGGGTGTGATCGACGTCGCCGCAGTCAATTCCGCCCCGATGACTTTGGCTGCCACCGAGCACAGCCGCTATGCCACGCGTTTCGGCGTTGAGGGCCGCACCTTCGATTCCGGTAGTTATCCCGTGGCGCAGAATCGCTGGTGCACGCCGGGGTTATTCCAGGTGCTGGGAATTCCGTTGGTGCGCGGGCGGTTGCTGACTGATGCCGACCGCGGCAAGCCCACCATCGTCGTCAACCAGACGCTCGCCCGCCGCCTCTTCGCGGGGCAGGATCCCGTTGGCAAGCGCCTCGTGTTTGGCGTCCTCGACCCGAAGCAGTCGTTCGGGGAGATCGTCGGCGTCGTTGGGGACGTCCATGACATGGGCCTGGATCAGGAAGTCGAGCCCACGGTCTACGGAGTCTTCACCGGCCCAGTAATGGACCTCGTAGTGAAGACAGCGGCGGGTTCGAACATTTCCGCGGCGGCAATCACCGGCGCCATTCATCAGGTGGACCCGGAGATCCCCGTCACCAGGATCCATCGGCTGGAACAGAACGTTTCCGATTCGCTCGCTCGACGCCGCTTTATTCTGATTCTGCTGGCTGTTTTCGGTGCCATGGCGGCATTTCTGACCGCCGCCGGCATTTACGGGCTCATCACGCAATCGGTCAATGCGCGCGTGCGCGAATTCGGCGTGCGCGCCGCCGTGGGCGCCGCTCCGGGAGCACTGGTGACGATGATCCTGCGCGAGGCGCTGGCTCTTGCGATGCCCGGCCTGATCGCGGGCCTTGTGCTTTCTCTCTTTTTCGCCAGACTGATGAAAACCCTCGTCTATCAGGTTTCGACGGTCGATCCGATCTCGATCGCGAGCGCCGGTCTATTCCTCGTGGTGCTGACGTTCCTGTCCGCATGGCTGCCCGCCCGGCGCGCGGCAGCGGTAGATCCGGCGGTGGCGCTGCGCGCCGAGTAGCGTTTCCGTTCGCTCACAGAGCGAGTAGAATGGAGCCTGACTAAGGGAAGCCAGCGTGCTTCCCGGAAGCGTCACCGGCTCCTCGCGTCTGTCGAGCAGAAGCCGGCAGCCCACCTGCCCAGGCGTGAATCGTAGTTCGAAGGAAGTTACCGGAGCGTTCCCATGCTTAATAAGAGTTTCAGTGGCGTGGCAGCGATGGCGTTTCTCCTCACAGGGCCCATCTCTGTCGCAGCGGAGTCCAAAACTCCTGCCGTGCTGCCCGCGCCATCCAACGGGAAAGCGATTGTCTGTATCTACCGCGTTTCCAGATTTACCGGCTCTGCCTCACACGACGAGCTTTATGTCAACGACACTCATCTCGCCAAACTCCTCAACGGCGAATACGCATTCACCGAAGTAACACCGGGCACTGTTGTCATCTCCGGATTGCCCAAGATGTACTACGGAAGCGCCATCATGTCCGCTGGGGCCGCCCTGAACCAGGCAAGGCAGAAACAGAATGAGCGGGCTCGTTTTGACGCGGAGGCGGGCAAAACCTATTACTTCAAATGGACCGCCGGAACCATGGCAACGATGATCAAGGTTACGCCTGAGGATCCCTCGGTCGGAGCCAAAGAGATGAGCAAGCTCCATCTCTCAAAGCCCGTTGACGACAAGGACGACGCACCAAAACCAGAAACGAAAGACACCGATAAACCGGCATCGAACTAACATCGCTCCCGCCAATTACGGCGATTGTGCTTCAGTCCACGAGATCCTGCCAGATGGCGGCTACGACTACACCGTTGCGGTCTGCGTGCCGTCCACCTTCTGCCCACTGAGCAGCGCTGCGAAGAGCGAGAAGTTGTAGCCGGCGTCGCGGAAAGTCAGCGCCCGGCCCAGCGCGGTCAGAATCAGGCGCAGCCGGAAGAACAGGCCCGCGAAAAAGCCGTCGCGCTTCGCGGCAAACGCCGCCGCCCCCACGCCACAATCTGAAGCCAGTGCCGCACGGGCGGAAGCCGGCCGCTCGGGCCGTTCCTCGGCGTGCCGCACAGCCTTCAACTGCGGCAACACGAGAACCTTCTTCCCGCCGCGATGGATCTGCCAGCACACTTCCGCATCCACCCAGCTCTCGCCCAGGCGCTCATCCAGGTAGTTCAGGCCGCGAACGAAGTATTTCGTCACCATGAACGCGTCGAAGCGGACGAATTCCGCGGGCACGGCGTCCGCGGACGCATCCACGGCCATCGGCTCCAATCCTTCGCCGGTCGCCCACACGCGATACAGGGCCGCGCGGTCGGGCAGGCGGAAGTATAACAGCGCCTGATTCCCGCTCTCGTCCTCCACCAGCGGGCAAGCCGCGCCAACCGTTTCCGGCTCCGCTTCCATTCGCGCCACCAGCGTGCACATCACCCGAGGCGCGACCTCAATCTCGGGCGACAAATAGAACAATAAGTCCGCGTGCGCCGTGCGCGAGGCGATGTTCAGCGCTTTCGTTCGCCCGAAGTACTTCGGCAACCGCAGAAACGTGACCTCCGGAAACTCTTCCTCCACCGCCGGCGTATCGTCGAACGATCCGTTATCCATCACAATGATCTCGATGGTCTGCCGCTCGGCCGAAGCTTCCAGCGCCTGCAGACATCGCCGCAGCGCCGGCGCCTGATTGTACGACGAGATGATCACCGTCACCCTGGGTCCGGCGGGCGCCTCTTCCGCCGCCACCGGCTGAACCGCCGGGGCCTCCGTGGCCACGACTCTGCCGCTTGGCGGCACCCGCTTTCGTTGTATTGCCATCCAGCAGCCTCCCGGACTCAGCAGCTCTCGCGAGCGCGTCCCAATGTCTCGATCAGCGCCTCGATGTCCGTGGGCGCTGTCCGATAGTTCGTAATGCAGGCGCGTAGCACCGTTTTTGATCCTGCCAGAACCGTGGTGGAGATCCACGCTTCGCCCGATTCCACCACGCTCATGGCGATGCGATGCGGATCGGCGCCGCCGGGATCGGTGAAGCACACCACCGGTAGCGGCGTCTCGTTTTCAATCTGCCATCCAGCCTGCGCCAGCCTCATGCGCATCAGGTCTCCCATGGCTGTCTGATGGCGCAACACGCGCGCGTAGCCCTGCTCACCCGCGACAGCCATCGACAGAAAGACTTTCAGCCCGATGAACCGCCGGGACCATTGCATGGTGTGCTGATGCGGGTCCACCACGTCGAGCCCCGCCGCTTCGCGCGGCATGTAGGAAGTCTGAATGCGGAACGTGCGATCCAGGATATCCGCGTGGCGGGTCAGATACATCCCGGCGCCCATGGGCACGCTCAGCCATTTGTGGGCGTCGAACGTGATGGAGTCGGAGTGCTCAGCGCCGACCAGCACCCCGTGCAGTTCGGGTACAAACGCTGCCGCGCCGCCCCAGGCCGCATCCACGTGAAACCAAAGTCCGAAACGACGGGCGATGGCGCCACAATCCTGGAGCGAGTCCACGGCCCCGGCGTTGGTGGTACCGGCGGTGGCTACTACCAGAAAAGGTAGCGCGCCCGCGGAAGCGTCGCGCTCAATCGCTCGCGCCAGCGCGTCGGGCCGCATGCGCAGGCAACGATCCACCTCGATGTGCCGCACCGATCGCGTTCCCAGCCCGCACATGCGCGCGGCTTTGAGAAAGGAATGATGGCTCTCGGTGGAGACATACAGCAGCGGTTCGCCGGAAATTGCGCGCGAGCCGCCCTCGCCGTATTCCGGGAAGGCACGTGTCAGCGCGGTCAGCACGGCGGTGTGATTCGCTTCCATGCCGCCGGAACAAAAAGTGCCGTCCGTGCTTTGGGCATCGTAGCCGAATTTCGCACCCAGGGCGCGAACCGTGGTTTGCTCGATCTCCACCGCCAGCGGACTGTGGCTCCAGGCCGCCAGTTGCGGATTGAACGCGGCTACCAGCGCGTCGGCGACAACGCCCATTGTCCCGGTAGCGGGATTGAACAGGCCGAAATATCGCGGGTGCGGCGTGTGCGTCTGGTATTCGGAAAGCCCGCGAGTCACAAACTCGATGGCCTCCTCCGGCGGGACGGGCGCGCCGAAATCGAATCGCGCCAGCGATTCCCGAATCCTCTCCACGGCAAGCTCGGGAGTGACGCGCCGCCCGCTAATCTCTTCGGTGTACTTCTCGATCGCGTCGCCCAATTGGCGCCAGATGCGGCGGCGCAGCTCGGTCTCCGGGAGCAGAGCGCTCCAGGGCAGTTCGCGCGCGAACTCGGGCATGGGGGTACCGGATGCGTGCTCGGTCACGGTTTCATTGTGGCGAAAACGTTACAGGCATTCCGGCTGTTTTCGGATGCCGAACCTGAAGCCTATCACCTTTGTATTGTGGCCAGCGTGTCGTCCGGTTGCAACGCAACCCCCAGTGGTCTCTCCGGCAGCAGCCGCGAGAATGATGCCGGATCGCTCCCCGTCTCCACCCATTCGAGCGTGGTCTTCTGCTGGCCGGTTCGAATTTCCACCGGCGCAAGGGCGGTGAAATCTTCCGGGACTCCGCTCTGCTCCACGCTGCCGCTCACGCGTGTTCCGCGAATCGCGTAGGTCAGGCGGAGCACCGGAATTCCGGTTCCGTACACCCACGTGTCGAAGAACGACTCGAGCTGAGGATCCTTCGAGCCGGGCGGCAGGTATTGCGCGGCCAGCCTTCGGAACTGGTCGGTGGTGAGCGATTGAAAGCGGTAGCGGCGG
>Ga0209415_10008379_pt1 | contig 17941 bp, 10 predicted proteins | sample PeaSoiSIISIP2007_FD_187696 | JGI IMG/M metagenome (GOLD analysis project Ga0209415, IMG submission 187696) | Peat soil microbial communities from Weissenstadt, Germany - SII-SIP-2007 (SPAdes) (version 2) | ecosystem: Environmental > Terrestrial > Soil > Wetlands > Peat | place: Germany... | reverse complement strand
TCAGGGCTCTCTCATTAAAGTCTTGCCCAACCCGAAATCACAACAATCTGCGTGACGGCCAGTTCAGCAGCATCAGCGCCGCGGCTGACAGATTGTCGAAGAATTCACAGATCAGAGAGTATCAAGCTGTCACTAGTCCGGCCGGCGCTCAATCGGCTCATGTCGGATGCTTGTGAGGCGCGCGATTCTTAACCGCGGCTTTCAAGGGAGATGTCGAGGCCGACACCGCTGCACCAGCGAACTTGGAGAGAGTACCGGCCGACACAGATGATGCAAGGCCAGCGAAGGTAAATTGCTTAAGAAATCGCCGTCGCCTCGAACAAATTCGCGATTGAGAGGACAAAGCAACTCCTGATTGATAGAAAGACTGACGACATCGTAACCAAGCGCAGAAAATTCCGCACGGTTCATATGTTCTATGGCTGGACCAGTTCGACCAACAACGTCCACCGTCCGTTTGTGGCTGTTCCCAGTTGCCCAGGGGGCGGACTGTTATTCGTCGATCTCAATGACGTCACGCTTCACAGCCCGGTACAGCAGGCCGACCCAATGCGGAAGAGATCAGCTGACCTGCAACACTAGATGCTTTGTGCCCTGTAGCTCGCTCTTCGTGAAGTGGATCGCAGTGCCGGCCAGGCTGCCGACCGAGGTCTGCCTGAGCGGCTGCCCATCTGGCGGATGAAGGTGTACGACTAGATCGCCGGTGAAGGACTCAATGAAATCAATCGTGATTTCCCATGAACGATTGCCACGAGCCACAGTCGACCAGTTGAGACGGCCAAATCGCGTCGGGCAATTGCCCACGCGGATGCGCTCTCCCGCAGCAAACCAGTGCTTTGGTGCAGCCTTCTGCAGATGACAGATATCGCGATTGCCTTCCTCGTAGCAAAGCAACCAGCGTAAACCCATTGTCGGCTGCAGTACGCTGTTAACCACGGCGGACCAGGCATACCGACTCCCCTCTTCGGGATGGCCGCCGGGAATCGAGGCATCCTCCGGAGAATAGCGATTGCCGGAATCTGCCGCATAGCAGGTCAGTGCGTAGAGCGTCAGCAGAAAGGGCCGGTAGTCCTCTTGCCGGACCCGCACCGCCAGCGTGCCGTGCTCCATGAAATTTGAAGTCACCTCCTCCGCTCCATCCGTATGCAACCCCATGATCTGCATCCCGGCCAGTTCCCGATGACGCAGATGCCCAAGGTCGAGTGCCTCATCGCCCCAGTCCGCCGTGAACCAGTCCATCATGAAGCGATGGTTTTCATAACTTTCCAACTGCCGGGGACCATGATGTATATCATCCGGCGTGAACGGCGTGATCTCTGCTTTCCGCATCTCCGGCGAGCCTCCCGCCAAGGTGGTTTGAAGAGAGCGCTGAATGAGGCCTCGCATCTCTAGAGCAATGGCGGAATAGCGATCGCCTAGAGCCTGGCAGTCGGCTCGGTTGTGCTCGCGTGCAATGCGATGGAGGCAGCGAGCATGCTCGACGAGACCCCGCCATGCCCATGTGGCGTTCTGGAAGTAGTATGGATGAGACTCCGGAAAATCGTTCTCAGGATCACCGAGATCTGCCTCCGGCGATCCCCAGATAAGGCCGTGACGGGGATCGTCGGCAGGAAAGCGCCCCTTGCTGTATTCGTATCGCTCGAGCACATAGGCGAGCATGCGCTCCAGAACCGGCAGGCGCGCCAAGAAGGCATCCACATCCTGGTGATAGTCATAGGCACGGGCGGAGTTGGCGAGAACCACCCCCGCATTCAGCGGTGCCTCCACCTGATCCTGCGTGTTATACAGGAAATTGCCGTCCGGCAGGATGTAGTGGTTCAGGTAGTGCTGGAAATAGGGCTCGACTTGGGGCACTAGGTTCCAGAGCTGTTGTGCCCATACAAATTCGTAGTGCGCCACCGGGAAAAGCGCATGGCTTCGCTCCGGAATTTTAGTATAGCCACCTTCTCCGATCTGATAGGTCGGATTCAGCCCTCTATAACTGCATCGCGACAGGGTGATCCCTGCCCGCGCCGCATCCAACAGCCACTCGTCCGGAATTTCAACTGGCATGGATCTCTCGTAGAAATCATGCCATTGGTTCCAGATGCCAGCCAGCGCTGCATAAAACTCTCCCGGCGATGCGTTGATGTATCTGTCGTGTTCCTCGCTGGCCGTCGTCCTCCCTTCGCCCTCGGCGATTGTGCAGCGAACCCGCCCCATGACCCGGCCATCTTCTCCCGGGGTCACCAGGACCATGCATTCATATCCTGCTTTGTACTGCGGATTCCAAACGCCCACGTCCGCCACCGGAAGATAGCCGCCCAGCAGCGTTCGCTTGCTATATCCCGGAACGTAATCATAAAGCTGTGGATTCCCTTCGGGAAGCAACGCTGAAGGATCGAAGACTCTTCCCACCGTGTCTGGCGCCCAGGCTGTCTCTGTACTTGCATTCCATTCGCGGCTCTTCCCGGTGGCGTCCAGAAAAACCGACTTCAGCGGGCCCGCTTGTTCATTGCCAGCGAAAGACCAGCCAATATACTCCTGGCCTAGCGCTGCGACATTTTCGTAACACGGATCCTCATCAGAATGGAGGATATAGTCGCCCGGCACGTCCGCTCCGGGAACGAAGTGCGGCATCCTCTCAAATCGCACCCCTCCCGGGGTGTTCGTTTGCCGTGGCCGAATGCTCGCCAGGTTGCCGATTGTCTTCGGGATGCGGGCAATCGCACCGCGTTCCCTCGTCACAAAAGCAATGGCGCCGCGATGGGTCACGTGTTTTTCAAAGACTGCGGTTGCAGCGCCATTGAAGTCAGCCACCGCGAGAAGCTTCCACCCGCCTTCCGATTCTCCCACCTTCAGCGTGCGCTGTGCGCCCTCTGCGGCCAGCAGAATGCCGTTGCCTCCGATGTCAGAGATCAGCGGGGGAGACGCAAGAGCTTCGAGCTCTCCCGGAAGAAAGAGACTGTACTCGTTCTCGATGCGCCCCGGCTTGTAGCCGGACTTCGCTGGCGACACTCTGCCCAGCGACTCGGCAAACACGGAAAGCCTGCTGAATTCCAGGGCTCCCGCGGCACTCAGCCCCTGCAGAAATCTGCGACGATTGCATTTCAGCATTCGATCTCTTATCTCTCTCTTCTCATCCAATCTGCAAAACGGGCTAACAAATTTGCGACAACCGGACCTTCTTAAGTTTTCAACCGCGGAAAGGCCGTAATGCGGAGCTTCGCCGCAGCATACGGAATCAGCGTAATCGTCTCTTCGGGTTGGTCGCTGGTCACGGGGCTTTGCGGAACAGGATAGGCAACCCCGTCTTCAGCCTGCCAGGCCGGCAGCTTGCGTCCCTTCACATGGAGTTTCACGGGTGCACCTTTCCCGCTGAAAGGACGATCGCTCACCTCAGCTTCAATCGCCGTGATGTCGTGCGACGACGATGCAGCATCCAGCGCCAGCGCATAGTTCCACTGTGTCGTGGGATACACCTGCCAGTCGGCCGTCATGCCCCGATCACGCAGCATCAGCCAGTCTTCGCCGATTCCATAGGAGAAGACCAGCGCCCCACGCTCCACGGCAACCGAGTCATGAAACCACTGCGACACCCGCGGCTCAACCGGAAATTCGACAGCCACGCTGTCCCCTGCCTTCCACCTTCTCTCGATGCGCGCAAAGGTGCCCGGCGCAGGCACGGGCTGCCCCTCGCCGTTGACCTTGATGCTCGTCCCTGCTGCCCACGCCGGGATTCGCAGCAGCAGCGGAAACGCCAGAGGCGACGCTGGATTGACCCTCATGCGGACCATGCCGCGGAAGGGATAACTGGTTTCTTCCACCACCTGCACCGGCGTATCGCGAACGATCGTACGTACCTCGCAGGGCGCGTACGCCGCCGCCACCACACCATCATCCTGCGACAGCATGAACAGGCTCGCCGCAAACTTCGGCCATCCCTGGTGGAAGTTCGCTGTGCAGCAGCCAAAGTTCGGCTCCAGTCCAAATAGGTTCGACTCGGGGCCATTGGTCGTCCACGGCTCCCGGTGCAAGCTGCACTCCACCTGATTCGGTTCCTGATCGTACTGGTGCGCCCACATGTCGTCCGTCAATGCCCCAGGCAGTGCATTGAACGCGAGCCGCTCCAGCCGGTCGCCGAGCGCCGGGTCGCCCACAATGCCAAGCGACTGCTCCAACGAGAACATGTACTCTACCACCGTGCATAGCTCCGAGCCCTGCGACGGGTTCAGCCCTGCCAGGTGTTCGTCGCATGAGAACATTCCATTCGGCAGCCCGTGGTACTTGTCGAGCTCCGCGATCATCCGCATCCCACCCCTCCGGTCAGCCTCCGAGCCGGAGACCAGCGACCACACGGGCCCGGTCTTAATGGCCTGTGCATTGTTTACGCCGTGCGTCGCCAGCGCGAGATCCTTGAGCCCCCCACCCTCCTTCAGCTTAATTGCCTCTGCCGTAGTGCGCTCTGTGAACTGGAAGTTGGCGTACTCCGCAAGCCAGTCGTACCCCTGCCCGTGCAGCAGTTGCATCAGATCCAGCAGTTTCGTATTGCCCGTGCGGTTGTAGAGCCAGATGACGCTCAGCGCTTCGTCGTGCCAGCGAAACTTTCCCCAGTCACGTAGTCTCCGCTGGGGCAGTTCCGCGAGTTGATATTCGAAATAGCGCTGCATCGCGGGAATGACTCGCGGATCGCCTGTCGCCTCGTGATGCTGTGTCAGTACCTTGAGCATCACCATGCGCGGCCACCAGTCATCGTTTGAGCGCGGCCCGAACCTGCCGTTGGCCGCCTGGTTGTCCAGCGTCCAGTCAATGTACTTCTGCGCCTTCACCTTCAGCCGCGCATCGTCGAGAAGGTATGCGAGTGGCGTCAGGCCATCGAGAAAGTAAGGTCCTCGCTCCCACGACTCACCCGTGCCGCCCAGCCATCCGCTGTTCGGGCCAACATCCGCCCACGTTTCATCAAGGTGCCCTCCCAGGCCATGCGCCTGAATATCCAGTTGGGCCCGCAACCATCCTATCGGGCGAACCGCACCGAGTGGCAGCGGGTAAAACGCGCTTTGCGCAAGAGGCGCGCGATTCTTAACCGCGGCTTTCAGGGAAGATGTCGAGGCCGATAACGCGGCTCCAGTGAACTGGAAGAGAGTATCGGCCGACACAGATGATGCAAGGCCAGCAAAGGTAAGTTGCTTAAGAAATCGCCGTCGACTCGAACAAATTCGCGATTGAGAAGGCAAGGCCAACTCCTGATTGATAGAAAGACTGACGACATCCTAACCAAATGCAGAAAATTCCGCATGGTTCATGTGTTCTAATGTTTAGACCAGCGAATCTCATTTTCGACAAGCTCGCATGTTCGAGTTTCTGGAAGGCGCTCAGACAATAGTAGACAATGAGGTGCCGACGAGAATTCATCGGCACCCCATTTAGAAAACGCTTGTCAAAAATTGATGTTTGCCCCGAGCTGTATCCACCGTGGATTGTACTGGTTCGTGGCTTTGCCGAAGGAGCCATCCGGCAGGTTTGCATCCACGCTGTTAAGGTTGGGCCGGTTAAACGCGTTGAAAAAATCAAAGCGTAGCTGAAAATTGACACGCTCGACGATCTTCGTGTTCTTCGCCAGGCTGATGTCAGTGTTTGCATACCCCGGCTGACGGAACCGGTAAGGCGACTCATTGCCTTCCGTGCCTGTTGTGGGCGCGGTAAACTGCCCAGCGCTGAAGATTCCGTTCAAATAGGCCTGGCGACTGGTGCCCTGGGAGTAACTCGCGACATTGGGAAAGTCGTAGTTATCTCCGTCGGCGTTGTAGTCGCCGCCAGCCTGGAAAGAAGCGTTCGTGTAAACCACGAAAGGAGTTCCGCTTTGCAGGATGGTGACGTCGCTTATGCTCCAACCATTGGTTACCCTTCCGAGCGCGCCCTTACCGGAACTCATTCCCGGCAGATCATAGCTGAGAGCAACCGATAGGCGATTGGGTGCGTCCCAGACCGAAGGACCGTAGTACTGTTGCACGTTCGTGAAGGTCGGGTAGACCTGCGAATCGTCCTTCGACGCGGAGCGGGTATACGATGCGCTGAAATAGCCGTGGCGCCCGAATCGTCCGCGAGTGGCTACGATTAAAGCGTTGTAACGTCCAATGGCCCCATTCTGAGCGTATGTGACGGCTCCAAAGCTGGGGTTGAGCCGGGTAAGCGTGCCTTTATTTGTGATGAGATCTCCGGCAAACCGGTTAATGTCCACACCGTAGGAAGTGGCAGTTTCCTGCCCTCCACCGGTAATCAAGTTCGAGGAGCGGGAACCCGAGTACCCAATGCTGGCAACAACGTCTTTGACGATCTTGCGTTCAAGCGTAGCGGTGTAGTTGTAAGTGACGGGCGAACCGAGGTTCGGATCGATACCGCCGACGTTGAGCTGGGAGCCTACGAGTCCGCCGTGTGAATCCAACTGGGTGCCCGGAAGTTGCGGGTACGGAAAGCCGGCGGGCGTGGATTTACTGGTTCCCAGCGCGAAGATGGGCGCTGCTGTTCCTCCGGTGCTCAGAAACGTAGGAACCACCCATCCTGGCGGATTACCCTTCAGCCCATTCTCATCATTCCCCAGTGTCGGCCAGTCGTGATAGACGCCGAATCCGCCGCGAACCACCCAATTTCCGCTGCCTGTCGGATCCCACGAAAATCCGGCGCGTGGGCTGAACACATTCGCCAGCGCATGATTGAAAACGTTGCCCTGCTGCAGCATGTACCCATTCGCAATTTGCTGGTTAAGCGTTCCGCCCGGTCCTAAATGAAAGTTAGCGAGGGTCGTCCCGGTCAGCGGAGAAGGATTGCCGAAATCATCCCAGCGCAGACCGTACGTGAGGGTGAGATTGTTGCGAATCTTCCAGGTGTCCTCGATGAACAAGCCGTGGATCGTCACATCGTATTCATATTGACCCTTCGCTGGCTGGCCCGTTAAGACGTTGTAGGCCAAGCCTGACTGGGAGTGCGGCTGATCCTGCACCAAGGCAAGCAGATTATCAAAGCTGAAATTGGGCTGATTGTAAACCGGAGCGAAAAGGGCCAGGTCATCGCCGCGCCGCCCTTCATAGCCAAACTTGAGACTGTGGGAGCCCAGGACCTTGGTCAAGACGTCCCGCCAATGGTAGTTATGCTGAATGAAATCACCTTGCGCAAATCCAATGCCGAAGCCCACTCCCTGACCTGTAACCGAGATGCTCGGAACCGTGAAATCTCCAGTTGCCTCCCCGATGCCTTCGACCTTGTTGTATCCAAAGGCGGCCTCATTCAGGGTTGTGCTAGAGATGGTGTGCGTCTCATTCACCTGCAGCGAATCCGTTACAAAGCGGCTCGTAGTGGTAGACTCCGGGCGAACGGCCGGGCCGCCCGTATTGAGCGTGGTGCGGAAGAGGTTGCCATAAATGCGATCTTTCGAGAAATACTTGTCAATGCGGGTATTCCACTGCAGTGCGTTGCGAAAACTGGAAGAGTTGAATACCCCGTTGTCGATCATAGGAAGGGCGCAAGGCAAATTCGACGTAGCCGCGGTTCCACAGGTCGTCGGAAAGACGTCTGCCGCCGTCTTGGCAACTCCTGTCACCGTGGCGCCGCTCGGCTTGTCGGTGGCCAGGATTGACGAGCCCAAAGTGTTAGGGAAATTCTGCTGTGCCCAAGCCGTGAATTGCGCGTCTTCGAAAGTTTGGGTCGAAGCCGCGGTCGACATCGTCGACCGCAGGGGTTCTGCTGAGAAGAAGAAGAAAAACTGGTGCTTGGGAAGAATCGGGCCCCCAATCGAACCTGAGAAGTTATTGCTATGGAAGGGGCTGTACTTGCGCGGGGAAGCAAACTCGGTCAGCGCCCACAGGTTCTGGTAAGTGAAGTAGTCGCTGGCGGTTCCGTGAAACGCGCTTCCGCCTGACTTTGTGGTCATCACCATTTGCAGCGAACTGGCGCGTCCAAACTCGGTGGAGAAGGTGTTGGTTTGGATCGAGGCTTCCTGGATCGCATCCGGATTCGGAGTCAGATTCAAGACACCGGGGCGAATGTCGCTGGTCACATCCATTCCGTCCACCACGAACATATTGCCAACACTGCCGCGGCCGTTAGCGCTGGCATCCACTTGGGTCTCGGTCGAGAAGTTGTCCGGCGCCGAACCGGGGCTTCCACCGGGCGCAAGTCCAAGGCCGGTCACACCCGGGGCCACCGTCGTCAAAGCCAGCAAATTCCGGCCTTGCAATGGCAAGTTTGCGAGTTCCTGGGTCTCGATGGTGAGCTGTGTGCGCGAATCCGCAGTGTTCAGAACTGGAGCTTCCGCAGTCACGGTGACCGACTCGGCAACCGTCCCCACCTTCATCTCGATCGGCACGTCGAGAACCTGGCCGGTGAGAAGAGTAATGTCCACGGTGGCGGTGGCGAAACCGCTGGCGCTAGCCGAGATTTTGTATTGACCCGGCGCGAGACTCGAAAAGTGATAGCCCCCGGAGCTGTCCGGCTTTGTCGTCTGGGCTACGTTAGTAGTAAGGTTGGTTAAGGTTACTGTTGCACTAGGAATTGCCGCATGGCTGGGATCTTCAACTTCGCCTTGAATGTTTCCGCTGAACTGTGCCCACGCGGACAAAGGGAGAATCGAAACCAGCAATGCCAAAGACAGAGTTCGCAAGAAGTTCTTCATGACCGCGCCCCCACTCAACAGAAATTCCTCCGGCTAGGGAGGGTCTTGGATGTAATCGCTTACATTTAAGCAAGTTCGGTTAAGTGGGCTCAGTCTATGTTCCGCTCCAGCCGATCTCAAATAGTCCAAATGAACTACTTGACAGTTACTCAAGTTCTGGAGTAAGGGCCGCGACAGAGCTGCCGGGCCGCAGCGATCTCCACTGCCGGTCGGGCCCGGGACCATGGTCGCGGGAATGGCCGTGGCACGGAGCTTGCACAGAACCAAAATCGCCCAGGGCATGGCGATCAAGGTGTCGCCGCTCTGGTCAGTGTTCAGCGGCTCTCCGGAGGACAGCCGGGCCCTAGGTCGCCAGTTTGCGGCGCTCGATCAGTACCACGGCCTGCCCAACGGGATGTTCGGTGGAACTTCGCGTCAAGGCCCGCAAACTTCAGACCTGGCACGGGGAGGACGGCGTAGCCCAACCGGTGCCGGCCACTCCTGTTCCCAGCGAGGAACCGGAGGAGGCCATTCGGCTGGTTCCGTATGCCGCCGCGAAACTCCGCATCACTGCTTTTCCGCAGCTTAAGAGCGGACTCCCTGCTGCGGCCAGACTTCAATTGTCCGGGACAATAATGCCGCGCTGCAGCGCCGCGCTCACCGCCTCCGCCCGGTCGCTCACGTAGAGTTTGGCAAAAATGCTGGCGGTGTGATTACGGATCGTGTTTTCGCTGATCCCCAGTACAGACGCAATCTCGCGGTTGGTCAGGCCGGCAACTAGGAGCTTGAGGACTTCGAGCTCTCGCGGCGTCAGCTCCGGCCGGTCGGCCCGCTCCGCAACTAAAGTTTGAATGGACGACTGAATCCACCGCTTTCCCGCGTGTACATGGCGAATCGCTCCGATCAGTTCGTCTCGTCCCGCGTCCTTGAGCACGTACCCCGACACCCCGGCGTGCAGTGCCTGATAGACTTCTTCCTCGCTGCCATAACTTGAGAGCATCAGGACCTTCGCAGCCCGGTGGATTCGGCGAATTTCGACAACCGCACGCATGCCGCCGCCATCCGGCATTCGCAGGTCGAGTACCACGACATCGGGATGCAGGTCTTTGAACTTCTCGATGGTCTGTGAGCCGGTGGTGGCCTCGCCAACAACCACAATATCCGACTCGCCGCTCAACAGACTCTTGAGCCCCAGACGAAACACCAGGTGATCGTCGGCGATCAGTACGCGAATTGTCGCCGTCGTGGTTTCCATTTTTCCGGCCTACGAGTGGCGGCGAGGTTCCAATTTGAAGGCCGCCCACAAACTTACAGATTTCCAGAATCGCGCCCGGCGCCGGGGAGCAGGAACCAGTACCGTGACTCTTGTTCCCGCGGGGCTGGAGCGGATCTCAAACTGTGACTCGATGCTTGCCGCACGCTCCTTCATCCCAGCGATGCCAAAATGCCCATCCTCGACGGTTGGCACCTTAGATGGCTCAAAACCCCGTCCATGATCGACGATGTCCAGCCGCAGTTCCTCTTGTTCAAAGGCTAGGTTCACGTCGATCTTCGTCGTGGTTGCATGCTGCACCGCGTTCGCCACTGCTTCTTGGGCAATCCGAAGAAGCTGACTCTCACATTCCGCGGACAGCCGTTGCGGGGTCCCGGTTCTCGAGAACACCAGCTCCGAACGACTTCCAGCCAGCTGAGGCCGCAAGATTTTTTGCAGCATATCTTCGATAGGCTCATCCGTGTGCAGCGTACGCAGCGCCGCAATCGAGCGGTGGGCCTCACGCCGGCTCTGCTGAGCCATATGAAAGGCCATCTCGATTGGGTCTGTACCGGTAACCCCCGAGCGCGGCCCCTGCAAGGCCGACTCGAGTTGCAACGCGATGCCGGCGAAACCCTGGGCCAGGGTGTCATGAATTTCGCGGGCCATCCGCGAGCGCTCTTCCAACACCGCCTGCAACCTCCAACGTTCGACGCGCGCAAAAATGAGAACGCCGACAAAACTCAGAACGATGACAACGAAAACAATCTCAATCAGGTGACGCCGGTCCCACCAGGGCGGCCCGGCTACCAGGGTAATATCCTGGCTTGACCGCAAAAGCAAAACAAAAGCGGTCAGGTTTTTGGTATAAGCGGGATCTACCACGCATACTCCCCGCAAGCGCAAAAGACTGTTGGGCTGAAGTTTTTCAGACATCAGGTCCTGGTGTACACCTTGGACGACCGCCGGATAACTCTGGTGTCCGCTTCGCAAATTCAATACCACCGACTGTCCCACGACTTGCGGCTCCTCCTCCAGACGGCCCTCGATCTCGATGAACATGCCGTCGAATCTGCCGGTCGTTGCCTGGGACGCGGTAACCGAGAGGGGCGGTGCTGGTCCGCTTGACCAAAGAAGTTGGACCTTCGCGTCGCGTAGCACTCCCCCGAAGCCACGCGAGGCGACCATGCCTGTCGCCTCGATTTCGTCCCCAATCTTGAGGAAAGACGACTGCGGGCTGTCAATCTCTATTCCGGCTGTCGAGTCCTGAATATAGAGTGCTGGCGAGGTCAGCACTACGCTCCCTCGCACCGCCGCTTGCACGGGGTGAAGACCGGAAACCAGTCGCAGACTGTTCAGAGGAAGAGTATTCAGGTTCACATTGCCGGCTCCCTCGGGCGGGAGGTCGCCAAACCCGGGCGGCCTTTCCGCCGGGTATGGAGGCAGGGAGTTGAATCCCGCTTCCGTCTGTCTGATTTCCGGTGAGGCTACCGCCGCCACGTTCTTTCGCATGGCGAATAAGTCCGCCGGGAGGGCGGCAGAAACGCTCACGTTCTTCCACACGCCCCCTGACGAATAGGACCTCAGGCCAATACGTCCAGTCTTCACGCAGTCTGTCTGGTGAATCGCCGCAATTGCGCTGACGTGGGTCACGGAATCGGAAGCCAACGCGGCAACCTCACATCCCACCGCCATGAGTTTCAGGTGATACCAGCGAAACGGATGGACACCACCCGTCAAGGGTACTGCGTCGTATTCGATCCAACCGTGGTTCGCGCGGCCGATCGCCAGCGTGCCGTCGCGGTCCCGCAACCCGGCGTAGTATCCGCTGTAAGCATCGACGCCTTCTTCCTCATCACTGGAGCGGACGATAAGACCAGCATCGCCGTTGCTGCCGAGAAGCAAGACGTCCGCCTCCACCGAGTAGTCGCTCCACGCCGAGGATCCCGTGAGGAACTTGGCCCCCCGTTCGTCGGAAGCGTTTCGAATCCCTCCGTTGTAAATGTCCCACCCTCCCCCAAGCGCATGCCACTCTGTGGTCACCCCTGACGGGAAGGAATCATGATAAGAAAGGGCGTGACTCTTCTCTCGGAGATTCAGGAAAAGGCACACCGCGGCGACCGCGAAGCCGCATAGTACAGCCGTCCAGACGTGGCGACTTACCCTCAATGACGCCTCCAATCCATCGAGAGCATTCTCTGAATTTCGGGCCTGTCGATGTTGGTTTTGTCCACCAGGACGGGCGAGAGTTCAATCCGATCCGGCACTGCCTCCCCGCGCCTACGTGCGGCAATCAAATGGACCGCGCGAAAACCCATCTCGTAGGCGTTTTCCACGATCACTGAGTCGATGGTGCCGTTCCTGACCCGTGCCATCAGGTCCAATTCCTGGCCGCAAGCCACCAATTTAATACTCCTGCCTCTGCCTGAAGCCATCAGTGCCGTTGAGCTGCCTTCCGCGGCCGCTACATTGAGAGCCAGGATTGCGCCCAGGCCGGGTTGACTGGCGATGGTCTCTTGCGCAATTTGTTGGAATTCCGCGGCGCTCGAGGAACTGATTGGCCTCTCTACGATTGCGATCCCGGCAAAGTCGGCGGACAGTGCTGCTTCGAAGGCACGGGAACGGAGGATGATCCCGGAGACATCCGGATCGAGTCCCAGAATCGCCACCTTACCATGTCCATGCAGGAGCCTCCCGATCCGCATCGCCGCCATCGAGCCCATTTCGTTCTCGTTGTTCAGGATGTAAGAAAGGCCCTGGCCAGACGGAATCGGGAGCGGCGAACTAATCACCACGGTGGGAATATGTGCGGACAGCGCTTCGCGAACCGGCCCAACCAGCGCCAGATACTGCGCAGGAGCGAGAACGAGTCCGGCGTCCTTGTCCTCGATTGCCTTTTCCACGAGCGCAATTTGGCGCTCGACATCGTCTTCGCGAGTGGGTGCGTTCCAATAGATGCGTAATCCGGTTTCGCCCCCCGCACCTTCCGCCCCCGCGTGGGCTGCTTCCCATATCTCCGTTCCCGTAGTCTCCGGGATTACCGCAACGGTTCCCGAATCCCGAGACCGGCAGCCCAACGTTAGAACACAGAATAATGCGACTGCGACGTTACCGAGGATTGCCGGCTTGGTGCTCATTTCGTGACCAAATAAAGACACGCTGACTATATCAACTCTTCCATCCACAATTCATCACGGGAAACGGGACCGTCCGGCCACAGGTGTGAGAGCCTCCACCCCGGTGATTGCAGGTGGTGCCGACACGCAGCTGGCGCTGCTGGGGACGGGCAACATCCGGCGCGGTGACTGGGCGTTGGTGGGCGGAACATTCTGGCAGACAGCGGTTATTTGGGACCAACCGCTCATCGATCCCAAGTTCCGTCCCCGAACCCTTTGCCATGTGACCCCGGATCGCTGGATGACCGAGGGAATTGCCTTCCTCGTTGGCCAGCAAGCTCGGGTTCAGGGATGGACTTTACAAGGAGGAAGTTCGCCTGGCCGCACAGCAGGGTATCGATCCTTATTACCTGATGGAAAAGTTGGCCGCGCAGGTGCCCCTGGCGCAGACGGCGTTATCGGACTATTCTCCGCTGTGCACAATTCGAAGTTTTGGAAGCATGCTGCGCCTTCCTTTGTGAATTTTGACATCTGCAGTCCGGGAAAGTCGGGCAAGCCCCAGTGCATACGGGCGCTTTGGGAGAGTGCGGTCTATGCCTCTTACGGACACGTGGAAGTGCTGCAGGAACTCACGGGCACGGGGCCCAAACAGCTCATGTTCTGCGGCGGAGCGTCGAAGGGTTTCCTGTGGCCACAGATTCTCGCCGATGTCATCGGTGTACCGGTGAGGGTGCCGGTGGTGAAAGAAGCTACTGCCTTCGGTTGCGCGATGTGTGTTGGTCTTGGCGCGGGATTGTGCAAGACTTTCGCAGAGATTGTCGAGCGCTGGGTCAAGGTTGAGAAAGAGTTCCATCCCAATGAGGATGCTCACTTCGAATACCAGAAGCACTATGAGAGATGGCGCAAGGTGTATGCGGAATTTATGAAAATCGTTAACCAGGGTCTGTTGACTCCCATGTGGAGGGCTCCCGGAACTTAGGCGATTGCGTTTCACTCCATCCGCAACCCCTCCGGCGCGACGGATCTGAATGAAAATCCATGAAAAGTGAAAAGAACGACCAAGGGCGACTCACAAATAAGGTTGCAATCGTGACGGGGGCTGGCTCGAGTGGGCCGGGTTGGGGCAACGGAAAAGCGGCCGCGGTGCTGTTTGCGCGCGAAGGGGCCAAAGTATTTGCCGTGGATTTGCGAGCCGAAGCGGTCCAGGAGACTAGGAAGATCATCGAGCAGGAGGGTGGAAAGTGCGTCAGCCACACTGCCGATGTTTCCAAGAGTGAAGAGGTGCAAACTCTGGTGGAGCAGTGCGTTGAGGTTTATGGCCGCATCGATGTCTTGCATAACAACGTTGGGATTCTTGCGGTGGGCGGACCGGAGGAAATCTCCGAGGAGGTTTGGGACCGTCTGATTGCGGTCAACCTGAAGAGCATGTTCCTGACCTGCAAATACGCGTTGCCTTTCATGGTGAAACAAGGGCATGGAACAATTGTCAACATCTCCTCCATTGCGTCGATTCGCTACACGGGCTATCCCTCTGTGGCGTACAACGCGACCAAAGGTGCAGTAAACCAACTGACACAAAATATCGCGGTGCAGTACGCATCCAAAGGCGTGCGCGCCAATTGTGTTCTGCCGGGCCTCATGAACACGCCGATGATCCAGCAGCCTTTGCAGAATACCTACGGTCCGGGAGGTGTGGAGGAAATGATCCGCCGCCGGGACGAAAGTGTCCCCATGAGAAGAATGGGCGATGCCTGGGATGTGGCTTACGCATCTTTGTTTCTCGCGTCCGATGAAGCGAAGTACATCACGGGAGCGTTGCTGGTTGTCGACGGAGGGTTGACCTGCAAGTTCTCGTAGGTTTTCATCGAAACCCGAGTCTATTCTGACCGTATCAGTGAGCAGCATTCCCTGATACCTTCAGAAACTTCCCTGTTCGTTCCAAGGTCGCCACACCGGTAAATCCCATGCAATGAGTTGGTAGCAGGCCATGGTGCCGGTAATTTCGGTCCCAAAACAAGTAAATTCCCTGTATTTTTCCCTGTTCGCAGGGAATTCTTGCGGAGAAGGGTTAGCGCAAGACTGCATGCTCCGCCATAGAGTCTGGGTAACAGAGAAACTCGGCTGGATTCCCTTGAAAATCGCTGGAAATCGCCGCAATTCCGCAAAGTCTCGCCCTCAAACCGGACCGGAGAAAGTGTCCCGCTGAACGGCGCAGCCAAGCTTTACCGCCTTTTTCTCTGGAGGGCACACGCGCAGTCCGCTTTCAACGACTCCATCAAGTGAATGCAATGCGATCACAAACCGATGATTCGGCGAAAGCGACTTGAGATTCGAGGTCAAGACCTGCTCGATTCTGACCACGGCCCCGAATGCTGTGACGCCGATCACGTAGGGGGGATTCCACCATGAGCGACGATAAGCGCGACGAGCCGAGCGACGATAGCGGCGGACGGGGACGAAGCCGATGGTTGGTGCGCGTCTATCTACGTCGCGACCGTGGGAAGGGCAAACGGCGCTACCACGACCGCACGGTCCACGGCCCTGTTCGCGATCTTGATTCCCGTTTTCGCGCTGGCCTTGTTGCCTGCAGCAAAAATCAGCATGAACAAATTTCGACCAAGACTTTCCGAGTCTCCGCCGGATTGTTCACTTCCCGCAAGAATGCGATGCGGGCGCCTTGGGAGGCCATCCCGGGTCTTCATTCGCACACCCATCGGGATCACATGCGGAGCATCTCGAGGTCAATCCAACTGCCAATCCCGTCGCGTCCCGCGTTGTTTCGCGGCCAGACCCTCAAGCGGTTGTGTCCGGTATGCAACTTCCAGGGGAAGATTGCGGTGACAGGGGACTTTTCGCCATCATCGATCTCGGCCAGAAAAGTTTCGAACCCGGGGGTCTCGGTGTCCAAATGAACCATAAATTTGCCCGGTGTCGAGGTTGGTTCGAGAGCGAAATGGGCCTGGTTGAGTGTCCATTCGAAATTGCCGTGCCGCGTGACAAGGTGCGGATAGATCGGTTCGGCGGGCACGTCCGCATCGGTCCAAACGTCGAATCCAGTCCACGTCCAACCTGCTTTGCCATTGTTTAGCGGCAAGGGCCACTTCTGCTCCAAGAAATTGCTCCTCGGGATGAGCCTCAGTTCCGCAAACGACATGTCAACATCCAGCCCGCGCCACTGGTGTATCGTATCGACGATATGCACAATACGGGTGGGCTTCACCTCCTGTCCACGCAGGAGCCCGATTTGGCGCTGCCGCACTTCCCACAACGAAAGCGGCACGCCGGTGGCGCTGTCCTCTGGGTAATAGGCACTCGTTCCATCGATCCAAATCCACTTCCGGAATTGATTCGACCAGATCTCTACCGGTTCGTGACCAATCATGGTCGGACGACCCAGCGTTCCGCTACTGATGGAAATATCCCTGCCCACGAATCCGAAACTCTCGCACGCCTGCAAGAACACCAAGTCGTATTGCTGACAGAAACCGCCGACCGGTTTGCCGTCAGGCTGTTTTTTCAAGATTTCACAGGCGTCCCACGGGGGATAGTATTCGTCCAGGTGCCACTCTTCCCATTTCCATTGGTGCACTGACCAGGCCGCCAGCTTAGTGATGATGTCGAGGTCCGTTTTCGAGCCACTTACAACGTCGTCGAGCCGATAACGCGCTCGCAGTTCCTTCAGTTTCGGCTGTGTGAACGGCTCGTAGCGGAAGGGAATGGCTGTGCGCACGATCTCTTCATCGTGGAAATCGACCACTTTGACCGTCTTTGTCCAATCCTTCGCAAGTTTGGGCTCGGTGGTCAAGGTAATCTCGCTCAGCCTGGGCGTAACCAGCGGGTCGACTGTGGCGAGTGTTACCTCAGCCTGAACAAAACGGCCGCGTGGCGCTTTTAGACTGCCATCGCGGTCTAGCGGCATCCACTCCGACCATGTTTCTGGGCTTGGCACATACGCCGTTCCGGATCGCACCCGAAGCGTCACCCCGCTCTTGGAGTCCGGCGCGGTGGTAACGGAGAACCGTAGCGGACCGGGCGCGGTGAGAGGTGGTGCCAGCGGATTGCCCTCCAGGTTGGCTACATCCATCACCGGCATCAATATGGAGCCACCGGACAGAAAGTGCTCCAGATAAACCCGGACGTAGTACTCTCCGGCAACGTCGCCTGCCGGCCCCAGGCCATCCACACTCCAGGACTTGCCTCCATCGGCGCTGCGCGCGCTTCTGTGCGGCAATTCCACGTAAGAATCATCGGCGCGCGCGATCCGGACCATGCCGGTGCCCCAGATGACGATGTCATTCACGCCCGGCTTGAGCGCCGCCGGATCAATGTTGTACGCCTGCCATTGCCCATAGAATATCTTTTGGGGCGCTCCCAGTTTCTGGGGCTTGCCGTTCACCTCTACTTCTACTTTCAGGTCGCCGCCGCCGCCCACCATCAGGACCGCCTTACTCGCCCGCGGATCGGGAATCAGGAGTTGCTTGCGAATCTTGATGCCGGGAGAAAGCATCTCTTCATTTGGCTTATAGGAGAAACCGGAGGCGGGCCCGTCGTCCTGGAACACTTCGCCTGACATCAGTTGTACCGCGGAGCCATCCTGTGAGAGGGTGATGTTGCTGCTTACCGCGCGTTGGTAAATCTTGCGGGCATTCAGGCGCAGCGTCGTCGCCTGTGCCGAGCCAAATACGAAGGCCGCGAACACCGCGGCTCCCAGCGACTGCCGACCGATCCGTAACCATAAAGGCACAGCTTTCCTCCTGGGAGCGTGGCCGGGAAAGCCCTCATCCAGCAAAGCTACTCGGGGTCCGGCAACAGAGTCATCGAGCGGTGCGATCGCCGAAGTCTTCACAGCGGACTCCCCTCGCCCATACACCTCCCAGGGCTCTCTCATTAAACTCTTGCCCAACCCGAAATCACAACAATCTGCGTGACGGCCAGTTCAGCAGCATCAGC
>Ga0209415_10008378_pt1 | contig 17941 bp, 16 predicted proteins | sample PeaSoiSIISIP2007_FD_187696 | JGI IMG/M metagenome (GOLD analysis project Ga0209415, IMG submission 187696) | Peat soil microbial communities from Weissenstadt, Germany - SII-SIP-2007 (SPAdes) (version 2) | ecosystem: Environmental > Terrestrial > Soil > Wetlands > Peat | place: Germany... | reverse complement strand
GCCGACCAAGTCCTGGGATCGCACGGTCATGGCGGCATGCATGGGCACGGCATGAAGCACGGGGATTGGCACCGGGGAGCGTAGTGCCCGCCGTCGCTTTCGTCGCATAAAAAACCCCGCCAGTGCGGGGTTTTTTTGTGCGCAGCGCGCATAATGAGCGCACGAAGCTGCGTCAGTCACCCATCCATGCGCAAGTCAAATCCAGCGAAAGCAATCGAGTACATGTCGTGCATGCGCACGTTATGGTCGGGTGTCAGGCTGACGGGCATCGTGTGCGCGGCTTTCCTGGCCTCGGGCTGTGCGAGTACCTATCAGCCGTGGATAAACCAGCCATTGGAAGCGTCCGTAACGGCGCCGCGCAATTTCTTTGCCCAGGTTGCGGCCCAAGGCCAGGCGGACAACAGCACCAGCCTGCTGATCGTCGTCAATTTTTCCGGCGGCGGCACGCGGGCGGCGGCGCTCGCCTATGGGATACTCGACAGCCTGCGGACGACCGCGATTCGCTGGGAAGGGCGCGACACCAACCTGCTCAACGAAATCGACGTGCTCTCCGCGGTGTCCGGCGGCAGCATAACAGCGGCCTACTACTCGGCTTTCGGGGACCGCCTGTTCAAGGAGTTCAAATCCCGCTTCCTGGAACGCGATTTCGAGTCGGACCTGATCTCCCGGGCATTGGAACCGAGCAACGCCTACCGGCTGACGTCTCCGCGCTTCGGCCGCGGGAACCTGCTCGCGGAGCAATTGGACGGGCTCCTTTTCAATGGCGTCACGTACGGTCAGCTCGAGTCCTCGCGGCCGCGCCCGAAACTGCTGATCACGGCAACCGACCTGTCGCTGGGAGCGAGCTTTCAGTTCAGCCAGGATCAATTCGATCTGATCTGCTCGAATCTCGGGCAGGTCCCGCTGGCGATCGCGGTTGCGGCGTCGAATTCCGTTCCCATCGTTTTCAGTCCGATCATGTTGAAGAACTATGCGGGCACGTGCCCCGCAAGGGCTCCGCCGACGCCCCCCGCGGCCGCGACGACAGTTCTGAACAGAAGCGAGCGCCGTCATATTGAAGAACAGAACACCTACCGCAATGCGGAACTGCGGTCATACATACAGTTGATCGATGGAGGGCTCTCCGACAATCTCGGGGTCAGCCGGCTGATCGATGACATCACAGCTTCGGGTGGTCTGGAGCACGCCTTGGGATCCAGCGGTCTGCACGGCGTTCGCAAGCTCGTATTCATCAATGTCAATGCGGCCCACCGCAATTCCTTCGAAATCGATCATGTCGACGGGGTCCCGTCAATTCTGCAGGTTGCCAGGGCGATGCAGTTCGGACTGCTCGCACGATACACCGAAGAGACCAGCGACCGCTTCGCGGCGGAAGCCCGGAAATGGCGCGACGACCTGCGCCGCATCGCCGCGGCCGGGAACGGGCCGTATGCCCCGGATGCGGACCTTTATTACATCGAAGCGGGGCTGGAGAACCACCCGAACGCGAAAATCCGGGACCAATTGATGTCGATCCCGACCAACTACAGTCTTGACCGGAAGCAGGTGGACGATCTCATCGCCGCCGGGCACGAGATCCTCGACGCGAACGCCGAATTCAAGAGGCTGATTTCGGACCTCGAGCGCATCGCCCATCCTGGCGCGCGCGAGCCGGGGCGGTAACCGCATTTCAGAAAAAGCAGGAATACAAGCGGCAGCGCCGGAATTACCCGGCGATCACACCCACCAGGAAATAGGTGACTGCCGCCATCGTTCCCAGCACGAGCCATAACAAGTGGGTAAGCCGATAATCCCATGGTTTCGCCGTCAACCAGAGATGGCCCAGAAGCTCCACCGTACGCCCTGCCCCGATGACGAACCCCGCGACCAGCGCCGCCGTTGCCGACGCGGCGCACCAAAGCTGCCAGGCTAAAAATACTGCCGGGTTCGATTGCGACGAGATGAACAACACCCAGGGATACGGCAGGTAAAACTCGAGCTGGAGCCAGATCGGCAGGAAAAAACTCACCACGCCCACGGTCAGGAACACAATCAAGGCCCCCAGAATCCGCATCCCGAGAGTCTCGTTCAGTTCTTTGTCGTGAATGTCCAAGCGGCGAAACCTAATAGCTTGCTGAAAAAATTGCGGCGCTCCCGCCTGCGCGGGAGCCCAGAAACCTGGCCGCAAATCGAATCGATAATGGCTCCCCGCCTGCGCGAGGATGACTTAATCAGAGGTTACCTAGTACTTGACGCCGGGATTCAAACTGTAAACGCCGGTCAGCGTCGCCTGCGCGAGCACGTGGCCGCGGATCGCGGCGAGCACGTCGGGGCCCTTGAACGTGCCGCTGACCGGGCACTTGTCGAAGTCGAGCGCATACAGCGTGAACACATAGTGATGCAGAATGGTGTCGTTCCACGGCGGGCACGGGCCGTCGTAACCGAAGTAATTTCCGGACATGTCCTTGTCGGTGGCGAACCACATCGTGTAATCGTTGACGCCCTGGCGCGTGCCGCGCGGGCCCGCCGGCCCCGGCTTGCCGCGCGCCGTGACGCCGTCGGAAAACTCGCCCGCCTTGACCGAAGCCGCGTTGCTCGGCATGTCGACCAGCACCCAGTGATAGAAATCGACGCGCGGCAGCGTCGCCGGTATCGTGCGCCCTTCCTGGTTCACGTCGTCGCCCTTGCTCGGCACGTCGTAATCGTGGCAGATCAGCGCGAACGACCTGGCGGCGGCCGGCACGCCGCTCCACGCCAGCTCGGGGTTGCGGTTCTTCGACAGTGTGACGTGGGTCTTGGGATCGGGCGCGCAGAACGCGAATTCGGCGGGAATTTTGCCGTTGTTCTGAAAGCCTGGACTGGTGAGTTTCATGCTGACTCCTGATGAGAAATCCATAAAACCAAGGCGAAACCGCCGATGAACGCGGATGAACGCAGATAAAATCAACAACAAGTGAATCGGCAATGGGGAATGGGGAATAGGGAACCACTGATCGCTCCGAAAACTTGTTCTACCATTTCCTTTTTACTATTTACCATTCACCTCACTGATCGGCGTCAATCGGCGTTCATCGGCGGTTGCGTTCGCTTTCAGCAATTATAAAGGGTCTCAGCGCGCGGGCGCCACAGCCGCGAGCCGCGCCGCGCGCCCGTCCTTGTCGAGCGCGGCAAGCGCTTTGACTTCGGCATAAAATGCGGCGAGGTCGCCGTTGTGCCCGGCAAGTATCTGCTGGAACTGCGGAACCAGTGCGTTATAGATCGCCACCGACGCGAGGTGCGCGTTGTTGACGCCGTCGAAGAAGCGGTCATAACCGGCATAGCCGCCCCACTGTAATTTGAGCTGCGCGTAGTCGCGCTGCATGTCGGCAAACGCATCGGCCTTGCGTGCCCGCATCTCCTCGGGAGCTGCGCGCGAACGATACAAGGCAGCAAGCCTGTCGCGGTATACATGCACCAAGTCGAGAAATTGCGTGCGTCGTTGCTGCGCGTGGTCGAAATCGGCGCGCATATTCACGTCGCCGTCATGCGCAAGCCAGCGCTTCACGCCTTCGGTCTCGACAGTCACCGCAAACGACTCGTTGAACTCGCTGTCGCCCTTGACGTAGAGCATCTGGTGCGCGAGCTCGTGGAAGATCAGACGCGCGATCTCGTACTCCGGGTAGTTGATGAAGGTGTTGAGCACCGGATCGTCGAACCAGCCGAGCGTCGAATAAGCGGGCACACCGCCCACGAACACGTCGAGCCCCTCCCCGCGCAGCCCGCGCGCGAAATCCTCCGCCTTGGCCTGCGCGAAATAACCACGGTAGCCGACGCAACCAGCGATGAGGAAGCACCACTCCCGCGGCTCGATCGAAAACTCGGCAGCCGCGAACACGTTCCACACCACGAACGGCCGCCTGAGATCGGCGTAACTGCGATAGCACTGATTGTCGGGGAGCAGCAGCTCGCGGCTCGCGAAATCGCGGATCGCCAACGCACGTTCGAGTTTGTGTTTGAGCGCCGGCGGCGTCGCGGGATCGGCGATCATGTCCGCGATCGGCTGGCGCGCGCGCAGCACTTTCATCTGGCCGTCGATCGACTGCATGTAGTAGCCGAAGTTGCTGCAACCGGCGAGCAGCGGCGCCATGGCGACCACGATCGTGAAAAGCAGGCGCTGCATGTCAGGCGTGGCCTGTATGGTCGAACCCGCCGTCGCGCAGGAATGCGCCGGTCTGACGCGCGATCGCGCGCGACAGCAGCATGCCGCTGTGACTGACCGGCAGCACGATGCGGTCGCGGGCCGCTGCAAGCTCTGTTTCGGCGACCCCCACGACGCCGTCATTCGGCGTCGGCAGGCCGTGCGCCATCAGGCGCCCGAGCCCGATGCCGGCCGATCCGGCGATGACGCCGATGTCGCGTCCCGGAAAGTCCGCGGGCTTCCTGATCTCCAGCCACTCGCGCATGCTGTGCCCGAGCGCGCGCGCGCCGAGCGAGCTGCCGGCCAGCACGCGCCCGGCATAGCTGTCGCGATACGGCACGCCGAGCAGCACGACGCGCCCGGGCGGCAGCGCCGGTTCGCGCTCGAGCATGCGCAAAATCACGAGCCCGCCCAGGCTGTGGCCGACCCAATGGATCCGCGGCGCCGCCAGCGTGCGCGCGAACTGCACGAGGCGGCCGGCGTTTTCAGTCAGCGTGAGACGCATCGAGGGATAGGAATAAGACACGGCGTCGAAGCCCATGCGCGCAAGATAATGGCGCTGCAATTCCATCAGCACGCCGTGCACCCACAGGCCATGAACCAGCACCACCGTCGCGCGTTGCGCGCTCACGTCAGTCGACCTGCATCAAGGCGTAACCCTTGTTCTGCAGCGCGATCGAGTTCAGGAACACGTTCTCTTCGACCACGGCGCACGGCAGCAGGTTCTCGCGCGTCACCAGGCAGCGCTCCATCGCGATCAGGCACACCTCGATCCGCACACCGAGCGCCGCCAGCGCCGCGAGCAACGCATGGATGTCGCCGAGCAGCGGGCACGCATCTTTCCCGAATTTGGTGCCGGCGTGGGTCTTGGCGACGAACTTGGTCGCCGGGCCGTGGATCAGTATCACGAAATCGACCGCAATCTTGCGCGCAAGAAAACTTTCCGCTGTTTGCTTAAGCAGGCTTACGCGGTCGAGAAAGCGGCGCTCGTCACCGGTGGTGAAATCCCAAACCGCGCGCGCCTGCTTGAGACCGACGAGATCGGATTGCGTCATGGCGTGAAAATCCGGCATGCAAAACGGCGATTATATGCCGCCACGACGCCGGCCTAGCCTGTCCGCGCGAGGAATTCCCCGATCCGTTTTACGCCCTCGGCGAGCGTGGGGATCGCGTTGGTGTAGGCGAAGCGCACGTGACGCTCGGCGGCATTGGCGCCAAAATCGGCGCCGGGCGTGATGGCGACCCCGGCCGTTTCGAGCAGATTGCGCGCGAAAGCAAAACTGTCCTTGGTCAGCGCGCTGCAGTCGGCGTAGATGTAGAACGCGCCTTGCGGCACGACCGGGATGCGAAACCCGAGTTCGCGCAGCGCGGGCACCAGAAAATCGCGGCGCGCCATGAATTCGGCACGGCGCTCTTCGAGAATGGCGATGGTCTCGGGCGTGAATGCGGCGAGCGCCGCATGCTGCGCCGGCGTCGGCGCCGACAGATAAATATTCTGCGACAGCTTGTCCAGCTCGCGCACATACGCCTCGGGCGCCACCATCCAGCCCAGCCGCCAGCCTGTCATGTTGAAGTATTTGGAAAAGCTGTTGATGACGAACACATCGTCGCCGAGCTTGAGCGCCGTCGTGTATTCCCCGTCGTAGACCAAGCCGTGGTAAATCTCGTCGACGATCACCGTGCCGCCGCGTTCGCGCGCGGTTGCCATGATCTCGCGCTGCGATTCTTCCGGCATCAAGGTGCCGGTCGGATTCGAAGGTGACGCGACCATCACGGCGCGGGTGCGCGGCGTCCAGTGGCGCTCGACCATCTCCGGCAGCAGCTGATACGCGCTTTCGGCGCCGACCGCGATCCCGGCCGGCACGCCGCCCATCATGCGCACGAAATTGCGGTTGCACGGATAGCCGGGGTCAGCCATCAGCACTTCGTCGCCGGGATCGATCAGCGCGGCTATCGCGAGCAGCAGCGCGCCGGAGGCGCCCGAAGTGATGATAATGCGCGAGGCCGGCACTTCGACGCCGTAACGCTGCCGGTAATAACGCGAGATCGCCGCGCGCAGTTCGGGCAGCCCGAGCGCCGGCGTGTAGAAGAGATTGCCGGTCTCGATCGCGCGGATGCCGGCATCGCAGATCGGCTGCGCGGTCGGAAAATCCGGCTCGCCGATTTCCATGTGCACGATCGAGCGGCCCTGCGCCTCGAGCTCGCGCGCCCGCGCGAGCAGCTCCATCACATGGAACGGCGCGATTCCGGCGACGCGCTGCGCGAGAGGTAAAGCTTTATTTGCCACAGGACACCAAAGATCGGTGAATGGTAAATGGTGAATAGTGAATGGGCATTCCAATCACGATTTACGATTCACTATTCGCGCTTCACGCCTTTCTCCGTGCTCTCAGTGCCCTCTGTGGCCAGGGTTTTCATGTAACTCTTTATTTCTTGAACCAATATGCAATCACGCTACCGCGGGAGATGGACCGCGCCTTTCAGCATATCAAGCGCAGAGCGAATGATCCCGTCCTGTCCTTCGTTGGTGAGTATCGTAAAGGCCACCGACAAATCGCCGACCTTGAGCATACCTTGGGTCATGAACTTGTACTCCCCCGGCTTCGGATCCTGGTCGGTCGCAAAGAAATAGAAGCCGGGACCCGAAGCGCCGGCGAACTCGTTCACCTTGATGTCTTTCTCCACCGCAAACATTTGAATTCCGTCGGCCGCGTACTCGACTCTTTTGCGCAACTCTTCCTTCGTTGGCGCCGGTTTGCCAGCCCCGGTCTGCCACATGGGAGTCACCGTGACGATAAAAGGTTTGCCCCGGCCCGGCCCGAAGCTGATCAAGGGCGGCGCTGTCTGCGGGTTCTGTTCGATCCGGTCCGTCCATCCGGCGGGCACGGTAAGCTTGAAAAATCCGCGCTCGGACAGCGCATAGCGCTTATCCGCGCCGTCGCCGGCCGCCGAACCCGGGGCCGGCAGCGACAGCACGGCGAGCGCGCATGAGAGAAAACAAAATACGCGCGTACCTGGACTCATATTTTTCATCCTTTCACTTGCAGGCGCCGCGTCCAGTCGGCGAGCGAAACCAGCAGCGCCTTGACGAAACCCTTGGTCGCTTCATCAGTCAGGTTGCCTTCCGCATCGAAGCGCGACGCGGCCGAGCCGATCATCACTTCAGGCTTGTTGACGACGCACGCGTTCAGAAACACGAACGACTGGCGCAGATGATACTGGGCGCGCGCGGTTCCGATGACGCCTGGCGACGCGCCCATGATCGCGACCGGCTTGCCGTCGAACGGCTGGTTCGGCGGGCGCGATGCCCAGTCGATCGCATTCTTGAGCACGCCCGGCACCGAATAGTTGTACTCGGGCGTGACGATCAGCACCGCGTCCGCCGCCGCGATCTGTTTGCGCAGCCGCTCGACCGGCGCCGGGTAGCCCTTTTCCCTGACGTCGTCGTTATAGAGCGGAATGTCCGCGAGATCGGCGGTTTCCATGGTCATCCCGGCGGGAAGCAGCTGCTGCGCCGCGCGCAACGCCGCCGTGTTGTACGACTTCTTCCTCAAACTGCCCGAAATGCCGAGGACGCGCACCGTTTTTTCTGTTGCCATGTCTGCTCCCGGTGATTGCTTGGTCAAAACGATTATTTTTTGCCCTTGTTTCCGGCGCCGGGACCGGCGCCGGTCGCACAACCGTCGGCGCCGAGGCTGAACGGTCCCGCGCCATAGGCCATTACGTAAAGCATGCCGCCCATGATGGACAGGTTTTTCATGAAATTATTGAGCTGATTGGTGAAATTCGCCGGGTCGGCGCTCCAGAACGGATGGAAAATCATCGCGGTCAGAAACGTGAAGCCGAAAAAAGCCGCCGCTAACCAGCGCGCCTGCCAGCCGAGCACGAGCAGTATGCCGCCGCCGAGCTCGAGCGCGATGGTCAGCACCAGCAACACCTTTGTCATCGGCATCCCCATGCCGGCCATGTAGGCCGCAATGCCGCCGAACGCGGCGATCTTGCCCAGGCCCGAAACGATAAAAAGCTGCGCGAGCAGGATCCGTGCGGCAAGCGGGCCGTATTGTTTGATCAAGGTGCACAGGTTGTTCATGGAATTGCTCCTTTACGCATTTATGGGTGAGGTAAATGTTCCTCGTTCAGCAATCAGCAGTCCCCGTTCCCGATTTCCCGGTTTTCTCTCAGCCAAGATCTTCATAGGTGAAACCCGCGTCACCCCATGCGTCGAGCCCGCCCTCGAGCGGCCGTACGCGGGCGAATCCGCGGTCCATCAACATGCGGGCGACACGCGCCGCGCTGGCTTCGTTCGGTCACGTACAGTACAAGATGATATCGCGATCGGGCGGCAGCTCGGCCAGATGCACGTCGAGGTTCTCGATGTCCACGGTGATTGCGCCCGGTATTTGCCGCGGATCGATTTCGCGCGCCGACGCCGAGCGCACGTCGACCACCAGCGGCTCATGCCCGTCCTGCATCAGGCGGTACAGATCGCCGACCGAGATGCGCGCCATCCGCAGCGCCTTGAAAAAACGCCGGCGCTCCCACCACTTCGCGACTATGAACAGCGCGAGCGCCGCGCCCACCAGCGCAAGCGCGTAACCGCCCATCTGCTCGAGTCGCTTCAGCACCCAGTCGATCTGGCTGTAAAAAAACATGCCGGCGCCGGCCGCCAGGCCCGACCACAGCGCGGCGCTGATCGCGCTGTAGCCGAGAAAAGGCGTGAGCTTGAGACGCAGCGCGCCGGCGAGCGGCGGCGCGACGGTAGCAAAACCCGGAATGAATTTGGCGAATATCAGCGACGGCGCGCCCCAGCGCGAAAAGCGGGTTTCGGTCTGGCGCACGCACGAATCCGGCGAGATCGAAATGCGGCACAGCAATTGCAGCACGCGCAAGCCGTAGATGCGCCCCGCCGCGTACCAGATCAGATCGCCAAGCAACGATGCCGCCACCGACACCAGGATGATCGCCGGCAGCGACAGCCTGCCGCCGACCGCAAGCGCGCCGGCCACCATCAACGTCGGCACCGCCGGCACCGGCGCGCCGGCCTGCACCAGGAACACGTTCACGAACACCAGCGCGAGCCCATATTGCGCGAGCAGCGCGGTCAATTGCTCCATCATCGCCCGCACCCGCTTTCGATTGCCGCTGTCATAAAAATCCTCCCGGAATGCGCCCGCCGGCCGGGCTAATCCCTGATTGCTTCGACCTGGATGTGCAGCGTGACCTCGTCGCCGACGGCGGGGATATAGGCCTGCATGCCAAATTCTGAGCGCTTGAGCGTTCCAGTCACCTCGGCACCGCAGTCCTCCTTTTTATAGAAAGGATGCAGTGCGCACACGACGCGCGAGATCGTCAGCGTGAGCGGCCTGGTTACGCCATGCAGGGTCAGCTCGCCTTCGGCGGAGGCCGGCGTGTCGCCGTTGAATTTGACCACCTTCGACTTGTACAGCATGGCCGGGAATTTTTCGACATCGAAAAAATCCGGCGAACGCAAATGCTTCTCGAGCGCGGGGTCACCGGTGCTGATCGATGCGGTGTCGACCGTGATCTCGATGCTGCCCGCCTTCGCCGCGCGGTCGAGAACGAGCTTGCCCGCCGTCTTGTTGAACTGGCCGTGGTGCGTCGAAAAGCCGAAATGGTTGATCTCGAAGCGCGGAAACGTATGGCCCGGATCGAGCGTGTAACTGTCCGCGGCGAGCGCAGCTCCGCTGAAACCAAATGCGGCGAACGCCGCCAGCATCGAATTACGCATCATCGGCTCCAAGCAATATTCGGATTGCAATTTCGGGTTACTTCAGGTCGAACAGCAGAATCTCGGCCCGCGCGCCCTGTTCGAGCGTGAGCGTGGATTCGCCGTCCGCCTTCAGCGCATCTCCGGCCGCGAGATGCCGGCCGTTGACCGTCACTTTGCCGCGCGCCACGTGCACGTAGGCCCTGCGCCCCTTGGCGAGCGCGTGGGTCGCGCGCTCCACGCCGTCGATCAGCGCCGCGTAGACCGCCGCATCCTGGTGTATTTTCACCGAACCGTCACGGCCATCGCTGGACGCGATCAGCCGCAATTTGCCGCGCTTCGAGGCGGCATCGAAATACTTCTCTTCGTAGCCGGGGTCGATGCCGGCGACGTTGGGCTCGATCCAGATCTGCAGCAGATGCACGAGCTCGCTTTGCGACGGATTGTATTCGCTGTGCTGCACGCCCCTGCCCGCGCTCATGCGCTGCACATCGCCGGGACGGATCACCGAGCCGTTGCCCATGCTGTCCTTGTGCTCGAGCGCGCCCTCGAGGATGTAGGTGATGATCTCCATGTCGCGGTGGCCGTGGGTGCCGAACCCGCGGCCCGGCTGCACGACGTCCTCGTTGATCACGCGCAGGTCGCCGTATCCCATGTGCTGCGGATCGTAGTACTCGGCAAACGAGAAACTGTGGTAGCTGTCGAGCCAGCCGCGGTTCGCATGGCCGCGCTCGCCCGCTTTGCGTAATGCGATCATGGCGGACTCCGTATTTACAATTCAGTCAGCGCTGCCACGCAGGCCAGGCGTCAAAATAAGTCCGCGCGCCGCGTTTCACGCCGTGAGCTTCAAGGGCAGATTGCGCAAGCGTTTCCCGGCGGCCGCACAGATCGCGTTGGCGACTGCCGGCGCAATGGGCGGCACGCCGGGCTCGCCGACGCCGGTCGGCTTTTCGCTGCTCGGCACGATGTGCACCTCCACTTTCGGCATCTCGTTGATGCGCAGCACCTGGTAATCGTGAAAATTCGACTGCTCGACGCGGCCGTCTTTGAGCGTGATCGCGCCATACAGCGCGGCCGACAAACCGAAGCCGATGCCGCCTTCCATCTGCGCCCGGATCACGTCCGGATTGACCGCAACGCCGCAATCGACCGCGCACACGACGCGGTCGACCTTGAACGAGCCGTCGGGCTTGACCGTCACCTCCGCCACTTCCGCGACGAAGGTATTGAACGACTCGTGCACTGCAATGCCGCGCCCCTTGCCCTTCGGCAGCGGCTTGCCCCAACCGCCTTTTTGCGCGGCAAGATTCAGCACGCCGAGATGGCGCGGATGCTTCGCCAGCATCGCACGCCGGAATTCGACCGGATCCTTGCCGGCCGCAACGGCGAGCTCGTCGATGAATGTCTCGGTCGAGAACGCGGTATGCGTCGAGCCGACCGAGCGCCACCACTGGACCGGCACGCCGATCTCCGGCGTATGCAGGTCGACCAGCATGTTGGGAATCCGGTACGGCAGCGTGCTCGCGCCTTCCACCGACGTCGCGTCGATACCGTCCTTGATCATCCCGCTCTCGAACGCCGTGCCGGCCATGATCGACTGGCCGACGATACGGTGCTGCCATGCGACAAGCTCGCCCCGCGCATCGAGCCCCGCGGTCAACGCGTGATAGTACAGCGGGCGGTAATAGCCGGCGCGCATGTCGTCCTCGCGCGTCCATTGCAGCTTGACGGGAGCGCGGCCGTCGATAGCCTTTGCGATGTGCACCGCCTCGACCGGATAGTCCGAATGCGGATTGGCGCGCCGCCCGAAACTGCCGCCCGCGTACAGCATGTGGAGCTTGACCTGCTCGGGCTTGAATCCGGCAAGGCCGGCGACCGCCATCTGGTCGCCGGTCTGGAACTGCTCGCCGTTCCAGATTTCGCACGCATCGGCGCCCAGCTTGACGACGCAATTGAGCGGCTCCATCGCAGCATGCGCGAGATACGGGAATTGATAGGCTGCAGTCAGCGTTTTCGCGGCACCCGCGAGCGCCTTTTCCGCATCGCCCTCCTTGCGCGCAACCAGTCCCGGCTTTTGCGCCTGCTCCTGGTACTGGGCAAGAATCTGCGCCGAGCCGAGCTTGTTCGCGCCGCTGTCGTCCCATTCCACGATCAGCGCGTCACGGCCCTGTTTCGCCGCCCACCAATCGTTGGCGAGCACCGCGACGCCCGATGGAATCTGCACGACATCGACGACGCCTTTCACCGCTTTCGCTTTGGACGCGTCGAACGACTTGACCTTGCCGCCGAACAGCGGCGGGTGCGCGACCACGGCGGTCAGCATGCCGGGCAGCTTGACGTCGATCGTGTACTGCGCCGTGCCGTTGGTCTTGGGCTTGCTGTCCGTGCGCGGGACATGCTTGCCGATCAGCTTGAAGTCTTGCGCCTTTTTGAGCCTGACCTCGGCCGGCACCGGCATCAGCGCGGCCCTGGCTGCAAGTTTCCCGAAATTCGCCTGGCGGCCACTCGCTTCGTGTGCAACGATCCCCTTGCTGACCGCAATTGCAGCGGCCGGCACTTTCCATTCCTCGGCCGCCGCGGCGACCAGCATCGCCCGCGCGACGGCACCCGCCTTGCGCAACTGCTCGTAGGAATTCGCCATGGCCGTGCTGCCGCCCGTGCCCTGCGTCGGTCCCCAGAACAGATTGTTGTAGAGCTTCGCATCGGCGGGCGCGCCCTCGACCCTGATCTGCGCCCAGTCGGCGTCGAGCTCTTCGGCGACCAGCGTCGGCAAACCCGTGTAAGTGCCCTGGCCCATCTCGAGGTGCTTGACGATCACCGTCACCGTATTGTCGATGCCGACGCGCACGAACGCATTCGGCGCGAACGCAGCAGCGGCGATGCCGCCCGCCGTCCTGCCCGGCCCCGATGTCTGCGCCAGGCCGCCCGGCAGGTAAAAGCCGAGCGTGAGTCCGGCGCCGGCGGCGGCGCTTGCCTTGAGAAATTCACGGCGGTCCAGATCGATTCGAGTCGTCATAATGTTCTCCTCACGCCATCGCTTTGGCCGCGACCTTGATCGCGGCGCGAATGCGCACATAAGTCGCGCAGCGGCACACGTTGCCCGCCATCGCGGTGTCGATGTCGGCGTCGGTCGGTTTGGCATTCTTCGCCAACAGCGCCGCGGCGCTCATGATCTGCCCCGACTGGCAGTAGCCGCACTGCACGACGTCGAGCTTTTCCCATGCCGACTGCACGGCCTTGCCGGCCCTGGTGGCGCCGACCGTCTCGATGGTGGTGATTTTTCCGCCGGCGACCGCCGACACCGCTGTCACGCACGAGCGTATCGCCGCGCCGTCGAGATGCACCGTACACGCGCCGCACAGCGCCATGCCGCAGCCGTACTTGGTGCCGGTAAGATTGAGATGGTCGCGCAGCACCCACAGCAGCGGCGTGTCGGGCGCGGCATCGACTTCATGCGTTTTGCCGTTTACGAGCAACGTGATCATCGCTTACTCCTTAAAGGGAAAGTCATCGTGATTCTGCAGCGCGGTCGTTACCGTCTGGTGAAATCCGCCGTCAGCGCGGGGGCTGAGGTGGACCGGCGTCCGTTTTGGGTGGCTCGTTGGCCACGACCTGCCAGCCACCGCCCAGTGCCTTGTAAAGCTGCACCAGCGCATTCAGCAAGTTCCGATAGGCCTGCACGCGCAGCAATTCGGCGGCGAACAGCGAGCTGTCCGCGTCGATCACCTCGAAGTACGAGGAATAGCCGATTGCGTAACGCTTGATCACCCGCTGATTGGCCTCGCGCAGCGCCGTGACCTGCTCCTCCTGCGCGCGCAGGGCTTCCGCATAACCCTGGCGCGCCGCGAGCGCATCGGACACTTCGCGGAACGCCTGCGCGACGGATTGTTGATACAGCAGGATCGCCTGCTTCTCGCGCGCGGAGTATGCATCGACCTGGTAGACGTTGCGGCTGGGATCGATGATGGGCTGCAGAAAATCAAGCCCGAAAGTCCAGACCTTGGCCGGGCTGGTGAACAGGTTGCTGAGCGTTGCGCTCGAAGACCCCAGCGACCCCGTAAGCGAAATGGTCGGAAACAGCGACGCCTTGACTGATTTCAGCTGGGCATTCGCACTGATCAGGAGGCTTTCCGCCTGGCGCAGGTCGGGCCGCCGGTCGAGCAGCGCGGAGGGCAGCCCGGTCGGCACCTCGGGCGGCAACGGAAAAAATTCCGTTTCCGCGGAAGCGGCGCGCACGATCGGCGCCGGGTTCTCGCCGAGCAGGACCTGCAGCTGATTCTCGGTCTGGGCAATCTGGCTTGTGAGGTCGGGAATGGCGGCACGCGCCCCCGCAAGGCTCGCTTCCGCGCGATCGACGTCGAGGCCGGATACCACGCCGCGCTTGAACTGCGCGCGCGTGAGTTCAAGAAACCTGGTGCGCGCGGTGACCGTGCGCCGGGTCACGGCGAGCTGCCAGTCGAGCGCGCGCAAGGCGAAATACGCGGTCGCGACATCGGCAATGACGGTAATGCGCGTCGTTTCGCGCGCGAACTCGGTGGCGAGCAGGTTCGCTCTCGCGGCCGCAGTGAGATTGGCGATGCGCCCCCATAAATCGATTTCATACGATGCATAAATGGACGGGTTATAGGACTGGTTCACCGTCGGGAAAGTCGATGGAAACGGAGTGGATCCTACAGTCGAGTATGCGTTTCGGGTCGCGCCTCCGCCCGCCGCCACCTGCGGTATCGAACCCAGGCCGGCGACGCCGGCCAGCGCCCGAAATTCGTCGATCCGCGCCATCGCTACTCTGATGTCGTAGTTCTGCTTGAGTGCGGTTGCGAGCAGCTTCTCGAGCACCGGATCGCGATACAGCTCCCACCAGTCGAGATCGGCGAGCGATTTGCCGCCGGGCGGCTCGGCCTGCCCGCGAAACGCAGCCGGCGTATTGATCTCCGGCCGTTTGTAAGCCGGGAACAGCGAGCACGCGGCAAGCGCGAGCGCCATGCCCGCGACGACGATGGAGCGCATCACGTTCCCGCCTCCGGCGTTTCGATCGGCGGTTCCGGCGGATGTAAAGCGTCCTCCTCGCCGAACGGCGATTTGCGCTCGCTCACGCGCTGGATCACCACAAAGAACACCGGGATCACGAAAATCCCGATCATCGTCGCCAGCAGCATGCCGGACACCACCGTGTTGCCGATCGACAGCCGCGCGCCGGCGCCGGCGCCGGTCGCAATGGCGAGCGGCAGCGTGCCCAGTATGAATGCGAACGACGTCATCAGGATCGGGCGCAACCGCAGCTGCGCGCCAGCCAATGCGCCCTTGACGATCGACGCGCCGCGTTCGTGCGCGAGCTTGGCGAACTCGACGATCAGGATCGCGTTCTTCGCCGCGAGCCCGATCAGCATCACGAGCCCGATCTGCGCGTAAACGTTGTTGTCGAGACCGCGCAGCGCGAGTCCCGCGAAAGCGCCGAACACGCCGAACGGGACCACCAGCAGGATCGCGACCGGCATCGCCCAGGACTCGTACAACGCCGCCAGCACCAGGAACACGAACATCAATGACAACGCGAAGATGTAGCCGGTCTGCCCGCCGGTTTTCTTTTCCTGGTAGGTCGCGCCCGTCCAGTCGAAACCGAAGCCCTGCGGCAGGGTTTTCGCCACCGCTTCCATCGCCGCCACCGCCTGGCCGGAGCTGTAGCCGGGCGCGGCGGCGCCGTTGACCGTCGCCGCGCGGTAAAGATTGTAGCGCTCGTAATATTCCGGCCCGTTGAACGGCTTGGCCGTGATCAAAGTGGAAAGCGGCACCATGTCCCCGCCCGCGTTCCTGACGTAATAGCGCTTCATGTCGTCGGGGAAAGCCCGCGCCGCGGCCTCCGCCTGCGCCTGCACCTTGAACGTGCGACCGAACAGGTTGAAGTCGTTGACGTAGTAGCCGCCGAGAAAGGTCTGCAGCGTGAAAAACACGTCGCTCAGGGTAACTCCGAGGGTCTTGACCTTGTCCCGATCGATTTGATATTCGATTTGCGGAATGCGGTCGTCGTAGCTGGCGAACACGAAGCCGAGTTCCGGCCGCTTGCGCGCTTCAGCCAGGAAATTCTGCAGCACCTGCGAGAACCGTTTGGGATCGCCGCCCGCGCGGTCCTGCAGGATGAATTCAAAGCCGCCCGCGGTTCCCAGGCCGCGGATCGGCGGTGCGTTCAACACCAGCACGTTGGCGCCCTTGATCTGACCGTTAAGCTTCGCCGATAACGTACGCACGAGGGCGTCGGCATGTAACGCGGAGGGTTTGCGTTCGTCCCAAGGCTTCATCCGGATGAAAGCCGTTGCGTTATAGGAAGTGGTGAGCCCCGTCAGCAGATTGAATCCCGAAAGCGAGGCCACGCCGCTGATGCCGTCGACCTGACTTGCGATTCCGGTTACCTGCGCCATCGCGGCAGTCGAGCGGTCCAGGGATGCTGCGGGCGGCAATTGCAGGATCCCGAACAGGTAACCCTGATCCTCGTCGGGCACCAGGCCGGTCGGCCGGGTCGCGATCAGGCCATAGACCGCGACGAGGAGCGCTGCAAAAGTGAGCGCCACCAGCACCGCGCGCCGGATCAGCATCGCGACTGTGTTCGAATAGCGCGTCTTGAACGCGTCGAACCAGTGGTTGAAGACGTCAAAGAAACGGCCGACCGGCCCATGCGGCTTGTCATGCCTGGCCGGCCGCAGCAGCAGCGCGCACAGCGCCGGGGTCAGCGTAAGCGCGCACAGGGCCGACAACAGCACCGAGGTCGCGAGCGTCAGCGCGAACTGCCGGTAGAGCTGACCCGTCAACCCGCCGAGGAAGGCGACCGGGATGAACACTGCCGACAGCACGAGCGCAATCGCGATCACCGGCGCGCCGACGTCCGCCATTGCGGACTTCGCGGCATCCGGCGGCGACAGATGCTCGCTGTCGAGCTTGTGCTGCACCGCCTCGACCACCACGATCGCGTCGTCCACGACGATGCCGATCGCGAGCACCATGCCGAACAGCGTCAGCGTGTTGATCGAGAAGCCGAGCGCGACGAACGCGGCGAAAGTGCCGACCAGCGACACCGGCACCGTGACCATCGGGATCAGGGTCGCGCGCCAGCTTTGCAGGAACACGAACACCACCAGCGCGACCAGCGTGAACGCGATGCCCAGCGTGATGCCGACCTCCTTCAGCGACTCGGTGACGAACGGAATCGTCGAGTACGGGATCGTGTAGCTCAGCCCCTCGGGGAAGGCACGCGCGAGTTCGGCGATCGTGCGCCGCACGCCGCGGTCGACGTCCAGCGCGTTGGCGCCGGGCGACAGGAAGATGCCCAGGAAGGCAGACGGTCGCAGCCGCTCGCGCGCGGTGATCGAATAGTCCGCGCCTCCCAGTTCGATGCGCGCGACGTCGCGCAGGCGCACGATCTGGCCGTCGCCGCCGGCGCGCACGATGATGTTCTCGTATTGCGGAACGTCGGTCAGCCGGCCCAGCACGTTGATCGTGTACTGGGTCTGCTGGCCGCTCGGGATCGGCGGCGCCCCGGTGACGCCGGCGGGCACGACGACGTTCTGCTCGCGCACGGCGTTGACCACGTCGTTGGCGCTCAGGCCCAGGCGTGCCATGCGGTCGGGGTCCAGCCAGATACGCATGCTGTAGTCGCGTGCGCCGAAGATGCGCACCAGGCCGACGCCCGGCACGCGCGCGATCGCGTCCTGCAGGTTGAGCAGCGCATAGTTGCTCAGGAACACCGGATCGAAGCGGCTGTCGGGCGAGCTGAGCGCGATCACCTCCAGGAAGTCGGTCGACTGCTTGCGGATCGTCACGCCCTGGCGCGTGACATCCGCCGGCAGCTGGCTCTGCGCGATCGCCACCCGGTTCTGCACGTCGACCGCGTCGATGTCGGGGTTGGTGCCGACCTCGAAAGTCACGGTCAGGTTGTACGAGCCGTCGGCGCCGCTCTTGGAGCCCATGTACAGCATGTCCTTGGCGCCGTTGACCTGCTGCTCGATCGGCGCCGCGATCGAATCGGCGACCACCTGCGCGCTGGCGCCCGGCAGCGAGGTCGCCACCTG
>Ga0209415_10008377_pt1 | contig 17942 bp, 13 predicted proteins | sample PeaSoiSIISIP2007_FD_187696 | JGI IMG/M metagenome (GOLD analysis project Ga0209415, IMG submission 187696) | Peat soil microbial communities from Weissenstadt, Germany - SII-SIP-2007 (SPAdes) (version 2) | ecosystem: Environmental > Terrestrial > Soil > Wetlands > Peat | place: Germany... | reverse complement strand
ATTGCGAATCAACCCAAACCGAAACGGAATGCCGCTCTCCGACGCATAGCCCACGGCCGCAGTCACACCCGAATCCGGCACGGGCACCACCACGTCGGCTTCCACCGGCGCTTCCCGCGCCATCTCCCGCCCCAGTTCCTCGCGGCTGCTTTGCACTGCCCGCCCAAACACCAGGCTGTCAGGACGCGAAAAATAAACATGCTCGAAGATGCAGCTCGATTGCGGCGCAGCTGTGGAATAAAACCGTGACGTAATCCCCTCCGGCCCCACCACCACCAGTTCTCCCGGCTTCACGTCGCGCACATATTCCGCGCCAATAAGATCAAACGCGCAGGTCTCCGACGCGAAAACGACGGTATCGCATTTCTGCCCCTCCAGCGCCGGAATCCTCCCCATGGCCAGCGGACGGAACCCGCGCGGATCGCGCGCCGCAAACACCCGGTCCGTGCTCATCATCACCAGCGAAAACGCGCCTTCCACCCGCCGCAGCGCATCCGCCATGGCTTCGGGAAGCGTCTGCTCTTTCGACAGCGCGATCAAATGCACAATCACTTCCGTATCGCTGTTGGTCTGAAAAATCGACCCGTGACGCTCCAGCCGCGCGCGCACTTCGAGCGCATTCGTCAGGTTGCCGTTATGCGCCACCGCAATCGCGCCCTTATTCGACTGCACCACAATCGGCTGCGCATTCAACAAAGCCGAGTCGCCGGCCGTCGAATAACGCGTGTGCCCCAAAGCCAAAGTCCCGCGCAACCGTGCGAGCACGTCCTCCGTGAAGATGTCAGCCACCAGCCCCATGGATTTGTGCTGGTGCAAATTCAGCCCGTCGGAACTGACAATCCCCGCCGACTCCTGCCCCCGATGCTGCAGCGCATGCAACCCCAGATAAGCAAGCTTCTCCGCCTCCGGATGCGCAAACACCGCCATCACCCCGCACTCGTCCCGAAATTTGTCAGCAGTCAGCATTAGGCTCCCTTGCCCATGTGGGGACGGGCACTCTTGCCCGTCCGCCGAGCGCAGCTCGGCTGGATTTTTCCTCTGTGCGCCTCTGTGTCCTCTGTGGTTAAGATCTGCAAATCAGCCGTCAACGGTCACCGGCTCCGCCCGCAGCGCCGCTTCCAGCGCCCCCTCATAACCCGAACTCAACTCCGCCACCCCCACAGAGACAACCAGTTCACCATCCACCAAAATCTCCACCCGATCAGAACCAGTCTCCCCAATCACCTCGACCACGACCCCAAACTTCCCCGCAACCCGTTGGATTCCCGCCACCTTCCCCGTGTCGCATGAAAGCAGAATCCGGCTCGCGTCTTCTCCAAACAACACAAACTCCGCCGGAAGCTCCCCGGCGATAAGATTCACCCGCGCCCCAATACCTTTGGCAAATGCCTTCTCCGCCAGGGCCACGGCCAGCCCCCCGTCTGAGCAATCATGCACCGACTCCACCAACCCCAACTGAATCAGTTCGATCAAAGCTTTCTGCAGCGCCGCCTCGCGCTCCAGATCCAGTTGCGGCGGATATCCCCACAACGTTCCCAAAATCTCTTTCGCGTATTCCGACGATCCGAATTCACTCTCTGCGTCGGTGATATCGCCCGCCTCGCCCCCGCGCAATAGCACGATCGTGCGTCCCGCCCCGGCAAAGTGCATCTTCGAGGTCTTGCGCACGTCGTCAAGAATCCCCACAACTCCCAGCACCGGCGTGGGATAGATGCCCTCACCCAGCGTCTCGTTATAAAAACTGACGTTACCGCCCGTGATCGGAATCTCCAATTCCTCGCAAGCTTTCGTAATTCCGTCGATGACCTGCGAGAACTGCCACATGATGTGCGGCTTCTCGGGATTCCCAAAGTTCAGGCAATTCGTCGCCGCCACAGGAGTTGCCCCCGAACACGCCACCTTGCGCGCAGCCTCAGCCACAGCATGCATCGCTCCCAGCCGAGGATCGAGATAACACCACCGCCCGTTTCCATCCAAAGCCATCGCCAGCCCGCGCGGAGCGCCTTCGTGGTTGGCATCCTTGATGCGAATCACCCCCGCATCCCCCGCCCCCGGTGCTTCCACCGTGTTGGTCTGCACCGTGTGGTCGTATTGCTGCCAAACCCACCGCTTCCCGCAAATGTTCGGACTAGCCAGCAGCCTCTTTAAATCTTGCGTGCAGTTCGGGAATTCGCCTGGGATTTTCGCCGACAGCTTAACGCCTTCCAGCATCTCCCGCGCCACCGGAGGCTCCCACCGCGCCAGCGGTCTCTTATAAACCGGCGCATCGTCCGTCAAAGCCTGATTCGGAATTTCCGCCGCCACCTCGCCATGTTCCAGCACACGCAACTTGTTGTCAGTCGTAACCTTACCGACCTCAACCGCATCCAGCCCCCACTTCTCAAACACGCGAAACACTTCCTGCTCGCGCCCTTTCTGCGCCACCAGCAGCATGCGCTCCTGCGATTCGCTGAGCATGATCTCGTAAGGAGTCATCCCGGTTTCGCGTTGCGGCACGCGATCAAGCTCGATCTCGATGCCCACATTTCCGCGCGCCCCCATCTCGCAGGTGGAACACGTAAGTCCCGCCGCGCCCATATCCTGAATGCCGACGATCGCCCCCGTCTTCATCGCTTCGAGGCACGCTTCGAGCAAAAGCTTTTCGAGAAACGGATCGCCCACCTGCACATTCGGACGCTTCGCCTCCGAAGCTTCACTGAACTCTTCGCTGGCCATGGTCGCGCCGTGAATCCCGTCGCGTCCCGTCTTGGCCCCGACGTAGATCACCGGATTGCCCTCACCCGCGGCGCGCGCGTAAAAAATTTCATCCTTCCGCACCAGTCCGAGCGCGAACGCATTCACCAGCGGATTGCCGGAGTAGCAAGGCTCAAATTTCGTCTCGCCCCCCAAGTTCGGCACGCCAAAGCAGTTGCCATAAGAAGCAACCCCGCTGACCACCCCCTCAAGAATGGAATGATTCTTGTGAACCTCTTGCGTCGCCCCAACTCGCGTAGCGACAGCCGCCTCGGCTGTCCGGCCAGGCCGAAGGCCGGCCGCTTGTTCTCCAGATGCACCAGACGCAGCCGAGCTTCGCTCGGCCGAACAGCCGAGGGCGGCTGTTCCCACATGTGCCCTGCCGGGTGTAATCGGCCCGAACCGCAGCGAGTCCATCACTGCCACCGGCCTCGCGCCCATGGTGAAGATATCGCGCAGGATTCCGCCTACGCCGGTGGTCGCGCCCTGAAACGGCTCGATGAAGCTGGGATGGTTGTGCGATTCGATTTTGAAGGCGCAGGCCCAGCCGTCGCCGATGTCGATGATGCCGGCGTTCTCGCCCGGTCCCTGCACCACCAGCTTGCTGCGCGTGGGCAGGCGCTTCAGGTGCACGCGCGACGATTTGTAGGAACAATGCTCGCTCCACATCACGCTGAAGATGCCGAGCTCGGTCAGCGTGGGCTCGCGTCCGCCGAGTAGCTGCTTGATCTTTTCGTATTCGTCAGGAGTGAGGCCGTGCTGCCGGATCGTCTCCGGAGTGGGGGCAAAGGTCAGGGCAGTGGGCATGAGGAACTTCTATTGTCGCATTTTGAGGCGCGGGTGGGTAGGAAAAGCAGGCGCGAAATTGTCGGGAGGGTAAAAAGCCTTTAAACGTAGAGATCGCTGAGAAAAGCCGCGGAGAGCGCGGAGCAGACCTTCATGCGGCTGGTTCACTCTGCGTTCTCTGCGGGTGTTCTCAGCGATATCAGCGTTTAAAGCTTCTGCTTCCACTATCAGCCGATAACTTCGTATTCGCTTTTCACCAGGCCGCTGGGATAGGTTTGTGTCGCGATGTGACGCAGCCGCACGTCACGCAGCAGTGTGCCGAAAAGAGGAATGCCTTCGCCGATGAGCACAGGTACACGGGTGATCGTGAGACGTTGGATCAGCCCGGCGCGCAGGAATCGTTGAATGGTGATGCCTCCGTCGATGTAGGCGTGCTGCACGCCGCTCGCAGCGAGCTTAGCAACAATCTCCGCCGGAGTGCCGGACATGTGTTCGACACGGCCACCCCGCACCGCGGAGAAGTCCACGGGACGGCTGCTCAGGACTACCACACGCTTGTCGCCATAGGGCCACTCGGGAAGAGCCAGAACCGTCTCGAAGGTCTTGCGGCCGATCACCAGCGCGTCGATGCTAGCTATGAACTCGGTGTAGCCGTGCGGTTCGCCGCCGCCTTCAGGAAGAAAATCGAACTCGCCGTTGAGGCGGGCGATGAAGCCGTCGAGGCTGGTGCCGATAAAGACGGATGCGGTCATGGGATTCCCCTTGCTGTAAGGAAGAGTAGAGTGCGGCCGAAGAGGACGCAAGTTGGGGCTCCACGAGTTCCTCGCTCTCGACGGCGCGCCTTGTCGTTTCAATGACTTATCTGCAAGCTATTGAAAGCAAAGCCGCGCACATGAGAAGGCTTATCCCGGGCCGTGCCATGTTCTTTGTTTTCATTGTGGAAATCTCTAACTTGTTGAAAACAGGTGATGGGCGGTGGGAGGGCGATGGCTTTTGCGGCGGGCAGGTCTGCGTGCAGGATGGGCCTCGAGCGCGCAGAATCGGCACAGGAGCGCGTTCGAGGGTGCGGGTGGATGCGGAGGTCGTCGGAGGGTTCGGCGGGGCTTAAATCGCCTCTCAACGCGAAATCGGTGTAAGTCGTTGAAATTGTCTGTAAGTTGTTGAGATTGTCTCTAAGCTATTGAAAATGTCTGTAAGTCGTTGAAAGTCGGCGAGGGCAGGGAAAGCTCATGGACCGATGCCGTGTGGTGACTTCGCGCCTCGCTGCGCTTGGCGGGACAGCCGAGGCGGCTGTCCCCACATGAATCCGGTAAGATGCCAGATTGGTTTATGACGAAGATGAAATCGATCATTGTGGGGACGGCGGGGCATATTGATCACGGGAAGACGGCGCTGGTGAAGGCGCTGACCGGGATTGATGCGGACCGGCTGGAAGAAGAAAAGCGGCGGGGGATCACGATCGACCTGGGCTTCGCGCATGTGGACTGGCCTTTGATCGGCGATCCAACGACCGGCGACCGTGCGAAAAGCGGCGAGATGCTGCGGATCGGTTTCGTCGACGTGCCGGGGCACGAACGCTTTGTGCGCAACATGCTGGCCGGAGTGGGCGGCATCGATCTTGTGCTGCTGGTGATTGCCGCGGATGAGTCCATCAAGCCGCAGACGCGCGAACACTTCGACATTCTGCAGCTGCTGGGAGTGCGGCGCGGCATCACGGTGCTGACGAAATCGGACGCGGTCGATGCGGAAACGCTCGACGTGGTGCGACTGGAAGTGGAGGAGTTTCTGCGCGGGACGTTTTTGGATAAACCAAAATCCATCGTCGCGGTAAGTTCACTGACGGGAGCGGGGTTGGACGATCTGAAGCGCGCCATGGTGGCGGCTGCGGCCGATGTGGCGCCGCGGGATTCGGGCGCGCTGGCTCGGCTGCCCATCGATCGCGTGTTCACGATGAAAGGATTCGGCACGGTTGTGACGGGGACGCTGGTGGCGGGCACGATTCGTCCCGAGGACGAACTGGAAGTGTTTCCGACGGGGCAGCGGGTGCGGGTGCGCGGGGTGCAGGTGCATGGGCAGTCCGCGGAAGCCGCCGTGGCCGGACAACGGACTGCGCTGAACGTGGCGGGGGCCAGCACCGAGGAGTTGACGCGCGGGATGACGCTGGCGCCCGCGGGGACGCTGAAGGTGACGCGGGCGGTCGATGTGAAGTTGCGGCTGCTGGGGTCTGCGCCGCGGGCGTTGAAGAACCGGGCGCGGGTGCATTTTCATTCGTACACGATGGGGACGGTGGGGGAAGTGGTGCTGTATGAGCGCGGGGAAACGGATCCCACCAGTGTCGAAGTCAAAATCCCCACCCTAACCGCCAAGAACGCGGTTAGGATGGGCCACCCACAGCTGAGTAGTGTCGAAGTCAAAACCCCCACCCTGCGCAAAGAACGCGCAAGGATGGGGCACCCGCAGCTTTCTGTGGGAGGCGAAGCCTTTGCGCGGATCAAGTTGCCAGAGGCGGCGCTTTTGTTGCCGGGAGATCGGTTTATCATCCGGCAGTTTTCGCCGGTGGTGACGATTGGCGGGGGAGTGGTGCTGAACGCGGCGACTGCGCGCGGGCTGGAGCGCGGCGATTTTTTGGAAACGCTGGCGGCCGGCGATGCGGCGGCCATTCTTGAGGCGAGGATCAAACGGCATTTTCATGACGGCGTGTTGACTGCGCAACTGATTGCGGAAACTGGCTGGACCGGCAGTTCTCTCGAAGCGCAGTTAGCGCCCATGGTGAAGGATGGACGAGTGGCCCGGCGGGGCGAACTACTGCTGCATACTCTTGCCTTGGATGCGTTGAAGGTGCAGGTAGCGAGCGCGGTCGAGGCGTTTCAGAAGAAGAATCCACTGGCGGGAGGGATCAGCAAAGAAGAACTGAAAGCGCGGACTGACGCGGCGAACGACGAGGTCTTCGAGGCGGTTGCGGAGAGGCTGGTGGCAGAGAAGAGAATCGAGATCACCGGCGAGTTGGTGCGGCTGCCGGGGCAGGGCGTGGTGATGAAGGATGAGGAAGCGGAGTCGAAGAAGAAAATTGAGGAGGAGTTTGCGACAGCGGGGCTGAAGGTTCCGGCGCTGCATGAGGTCATCGCCGGGTTGAAGATCGATAAGGCGCGGGCGCAGAAAATTGTGACGCTTTTGTTGCGCGATAAAGTGCTGGTGAAGATTTCCGACGAACTGGTATTTCATCGCGGAGCGCTGGAGCAGTTGCGGCGGGATTTGGCGGGGTACAAGAAAACGTCGGCGAAGATCGATGTGGCCAAGTTCAAGGAGTTGACGGGGGTGAGCCGGAAGTATGCCATTCCGCTGCTGGAGTATCTGGACCGGGAGCGGGTGACGCGGCGGGTGGGGGATGCGAGAGAGATTCTTTAGCTTCCTGCCACAGTGGTAACGCTAGGGATCCTTCGACTGCGCGACTGCTCCGCTTCGCGAAGCAGTCACTCGCTCAGGATGACAGACCCTCAATGACAGACCCTCAATGACAGACCCTCAATGACAGACCCTCAATGACAGACTTGAAGGGGCTTCTTCAGATCTTTTCTTCGGGGAATTCCAGTTCCAGGCCGAGCGGGTCGGTGAAGCGGTTGGTGAGGTTGACGAGGCCGGTCAGCAGGTGGAGGTCGACGATTTCGGGGTCGGTGAATTCTTTTTTCAGCGGGACGAAGTCGGCGTCAGTTACGGGGTGCGGGTAAGTTTTTCAGTGTAGACCAAGGCTGCGTTTTCCTTCGGGCTGTAACGCGAATAGTCTCCGGCGCCGAGCGCGGCCCAGTCTTCGGCGGTGAGTCCTACGCGCTTCGACGAGGCTACGTGATGCTGGGTACAGTAATGGCAGCCGTTGATCAGCGACACGCGAATGTAAATGAGTTCGTAGAGTTTGCGGTCGAGGGATCGTCCTACGCTGGCGTAGAAGCCGAGAAAGTTTTTCAGCATCTCCGGACGGTGGGCCAGGGCTTTCTGGGCGTTGCCGGGTTTGCCGCGGAGCATCTTCTCGTAAATCTCTTTCACTTCGGGAGAAGCTGTTTCCGGGGCAATGAGAGCGATGCGAGCCATGCGATCCTCCGAAGGGCAGAGTACGACCAAGTTCATGATAGATGAAAGTGAGGCACGGGAGGGGCAGCTTGGCTGCGAGGCACTGAGGCGTGGAGTCTCGCCGATGGCGAAGGGATGAGCGATGGCGGAGGACTTCCCCACCCTTCGGCAAGCTCAGGGCAGGCTTTCTCGCGCAAAGAACGCGCGAGAAATGGGGCACCCGGCACGCGGCCGATAGAGGTGAGGGATCAGTTCCGTCTGGAAGGTCAAAGTCCCCATCCTCTCGCAAAAAGCGCGAGAAGGATGGGGCACCCGGCGGATAGAGGGAGACACTTGTCATCTTTCACGCAGGCCCTTAGAGTTCGCACAAGGAGTGGTGTGCGATGAGTATCCTGCTGGCGGTGGTTCTGTTGTTGGGGATGCCAGGAACGGCTCCGGCGCAGGCGTCGGCACGGGCCGACGCGGAACAGACCAAGATTCTGGCGCTGGAAAATGCGTGGAACCAGGCGGAGGAGCATAAAGATGTGAAGGCTCTGGACGCCCTGCTCGATGCCACGCTGGTGTACGTGGATTACGACGGCTCGGTGATGAACAAGAAGCAGTTCATGGACAGCGTGAAGGCTCCGGCACTGCATCCCGAGCAGATCGTAAACGAGTCGATGACGGCGCAGGTTTACGGCGACAGCGCGGTGGTGGCCGGGGTCTACCACGAAAAAGGTGTGCGCAATGGGAAACCGTATTTGCGGCGGGGCCGCTTCACCGACACTTGGGTGTTTCACAACAGCACATGGGTGTGCGTGGCCAGCCAGTCGACGCTGATTGCACATTGAGCGGCGAGCAACAGCGAGAGCTGGGAAGGGTTGCGAATGGAACGTAAAGGAGGGTTCATGAAGCTGGCCGTCGTGTTGCTGACGTTCGCTTGTGCCATGGCGCTGAGTGCGTCGGGACAAACCGACACGGAGGCTGCCACCAAGTCGAAGATTGTGGCGCTCGAACAATTGTGGAACCAGGCCTATAAGTCGGGCGACACGAAGGCGCTGGATTCGCTGCTGGATAATGCCATTGTGCTGGTCAACGACGATGGGTCGGTGCAGACCAAGGCGGAGTTTCTGGCGAGCGTGAAGGAGAGCCTGGCGCAACCCAGTTCGCAGCAGCAGCAGGTCGAGCCGGAAGCGTTCAGCGTGCATGTGTTCGGCACCACCGCGATCGCCACTGGTGTGATGAAGGTCAAGGGCGTGGAGGCGGGCAAGGCCTATACGCGGCGCGAGCGCTTTGTCGATACCTGGGTGAACAAGGGCGGGAACTGGGTGTGCGTCGGGACGGATGCGACTCCGGTTTTGCACTGAGAACAACTTCCTGGCTACGGATTTACGCGGATCTACGCGGATCGAAGAATCTTATCTGCTCTGCAGAATTCTCCTCTTCCCCGCTGCCTCCACATGAGCGTCTACACTACTCAAGATATGCCGAGAGTCAAAATCATTGGCGCGGGATTGGCTGGTTCGGAGGCGGCGTGGCAGTGTGCGCGGCGAGGGGTGGAGGTGGAGTTGTGCGAGATGCGGCCGGTGCGGACGACGCCAGCGCATCAGACTGGGGATTTTGCGGAGTTGGTGTGTTCGAACTCGCTGAAGTCGGATAGCGAGAATACGGCTCCGTGGTTGTTGAAGGAAGAAATGCGGCGGGCGGGTTCGCTGCTTCTGGAAATTGCGCGTGCGTGCGCGGTTCCGGCGGGACATGCGCTGGCGGTGGATCGGGTGACGTTTGCGGCGAGGGTGACCGAGGCGATTGCGCGCGAGGCGCGGATTACGGTGCGGCGCGAGGAAGTGACGGCGATTGATGAGGAGGAGATTACGATTGTGGCGACGGGGCCGCTGACTGCGGAGGCGCTGGCGGGGGAGATTGCGAGACTAGGAGCGCAACCATCGACCTCGGCGGCTGAAGCCGCTTCTCAGAATGGGGCTGAAGTCGCGGCGCTGAAGCGCTGCGCCACCCAAAATCCTCACTTATATTTTTATGATTCGATCAGTCCGATTGTGGAGGCGGATTCGATTGATATGGGGCGGGTTTATATGGCGGCGCGGTATGACAAGGGGTCGGCGGATTACATTAATTGTCCGATGACGGCGGAAGAGTACGGCGTGTTTTACGATGCGCTGCTGGCGGCGCAGTCGGTGGAGGAGCGCGATTGGGAGAAGCTGAATTATTTTGAAGGGTGCCTGCCGATCGAGGAGATTGCGCGGCGGGGGCGGGATACGCTGCGGTTTGGGCCGATGAAGCCGGTGGGGTTGATAGATCCGCGGACGGGTCGGATGCCTTACGCGGTGGTGCAGTTGCGGCAGGAAAATCTGCGGGCGGATTCCTACAACCTGGTGGGATTCCAGAATCATTTGAAATTTGGCGAGCAGGCGCGGGTGCTGCGGCTGATTCCCGGCCTCGAGAGTGCGCGCTTTCTGCGCTACGGGCAGATTCATCGCAATACTTACATCAATGGCCCGACGCTGTTGCGGGAGACTTTGCAGATGAAGGCGCATCCGCGGGTGCTGTTTGCGGGGCAGATTTGTGGCGTGGAAGGTTATGTCGAGTCGATTGCTACAGGGCTGATGGCGGGGGTGCATGCGGCGGCGCTGGTTCTAGGAGCGGAACCGGTGGCGCCTCCGCGGGCGAGTGCGTTTGGATCGTTGACGCACTACGTTGCTCATGCCGATGCCAAAAACTTTCAGCCGGCAAATATCACGTTCGATCTGTTGCCGGCACTGGAAAAGAAAATTCGGGATCGCAAGGAGCGGCACCGGGTGCAGTGCGAAGCGGCGCTGCGGGAGTTTGATGCTTGGTGGGCGCGGGCGGGGGCTGAGGCCGCGGGATAGAGCTTTACATCGCGGAGTTCGCGGAGAAAGGCCGCGGAGGGCGCGGAGAAGATGCTTGGGGCAACAGCGGTGCAGATTCGCAGGGCTGAGGCCGGCGACGCGGCGGTGATTTCTGCGGTGCTTTACGAGTCGTTTGTGGAGTTCAGGGCTTTGTACACGGACGGCGGGTTCGCAGCCACGGCGCTTGGCGCGGAGCAGATATTGCTTCGCATGCGGGAAGGGCCGGTGTGGGTTGCGCTGCGGGATGGCGCGGTGCTGGGCACGGGGGCTGCAGTGGTGAAAGGTGAGTCGGTTTACGTTCGGGGGATGGCGGTTGTGCCGGCGGCTCGGGGTTTGGGAGCGGGGGCGGCTTTGCTGCGGGAAGTTGAGAACTGGGCTGCGAGCATAGGCTGCGGGCGGGTGTTTCTTAGTACCACTCCGTTTCTTGGGTCGGCGATCCGGTTGTATGAGAGGTTTGGGTTTCGGAGGGTGGAGGAGGAGCCGCAGGATTTGTTTGGGACGCCGCTGTTTAGGATGGAGAAGAGGGTGGGTGATGGGGCAGCTGCGCTGTGATTTGGAGCAGTTTCGTCACCATTTGAGCCTGTGGTGATGCAAGCGAAAACCGCGCTCGCTGCGCTTGCTGGACGGGCGAGGCGCCCGTCCCCACACAGGCCTTATCTCGACACAGGCCTTATCCCCACACAAGCATTTCCCCACACAAGGCTATGCCCACACAAGGTTCTTGCAACAAAAGACACGCTAAATACGTATCTCATGGTGTTATTGATTTGATCCGAGGCGCGAATCGCAGTACCTTTTCTGGGAAAGCGATTTGATGCGAGGTGAGCTCGTGGCTATTTCCGCCGTGGATGCAATTTCTCCCGCCCTGCTGCATACCAAGAAGCAACTGTTTCAGCCCTTTCGCTTTGGGCAGTGGCTCAAGCTGGCGGTGGTGGGGTTGCTGGCTGGGGAACTGGGCGGTGGATTCAATGGCAACTTCAGCCATTTCAATAATTTTCCCCGCGGCGACAGCGGCCGCCACTTCCTGGCGCAGAACTGGTCGATGCCGGATTTTGCGCTCTACGCGGGTCTGATCGCTGCGCTGGTGTCTACCGCTTTCGTGCTGGGGATCGTTCTGATGTATGTGAGCAGCGTGATGCGGTTCATTTTATTTGACAGTGTGTTGACGCAGGAGTGCCGCGTACTGGAAAGCTGGGGCCGCAGGCAGGGGCCAGGGTTGCGGTATTTCGTGTGGAAGCTGCTTTACCTGGTGGCGATGCTGGCCGCTTTTGCAGTGCTGATTGGGATTCCGGCGGTATTGGCGTTTTCGGCAGGCTGGTTCAAGGAACCGAAGGAGCACGTGGGGCCGTTGATCCTGGGCGGCGTTCTTGTGTTTTTCGTGGCGCTCATTTTCGGCGTGACGGCCGCGGTGGTTTTTGTGCTCACGAAAGATTTTGTGGTGCCGCAGATGGCGCTGGAAGGGATTGGCGCGTTTGAGGGATGGCGGCGGCTGTGGGCCATGATGAGTGCAGAGAAGGGCGACTACGTGGTTTACGTGGTGATGAAGATTGTGCTGGCGATTGCGGCGACGGTGGTCATCGGGATCGTGACCGTGATTGTGGGCTTATTCTTTGTCGTGCCCACGGCTGTGCTCGGCGTGGTAGGGGTGGTGGCGGGCAAGTCGGCAGGGCTTACGTGGAACGCCTACACCATTTCGCTGGCCGTGGTGGTGGGAGTGATTTTGTTCTTCATCTTTTTGTATATCGTCGCGGTGGTATCGGTGCCGGCGATTGTGTTTTTCCCGGCGTATTCCATTTATTTTTTCGCGGGGCGCTATCCGGCGTTGAGCAGGGCGCTTTATCCGGCGCCAGCGCCGTCGTTGCAGGGGGCTGCGGCGCATGGGCAGCCGCCGCCGTTGCCGCCGGGTCTGGCTCCGATCGGGTAGAGGCGGATTACGGCTGGCTCCCTGGATTTTTTAGGGTTGCGGCTTTTCCCTGGGGCCAGGAGAAGCGGCGTCCGATGATGCACTTCACGATCAGGTGATCGGTGGAGCGGGTGACGCCGACGCCGACTCCGAAATTGAACTCCCACTGCGGGCCGAAGTCCACGTCGATGGTGGGAAAGAATTGCTGCTGCTGGTCTTTGAGCGGATCGAAGCCGGTGATGGATCCGCTCGATCCGTAGTATTCGAGGCCGCCCGCAATTTTCTTGGTGAAATCGTAACTGACCTTCACGTTGGGCGAAAACACCACGCCCTTGTCTAAGGTCTCGCCGTGGAACGAGCGGTCGAGCGTGGGATTGAAGCTCAGGTACCAGGGACCGATTTTCTTGTCGAGGATAGGGCGAATCTCCCAGGTCCAGGTGTCGGGGGAAAAGGCGCGGCGCTGGTAGCCGATTTCGTTCGAGATGCTGACGCCGACGGGCCAGTGCCAGGATTCTGGCGCGCGCACCCGCGGGCGGATGTGATCGCCCACCCACTGCCAGCCGCCATCAGACTGGATGCTGGTGAAAACGTAGAAGCCCACCTCGGACCAACTGTTGATTCCCTGCGTGATCTCGAGTGTTTCGTGCTCGGCGTGATTCGAGGGCAGGACTCCGTCGACGACGGTCTTGCTGCCTTCGACGGTGAAGTTGGAGTGGATTTCGACCATGGTGGAGCGGGGGGCGACGGTGTCGACGCCGTAGACCTGGATTTCGTAGTTGTCCTGGGCGCGGGCGGCGAGTGCGAGCAGTGGCACGGCGAGGAGGAAGAATGTGCGTCGCTGGATGCGTGCCATGGTCAGTTTCGTTTTCCAGGGCCGCATTTGTTCCGGCGCGCGACCGTGGTTCCCATGATGCACGGCGGTCGTGGCGGGACGCAACTTCTCTGCGTCGTGACGCCAGCAAATTACACAGGTCCTTCGCTTCGCTCAGGATGACAAGCTGTGGATGGAGGAACTCTTGGACGTGGAGGGGTGTCTGATGTTGCAGACACGCGCGTGCCTGAGAGGAGCGAGCTTCCATGGCATTTTCAATGGCAGGCGGAGGTGCGCGCGGGCCGCAGATTAACGTCACGCCGCTGATTGACGTGCTGCTGACGCTGATCGTGATGTTCATGCTGGTGGTGGCAATGGATCCGGAGTTAGTGGAGAAAACGCAGATTCCGCAGCCGGATCAGAAACAGACGGCCGAGGAGACACAAGTGCGCACCATCGTGATTCAGGTGGTGTGGAAGGCGAAAGACGCGCCGCCGACATTCAAGATCAATCAGGATGAGGTGCCGTGGGAAGAGCTGGAGGCGCGGCTGGCGCGGATTTATTTAACCCGGGCGGAGAAAGTGGCGTTCGTGCGCGGGGATGCGGACGTGGATTTTCAGTATGTGGCGGATGTGATTGACGTGGCGCACCACGCGGGCGTGCAGAGAGTGGGGTTGCTGACGCAGGGGCGCGCGGCGCCGGGGGAGTGAGGGCCGGCGGGCGAGAGCATCGTGGGAGTGCGCCTCGCTGCGCTTGGCTGGACAGCCGAGGCGGCTGTCCCTACGTGGTTCGGTCATGATTGGCTGCTAGTCCAAGCCGTGGACGGGTTTTACTTCGGTGACGCGGCCGTCGGGGCCGAAGACTACGCTGAAGTAAACGTCCGTCGAAGTGATATTGGTGTAGGTGTAGTAAAAGTGCCAGGGGTAGCCGTCGTGGAGTTTGGCATGAAGGCGCGCGATGGTGTCGGATTCAGACAGTTCAATGTTCTGGCGCGCTGCCACATCATAGACCCGGTAGCCGCCGTCTTTCTCCCTCGCCAAATTCATGGCTGGAATGTTGGCCGCATCGGCGTGGTCATCGTGCGGGAGTTCGGAAACCGCCCTTAACAGTTCGCAATTCGTAACCGCGTGGAGCACTTCTGGGACGGTCATCCCGATGTGAATGGCGTCCTGCGCCCTTCTTGCCTTATAGAAGCAGAGAGAGACAGGTAGGACCACGGGGGACAACAAGAGCAGCAGGGCCAGCGCGGCGGTTGCAAGCGATTTGAGAGTGCCGAGAGTGCTGCGGACCACGCGCACTGATAGGGGACGTTTCGGGTCGGATGGCTCGGTGGGATGCGGTTTTGCGAAGTCTAAGGCAGGCTGCCGGCGCGCCAGGTAATGCCACCCACAGAACAAGGCTACCCAGCAGGGAATAAATAAGGCCCCGCCGATATCGGCCTCGAACGGGCGCGCAACTACACCGCCAACAATGGGTGCGAGCAATCCCGTAATGACCAGGCGTGCCACAACCGGAGGAACTGCGCCGCGTTTTGCGGGCGCAGGCGCTTTAAGGACCAGGCGTCGGCTCAAGTAGGGCCAGGTTAAGAACAGTGCCAACCAGAGGATCACCAGCAGCGGCAAGAAGGGATATTCAGGGACAGAGGCAACGAGGATGGGCAGAGCCGCCAGCACGATGGCCAGCAGCAGGGTGATGCCGAGGCGGCGGATTGCGAGTTCGAAGGTCACAGGGTGCGGGTTCGCTTCCTGTAAGCATGAGGTATGTGCGGCTGGAGGCAAGGTTACGTTGGTGTGGCGAGTTGGCGGCGGGCGAGAGCATCGTGGGGGCGCGCCTCGCTGCGCTTGGCTGGACGGGCGAGGCGCCCGTCCCTCCACGAGCATCGGCGCTTTACGAGTTTCTTGCTCGGTTCTTGATCCAGATGGGGGTGCCGACGAAGCCGAAGGACTCGCGGATCTGGTTTTCGAGGAAGCGCTGGTAGGAGAAGTGCAGTTTGACAGCGCGGTTGGTGAAGAGGACGAAGGTGGGCGGGGCGACTGAGGCTTGCGTCATGTAGAGGATTTTCACGCGCTGGCGCATGGGGACGGAGGCGCGCTCGAAGTCTACGTGCTCGATGAAGCGATTCATTTGAGAAGTGGTGACGCGCTTGCGGCGTTCGGTGGCAACTTTTTCGAGCAGCGGGAAAATTCTCTCCACGCCTTTACCTGTACTCGCCGAGATGAAGACGACTGGGGCATAGCTTAGGAACTTGAGATCGTCGCGCAGGCGTTCTTCGTAAGCTTCGCGGTCGCCGGGGCGTTTGCTTTCGCGCATGCGTGTGGCTTTCGATGGCCTTCCCGGTTTCTGCGCGCCGCCGCTGACCAGGTCCCATTTGTTGACCACGATAATCATGGAGCGTCCGCTTTCGTGGGCGTAGCCGGCGATGGCGGCGTCGAGCTGGCTGACGCCTTCGGTGGCGTCGATGACGAGCAGGGCAACGTCGGCGGCTTCGAGATGCTTGCGCGCCATCACGACCGAAAGCTTCTCGGCCATGAGATGGGTTTTGCCTTTGCGGCGAATGCCGGCGGTGTCGATGAAGCGGAAACGGCGTCCGTTGTGCTCGAAGATTTCGTCGACGGCGTCGCGGGTGGTGCCGGGAATGGGCGAGACGATGGCGCGGTCGGAGGCAGTGAGCGCGTTTAGCAAGGTGGATTTGCCGACGTTCGGGTGGCCGATGATGGCGACTTTGGTTTCGTGGGCTTCGGTCTCGACGGAGGTTTCGAGGTCTGTGGGAACTTCCGGCTCTGTGGCTGGCTCGGTCATCCGAGGGCGGGACGCCCCTTCGACAGGCTCAGGGCAGGCTCTCGCGACAGCCGGCGGGACGCCGGCGCTACTTTCTTCGGGCTCCTGTTCTGGTGACGGGGCTTCGGGTAGGACTTTCAGGATTGCGTCTAGGAGATCGTCTACGCCGCGGCCGTGTTCGGCGGAGACGGGGAACATCTGGGGAATGCCGAGGCGGTGGAAATTGTCGATCAGGGTGGATTGCTTTTCGCTATCGACTTTGTTGACGGCGAGGAACAGCGGGCGTCCGGCTTTGCGCAAGAGGCGGACGAGTTCGAGATCGGGGCCGGCGAGTTCCGTGCGTCCGTCGACCACCATGACGATGGCCGCGGCTTCGTCGAGGGCGACTCGGGCCTGGCGGAAAATTTCCGACGGGATGAAATCTTTCTCTTCCGGCAGGATGCCGCCGGTGTCGACGATGCGCAGGTGGCGTCCGCGCCACTCGGCGTCGCCATAGAGGCGGTCGCGAGTGATGCCGGGCTCGTCACCGACAATGGCGCGGCGCGAACCTACGATGCGGTTGAACAGCGTGGACTTGCCTACGTTGGGGCGGCCCACAATGGCAAGCGTGGGTATGCCGGCGGCGGTGGTGGCGAGAGTGCTGGTCGAGTTGTAGGTGGGCTGAGTCAAAGTTCGCGTGTTGGTGTGCAGATGATGTGGAGACAGCCGCCCCCGGCTGTCTTGGGCCGCAAGGCCCAATGATTTCGGCTGCAGTGGTGAGGCAGCCGACTCTTCGAGTCGGCGGACGGGCAAGAGTGCCCGTCCCCACACGAGCTATTATAGAGGCTTCGTGGCTTCCCCACCTTCAACTCGATCTGCGGCCAGCGGCAAGGAGGCTTCGCTCTACCAGTTTTTCTCCCCTGGCGGAGTGTTGTCGCGCACGCATCCGGCGTATGAATTCCGGCGTGGACAGTTGCAGATGGCGCAGGCAGTGGAGCAGGCGCTGGAGGAGAAACGTCATCTGATCGTGGAGGCTGGCACGGGCACGGGGAAGACGCTGGCTTATCTGATGCCGGTGATTCGCTCGGGCAAGCGCGTCATTATTTCGACCGGGACCAAGAATCTGCAGGAACAGCTTTTCTATAAAGATGTGCCTTTCCTGGAGCAGGCGCTGGCGAACGATCACGTAGGGACAGCCGCCTCGGCTGTCCAGACTGGTCAAGGCTCCGGCTCCCGGCTTTCGGTTTGCTACATGAAGGGGCGCAACAATTATTTGTGCCGCAAGAAACTTTATGATCTGACCGATCAGCCAGTGTTGAGCGGGCTCGATGAGATCGAGCAGTATCGCGCCATGGCGGCGTGGGAGAAAACCACGCAGACCGGGGACCGCGCCGAACTGGCCGAGCTTCCCGAGGCGAGTGTGCTGTGGCACAAGCTGGACGCGCGCGCCGACGCCTGCCTGGGGCAGAGGTGCAGCCAGTGGGAGCGCTGCTTCATTACTGAGATGCGGCGCAAGGCGATGGAGAGTGACATCATCATCGTCAATCATCATTTATTTTTCGCCGACCTTGCGATCAAGCTGCAGGCGGATGGGGCGCCCGATGCGGGGATTCTGCCGGAAGCGGCGGCGGTGATTTTCGATGAGGCGCACGAGTTGGAAGATGTGGCGGGAAACTATTTTGGGATTTCGGTGAGCAACCTGCGGGTCGAGGACTTGGCGCGAGATGTGGAAGCTTCGCTGCAGCATAACCGGATGTTTTCGGCGTCGTTGTCGGGGGCGCTGGGAAGTTTGCGCGAGAAATCGCAGTTTTTCTTTTCGTTGCTGCCTGCGGGAGATGGGCGGTTTTCTTTCGACACGCGGCGGGAATTCCTGGAAGAAAACGGTGACGAGTTTATCGCGCTGAATCAGGCGTTGACCCGGCTGGCTGGCGAACTGGAAGGGCTGCCTCAGAAGCCCGAAGAAGTTTTCAACTTCGTGCGGCGGGCGCAGGAGATTCAGGTGCAGCTGGGGTATGCGATGGAATCA
>Ga0209415_10008376_pt1 | contig 17943 bp, 19 predicted proteins | sample PeaSoiSIISIP2007_FD_187696 | JGI IMG/M metagenome (GOLD analysis project Ga0209415, IMG submission 187696) | Peat soil microbial communities from Weissenstadt, Germany - SII-SIP-2007 (SPAdes) (version 2) | ecosystem: Environmental > Terrestrial > Soil > Wetlands > Peat | place: Germany... | reverse complement strand
GATCTCCGCCGCCGAAGCGATCCGCCGCGTGGGCGAGCCGCTCGAGGGGGAGGGCGATCTGGTTGGCCACCCGGCCGGCCATCGCCGAGAGGACGACGAGCACCAGAGAGAGCCCGAGCGCGAACCTCCACCAGGCCCACGCGAAGGGGCGGGGGCCGAACCGCCCCATCTCGAGGGCGCCGACGAGCTCCCCGCCGCGGTGCACGGGGACGAACACGTGGAGCGGCCCGTCGGCTGCCATCGTGGCGCCCCGTCCTGCGACCCGGCGCACGTGCCCGGGGAGCATCCCCGGGTCACGCACGAGGCGCACGTCGAAGCCCGTCACGTCGCGCACCTCGTCGACGTAGGCGGTCGTCGCGCCGGAGTCGTCCCACGCCGCCGAGAGACGCGCGGCCACGTTGCGCGCGACGGCGTCGGCGCCCGTGATGGGCTCGGGGCGTGTCGTCACGACGACAAGCGCGCTCGTGGCCATCGCGAGCAGGATGGCCCCGAGGAACGAGACGAAGAGACGGGACCTCAGGGTGCGGTGCCTGTGGCGCATCCCCGCAGTCTTCCGCCACGTCCCGCGCGGCGTCACTCCTTTTACGAAGACTTTACGAGCGAGTAGCCCACGCCTCGCACCGTCCGGATCCGGCGGGGACCCCGGCCGTCGTCGCCCATCTTGTGCCTCAAGTGCGACACATGGACGTCGAGCGAGCGGTCGACGGTGGGATCGTACGGGCCGCCCTTCGGGAGCACCGCGACGGCCAGCTCTTCGCGCGTCACGGTGGTCCCCGCGCGTCGCGCCAGCTCGACGAGGACCCGGAACTCGAACGACGTGAGCGTGAGCTCCCGGCCGCCCAGCGTGGCCTTGTGCGCCGGAACGTCGACGACCAGGTCGCCAACGTCGAGGCGCTCGCCGGGGCGCTGGCGGCGCGGGTGCGCGCGCCGCACGACGGCGTGCATGCGCGCGAGCAGCTCACGCGGGTTGAATGGCTTGGGCACGTAGTCGTCGGCGCCGATGTCCAGCCCGGCGACGCGGTCCGTATCCTCGCCGCGCGCGGTGAGCATGACGATCGGAACGTCGGACCGTGCGCGGACGCGGCGGCAGACCTCGAGCCCGTCGATCCCGGGCAGCATCACGTCGAGCAGGACGATGTCGGGCGGCTCGGTCGCGTCCTCGAGATAGAGCAGGGCTCCGGCGCCGTCGGCGAGGTGGTGGAGGGATACTCCGTGCGACCCGAGGTAGTCCCGGAGCAGGCGCGCGAGCTCGTGGTCGTCGTCGACGAGCAGCGCGCGCATGGTCAATCCAGCCGCGCGTAGAGGGCCGAGGCGCGCAGGTAGGTCCGAGCCCGCAGCGCGAATGAGCCGTCCGGGTGGTCGTTGAGCCACTCGCGGAAGAGCGACGCCGCTCCCACGTAGTCTCCGGTGCGGAAGGTCGCCACGCCGCGCGCGTATCCGGCGGGATACGCCGGATCGATCGCGCCGAAGCGCGCGACCTTGTCGAGGGTCCACCGGGCAAGCGCCTTGCTCTCGGCCGCCTCGACGTCGTGGCAGTCCCGCTCGTCGCGCGCGCCGCGGCGCCTGGCGTCGAGCGACGCCCGGACCTTGGGGGAGACGTGAGGCCGGGTGAGGTAAAGGGCGTAGAGCGCGCGCTCTTCGTCGAGAGACGGCGCGAACGCCGGGCGCGCGTCGAACCCGAGGAATGCGTTCCACATGTGCTTGAACATCGCCGACCGCGCGCCGGGTTCCGCCGCGAGAGAGCGCCCGTCGCACCACCCCTCGCTCCTCATCGACTCGACGAATCCGCCCGCGAGCGCGGTGAGCTCGGGGGATTCGACCCCCGTGGATTCGAAGCGCCGCACCTCCTCGAGGAAGCCCTCGAGCTGCACGGCTCGTAGCTTCAGGAGCGGCTCGTCGCCGCCCTTCATCGCCAGGATCAGCGCCTCGTCCACGGCGGTCCGCGCGGCGGCGATCTCGCGCAGATCGTCGCCGATCTCGAGCGTATGGTACGCGCGGAGGGCCGATCCGAGGACCCTGACGGATCCCGGCAACGTCTCTCGCCGGGCGTGCTCCGCGAGATCGCGATCGGCGGCGGCCTGGCGAGCGAGCCCACCGGCGTCGGGGATGGGCACCGGGACTTCCTCCGGCGCTGCCGCGCGCGGCAAGAGGAGCAGGCCGAAGAGGAGCGCGACCCCCGCCGGTACGACACTGAATCGTAACGCGTCACGGATCTCCGCTTTTCGCAGGCGAGTGTCCCTCCGAGTCACCCCGCGATGCTATACTAAAAGTTCCACCCTTCACTCTCCCCAAGGAGCCGTCCACGTGACCGAGCAACGCCGACATCAGCGCGCCGCAATCGACGTCCCGGTGAGTTTCGCGGTCAAGGCAGGTGGTGAGCGCGTGGCAGGCCGTGCGCGGGACGTCTCGGTCGGCGGGATGTTCATCGAGACGGGTACACCGCTGCCGTTCTCGTCGGAGCTGGTCGTGCACGTACAGCTTCCAGGCCAGCGCGGCCCGCTCGCCTTGCCCGCCGTCGTCCGCTGGTCGGGCAAGGGCGGGATGGGCGTTCAGTTCGGGCTCGTGGGTGCCAGGGAGACGCATGCGCTCACGGAGCTGACGCGCACGGCGACGGCGACGTGAAAAAGGTGGGGAGCGATACCACCGCGTAGCGGCCGGCGTATACACTGCGGTTGTGGTGGAGGAGCCCAAGGATCCGCTCGTCGGCCGCAAGATCGCCGGGAAGTTTGCCATCGAGAGGATGCTCGGTGCGGGGGCGATGGGCGTCGTCTACCGCGCTCGTCAGGTCGCGCTCGAGAAGACCGTCGCGATCAAGGTCCTTCATCGCGACCTCGCAGCCGACCCCGAGTTTGCGGAGCGCTTCTTGCGCGAAGCGCGCGCGGCCTCGCGTCTCGACCACCCGAACTCGATCCGCGTGTTCGATTTCGGCGAGGAGCCGGACGGGCTGCTCTACATCGCGATGGAATACGTCGAGGGACGAGACCTCGCCCACGTGATTTCCGAGCATAGAGGACCTCTCCCGCCCGCGAACATCGTCGATCTCCTCTGCCAGGCGCTGGCCGCGCTCGCCGTCGCGCACGACATGGGCGTGCTGCACAGGGACCTGAAGCCCGAGAACATCATGGTGCTGCGCGGCAAGAGCGACGAAGGCCAGGCCATCGAGATCGTGAAGGTCTGCGATTTCGGCATCGCGAAGATCACCGAGACCGTGGCGGACGAGCCCGAGCAACGGCGAGCGAAACATTCCACGGGGCTCATCATCGGCACGCCGGCGTACATGTCGCCCGAGCAGGCGCGGGGCGAGAAGCTCGACGCGCGCAGCGATCTCTACTCCATGGGCGTCGTGCTCTACGAGCTCGTGACGGGTCGCGTGCCGTTCGAGGCGACCACTCCGCTGGGAGTGGCGCTGAAACACATCGGAGAGCAGCCGGTGCCTCCGTCGCAGCTCGGCGCCGGCGTGGACGCCGCGCTCGAAGCCATCTGCCTCAAGGCGATGAGCAAGAGCCCCGGAGATCGCTACCAGAACGCGCGCGAGATGCGGCAGGCCCTCCGGGTCGGATCGGATCGCACGCTCATCGCCCCCCTCGGTACGCAAGGGGGAGTGTCGTCGGGGCCGCTGCTGGCCTTCGCCGACAGAGCCTCGCGCGGCAGGCGAGACTCGGGGAAGGCGAACCTGGAAGGAGCGACTCCGGGGCCCATTCGCGGCGGGACGTCGCGCGTGAGGCGCGTCGGCGCTTGGCTCGCCGCGTTCGCGATCCCGGTGGTGTGCGCCGCCGCGTTCGCGCGGCTGCATCGGCCTGCTCCGCCGGAGCTCCGGCTCGCCGATTCGACGTCACCGAAGGCGAGCTCCGCCCCGGTGGCGACCGAGGTGCTCCTGCCTTCCGCGATCCCGGGACCGCTGAACGCGGCTCCCGTCGCGGCGGAGAATCTCAGCGACCCCGCGCGGTCTTCGGGCGACCTGCGGCGGCCCCGGACGAAGCCGGGCACGGTCTCGGCACCGGCGATGCCCGTCGATCCGGGTCCTCGCGCCGCAGCGGTCACGGCTTCCGCCGCAGTCGAGATCCCGGTGCTTCCGGCCGTGCCCGCGCCGCAGACCCCGGCGCCCGCTCAGATCCTCCCGGAGGTGCTGTCGCCAGCGCCGCCTTCGCCCGCCCCGCCGCCCGAGCCGACCTACGATCTTGCGTCGGCGCGCGTGGACGTCGGAGTGGCCGCCAACGTCGCGGGTGCGACGGCGTCGAGCGTCACGCGTGCCGTGTCCGAGGCGGGCGCGCAGCTGACGGCCTGCTACAGGGCGGTGCTTCCTCGCCTGAGCGGCGCGACCGAGGGTCGCGCGGTGCTTCACGTCGAGACGGACGGCGCCGGAGTCATCACGGACGCGAGGTTGGGCGGGGCCCTCGCGGGCAGCATCGGGTCATGCATCGCGTCGGCGGTGCGGGGGCGCCGGGTGGCCAACGTCGACACGGGGAGCGCGAGCGCCGACGTGCCGCTCGCGTTCAGGCCGCGGTGACACGGTGAGGAAGATCGTCGCCGCGATCGCCGCCGGAGGGCTCTCGCTGACGCTGCTCGGCTGTCCGGGCGGGCACGTGGAAGAACCCGAGGCCATGGCGTTGCCGCCGGACCTTCGCGCCGACTACGACGTGTTCGCCCTTCGGTGCTCGAAGTGCCATTCGCTCGCTCGACCCCTCAACAGCGGCATCGACGACGACGAGTTCTGGAAGAAATACGTGGAGCGGATGCGGCGCCAGCCGGGGAGCGGGATCAGCGTCGAAGACTCCGTCCCGATCCTGCGGTTCCTGCACGCCTACTCTCTCCAGGAGCGAGCCAAGAGGGAGCAACGAACGGGCGTCTTGCCGGGAGGCGCGTCATTCGTCGAAGGCGACGCCGCCGTGCCGGAGGGGGGCCGCTGATGAGCACGCGCGCGCTCATCGCCGCCGTGGGCATCTCTCTCGTCGTCGCGCTCGCGGCCCGCAGTCCGGCGTACGCGGACGAGGAGAAGAACTTCGCGGGGTCTGCGCAGCTCGACTACCACCTCGTGCCGAGCGAGCCTGGAGCCGTCGCCGCTCCCGGGCCGTCCACGACCTTCCAGGGCTTCACGGTCGAGTCCGCGCTTAAGGTGGCCGTCGACATCTCCGACCATCTCTCGGCCAACGTGAAGGTCTGCTACGGGTGCCACGGCTTCGAGCTCGACATGGCCTACTTCGATTTCCGTTTCTTCGACGAGCTCGATCTGCGCGTCGGCCGGTTCAGCCCGACATTCGGCGCCTTCAATCTGCGCCACGACCCGGCCAATCACATGACGAGCGACAAGCCGCTGCCCTACGACATGGGGCGGATGCTGCGGAAGGGCGACTGGCACAACGGCGTCCTTCCGTCTCCTTTCCCCATGAACGGGGCGGAGCTGAACGGAACACACTGGATGGGGAACGTCGCCCAGCTCGACTACGCGGTGTACGCCGCGACGGGATTCAAGAACGACACCGATCCGAATCCCACCGACTTCAACCTGCAGGAGTCCCACCTCCCATATTACGTCACGAGCGATCCGCGCCCGGCGGCCGGCGCTCGACTCGCGCTGACGCTGAAGGCGGGCTCCGCGGGGGACATGACGCTCGGCGCGAGCTGGATGTCCGGTACGTACGACCCGACCAACCGCCTCCTCTACGTCATCGTCGGAGGCGATTTCGCGCTGCGCATCGGGCACACGGCGTTGAGGATGGAGTATCTGATCCGCCGGCAGCAGATGGACACCAGCAATCCGGATATCTTCAAGTACACGATCGCGCCGGTCGACGGCGACTCCTTCACCAAGCAGGGCGCGTACGTCGAGATCGAGCAGCCAGTCACGAGGGCCCTCGACGTGCTGGCGAGGGCGGACGGGATGCTGCGGATCGGGAACGTCAGCAACGCGGCCGTCGGCAGCGGCACCGAAGCGGCGGCGTACAGTCCGCTGACTAACCAATCGTGGGTCGGGCGCGAGACGCTGGCGCTCGCCTATGCGATCGAGCGCAATTTCAGGCTCAAGGGCTCGGTCGAGTTGTGGGAGTTCAGCTACAACGACCTCGCGGGACGCGAGACCGAGCTGAGCTTCCATCTGGGCGCCGTGGGGTCATTCTGATGGCGACGCGCGGCCGACTCTTGCTCCGGATGGCCGTCGCGACGGCGCTTGCCGCCTGCGGTTGCTCGGCGTTCGAGCCAGAGGTGGGGGTTTCGCAGGAGTCCTGCGGCGTGGACGCGCTCGCGCCGAGGTCCACCCAGAGCAGCACCGGCTACGGCATGACGGGCACGTCGACGCCGACGATCTGCGCCGAGGACGCGGGGTCGCCTTGCGACGACTGCGAGAGCAAGTGGTGCTGCTCGACGCGCCTCCCGTGTTACGAAGATCCCGTGTGCGTGTGCCTCGATCGTGCGCTGGACGGATGCCTCGATTCGGCCGGAAAGGGCGAGTCCGCTATTGCCGCGTGCTGGGCTTCGTTCTCCAGCAGCGGTTCGGTCGAGGCGGCGCGGGTGGCGTGCGAACGCCTCTGGTGCCAAGAGGCATGCGGGGTGCCGTGAGGAGGGCGGTGTCTTTCGGCCGATCCCTTCGCGATGCCGCCGTCGGGGGTCGTCACCGTATAGGAGTACGGCTCCTCGCCCCGCCGGTGGCCTCGCTCGGTCTCGACCGAAATGCACCGCCCTCCCGCCGGGGGGCCCCGATCGGTCAGTTTTCGAAATCGATCGCGATGGCCTGCGTGCCGCCGTGGGAGAAGCGGGTCTTGTAGATCGACGCCGCAGCGCAGCCGTTCACGTCCGGCGCAACGGGCGGGTCGAAGCGCGCGGCGCGGACGCTTCCGTCATCGGCGAGATCGAGACGCAGCGTCGTGCGGACGACGACCGTGACGTTCTCGGCCCGCGGACGTTCGGCCATGCATGCGCGGACTGCGTTCGAGATCACATCTTCGGGGTTCACGCCCGGCGCAGGCTCGACGGCAGCGCCAGGATGGGCCTCGGTGCGGGCCGCGCCGGCGGCGGACGCCGGAGTACGGACGGGGGCCATCGCCTCGGCCTTCGGCGTCGTCGACGGGGGCACCGCCAGCGGCGAAGGCCTCGCGCGTGGCTCGGTCCCGGCGCCGTTCAGTGCGACGGGTGCCCGGACTGCGGAGGGATCGTGCGTCAATGTGAGCGTCCCGGTCGCGTTCGTCGCGACGAACTCCACGTGGCCCGGCGCGGTCACCAGCGACCCGAGCACCGAGCCGACGCGTGGCGCCGGGCCCACGGACACGACCCCCTCGCTAAGGTCGACCGCGACGTGCTCCCCGTCGCGCGCCACGCGCAGGTGCGTCCCGTGAACGGCGACGCGAGCTCCGTCGACGTCGACCGCGAACGCCTCGCCGCTCGCCACCGGAACGACCTGCGCCTCGACGGCCCCCTGCGCGAGCGCCAGGACGAGCGCGCCCTCGGTGTGCGTCACCGTCGCGCGTGACCCGTCCTCGAGCCGGAACGTGACCTTGCCCGCGCGCTCGATCGTCGCCTGCGCGCCGCGTGCGTCGATGACGTCACCCTCGCGGACCACCACACCGCGCACCGCCGCGACGCCGCCGATGCGCACCTGCCCGTCGCCCTCGATCGACTCGACCGTGCCCGCCACCTGGTCCAGGGCCGGCGCAACATCGATCGCGCGCCCCTTCTTGCCGTCGCGCTCCGCCAGCGCAAAGACGATCACGCCCGCCGCCGCAGCGAGGGCGGCGCTCTGCCACGGGCGAACCCTGGAGGGGGCGAATCGCGCCCGATCGACGCGGCGCTCTTCGGTGATGCGCTCGAAGAGACCGCGATCCACGGCGCTCCAGTCGACGCGCTCGGCCTCGTCCTTCCCGAGCTGCGAACGGGCCTCGCGTACGGCTCGGTCGAGGGGGGTCATGCGTCCTCCTCGAGCCGGGCGCCCTTGGCGAAGCTCGCCTCGAGGCCCGCCAGGGACGGCTCGTCGCGGAGCATGGCCTCGAGATCGCGCCGGGCATAGAAGAGGCGGGTGCGCACCGTCAGCACGGGCGCCCCGACGATCCGCGCGATCTCCCCGGGGGCGATGCCCTCGAGCTCGTGAAGGACGAAGACGATCCGCTTCTTGTCGGCGAGCCTGTCGAGCAGCCGTCCGAACGCCCGGACCCGCTCTCGGCGCTCGGCGTCGTCGTCGGGCCGGACGTCGTCGGACCCCATGAGCCTGTCCCCCGGCGGCTCGTCGGCGAAGACAGGACGGCTCCTGGCCGAGCGCCGGTGCATGAGGACGACGTTGACCGTGACGCGGTGCAGCCACGTGCTGAACTTCGCCTGGCCGCGGAAGTCTTTAAGGCTCCTGTAGACCTGGACGAAGACCTCCTGGATGACGTCCTCGAAATCGCCGCGATTGCCGAGCATCCGGTACACGAGGCGAGCGACGTCGGTGCGGTGCCGCTCGTAGAGCGTGCGGAAGGCGGCGGCGTCCCCTGCGGCCGCGCTGGCAATCAGCCCCTCTTCATCGGGCATGCGAGGCCTGGCCTGGCGAACCGGCGCGGGAGACGGAGGGCCGATGAGGCTGACGAGCCGGACCAGCGTCGGCGCCGCGAGCTGGTCTGCAAAGGCTGCTCCCACTGTGCCCTGTGAGATGCGGCCCGAGTGGATACATTCAGCAGCCTCGGCTGAGCGGTCTCAAAAAAGTGTGCGGAGGTCCACCTTCTCCTGCTTCTTCTGCTCGAGGAGGTGGTTGATTGCCTTCAGGATGCGAGTCTTTGTGGGTCCGCTCACTACCTTGCCCACGAGCGCGGCGTCGATCGCGCGGGGCGTCACGGGGCGACCCGAGCGTGGCTTGCGGGTCTCCTTCTCGCCGGTCGCAGCCGCGTCGGCGGCAGCGCGAGCCTGGCGCTTCTTCAGCTTGATTCCCCGGTCTTCCGGGCGCAGCGCCTCGAGCGTCCGCGACGCCGAAATGATGCGGCGGCGGTCGAGCTTCTTTGCGGCGATGAACTGAGCGAACTTCGTGTCAGCCATGGGGAGCCGCGCACCCTAGCCCCCGGCGGATGCTCTCGCAAGGACAGCCTGCCCGTGCCATTTTGGAAAGGCGATGCCGGCCAAGCTCCCCCCCATCCACATCGTCGCCGCCGTCCGGACCCCCATCGGCGCATTTCTCGGGACGCTGTCCTCCGTGCGCGCGCCGGAGCTGGGCATGACCGCGGTCAAGGGCGCGCTCGCACGGGCGAAGCTCCCGCCCGACGCCGTGGAGGAGGTGTTCCTCGGGAACGTCCTCTCCGCGGGAATCGGTCAGGCGCCGGCCCGGCAAGCGGCCATCTACGCCGGCATTCCGAACACGGTGCCGGCAACGACGGTCAGCAAGGTGTGCGGGTCCGGGATGCAGGCGGTCATCCTGGCGGCCAAGACCATCGCGGTCGGCGACGCCGATCTCGTGGTGGCCGGCGGGATGGAGTCGATGTCGAACGTCCCCTATTACCTCGAGAAGGCGCGGACCGGATACCGCATGGGCGACGGCAAGATCGTCGACGGGATGATCTACGACGGGCTCTGGGACCCCTACAGCCAGGTGCACATGGGCAGCTGCGGCGACCGGTGCGCCGCGGAGTACAAGGTCACGCGCGAAGAGCAGGACGACTACGCGAGGGAGAGCTTCCGTCGCGCGCTGGCGGCGCAGAAGGAGGGGCTCTACGACGCCGAGATCGAGCCCGTCGCCGTGCCGCAGAAGAAGGGCGAGCCGACGATCGTGAAGGCCGACGAGGGACCCCCCAAGGGAGATCCGTCGAAGTTCGGCGCCCTCAAGCCGGCGTTCGCAAAGGACGGGACGATCACCGCCGCGAACGCGTCGAGCATCAACGACGGGGCAAGCGCGCTCGTCCTCGCGAGCGAGAAGGCCGTGAAGGAGCGCGGGCTCGAATCGCTCGGGCGCATCACCGGCTACGGGGGCGCCGCCCAGGCGCCCGAATGGTTCACGACGGCGCCGGCGAAGGCGATCGACCGGACGCTGGCGCGCCTCGGGCTCGAGAAGAAAGAGATCGACCTCTACGAGATCAACGAGGCGTTTGCCGTCGTCGCGATGGTGTGCTCCCGGCTGTGCGGCCTCGATCCGCAGACGGTGAACGTGCGGGGCGGCGCGGTGGCGCTGGGTCACCCCATCGGCGCGTCGGGGGCACGGATCCTGACGACGCTCGTCCACGCCATGAAGGACCGGCGGGCGAAGCGTGGCCTCGCCAGCATCTGCATCGGTGGGGGCGAGGCCCTCGCGGTCGTGGTCGAGCGCTGACGCGCGTGGTCCGCCCGCGCGAGATCGGTCGCTCTCTGTCACTCTTCGGCGCGCGCACTCCGACGCTGCCGCCGGCCACGCACACGAACAGCTACGCCCTCGGCGGGCGGGAGGTGCTCCTCGTCGAGCCGGCGACGCCTTACGCCGACGAGCAGCGCGCGTGGATCGAATGGGCGCGGTCGCTGCCATCGGCCGGTCGTACCCCGGTCGCGATCCTCGCGACGCACCACCACGTCGATCACGTGGGCGGGGTCGACGTGCTGACGCGGGAGCTCGATCTGCCCCTCTGGGCCCACGCGGAGACGGCCCGTCGCCTCGAGGCCCCGGTCGCTCGCCGTCTCGAGGACGGCGAGGAGGTGATCCTAGAAGGTCCGGCGACCGAGCGGTGGCGCGTCCTTCACACGCCAGGGCACGCGCCGGGACACGTCTGCCTCTGGAACGAAGACGATCGCGCCCTCGTCGTCGGCGACATGGTGGCGAGTGTGGGGACGATCCTCATCGATCCGGTCGACGGGGACATGCGTGCGTACATCGAGCAGCTCGAGCGGCTGGCTGCGCTCGACGCGCGCGTGGCCCTTCCGGCGCACGGCGATCCGATCGACGACCCCGCGGCGCTCTTCGTCCGCTACGTGGCCCACAGGAAGATGCGCGAGGCGAAGGTGCTGGCGGCGATCGCGAAGCGCGGCCCGTCGGCGTGCACGGCCGAGGAGGTGCTGCCGGACGCGTACGACGACGTCTCGGCGGGAGTGTGGCCCATCGCGCTGCTCAGCTTGGAGGCCCACCTGAAGAAGCTGGTCGACGAGGGCCGGGTGCGCGCGAAGGACGCGCGCTATAGTGCGCCGTCGTGAACCATGCCCCGTGAACGGTGGGAGTCGGCGTACCTCGCCACGAGCGCGATCCTCGGGGAGCCGCTCGAGGACGCGATGGCGTCGCTGAGCGAGGAGGGGGCCGTGCGCTGCGCAGAGCTGCTCCGCCGGCTGCGGGCGCCGTCCCGCGATGAACGCGCAAGGGTGCTCGCGACCGCGATCTCCGAGGTCGCTCGCGCCGTCGACGCCGCGAGCCTTGCGTGACACCGCGAGCGCGCATCGTCCGCGCGGCGAGCGCGGGGGCCGTCGAGCCTCTCTGGGCAGCGGGCCCGGGCGGCAAGCAGCGCAGGCGGTTCGCTCGCGAGGAGCTGGAGGCTGGGCTGGACGCGGAGCGCATCCTCGACGCAGCACGGAGACGGGCCGACGAGATCCTGGACCGCGCTCGCGCCGAGGCCGCCGGCGCCGTGGCGGCCGCTGTCGAGAGCGCGCGGGCCGACGCGCATGCCACGCTGGCCGCGCAGTGGCTCGCGGTGCGCCAGGCGGAGCAGCGCCGGCCCGAGCAGGAGCAAGAGCGCATCATCGCGATGGCGGTCGCCCTGGCCGAGCGGCTCCTTGTCGCCGCGCTCGAGCTCGATCCAGCCCGCATCGGAGGGCTCGCCCGCGCGGTCATCGCGGAGGCGGGAGGCGCGCGGCGCGCGGTGATCGACGCTCACCCCCTGGACGCCGATGCGCTCCGGACCGAGCTCGCGAAGACGGCCCTCGACATCCAGTCGATCGAGGTCCGGCAGGACGCCGCCCTTGCGCGCGGAGAACTTCGGCTGCACACCGACGTGGGAATCATCGATGCCCGCCTTGCCCCCCGATTCGACCGACTCGCCGCCGCCCTCCGCGACGCCTTCGAGTGAGCTGAACCCGCCGCTGCCTCCGCAGGCCGGCGCCCGCCCGCTCGCCTGGCGCACGAACGCGTGGCTCTTCGCGGCGACGGTCGTCAGCGTGCTGCTCGCCGGCTACGACGCTCGCCTGCCACCCCGAGCGGCGATGCTTCAGGCGGCGCAGTTCGCCGGCGCGCTGCTGGCCATCCTGCTGTCGCACGAGTTCGGGCACTTCATCGCGGCGCGCGTCCACAAGGTGGACGCGTCGCTCCCTTACTTCATCCCGCTGCCATTCCTGTCCCCGTTCGGGACGATGGGCGCGGTCATCCGGATGCGATCGGTCATCCCCACGCGCCGTGCGCTGCTCGACATCGGCGCGGCGGGCCCGCTCGCAGGTCTAGCGCTCGCGTTGCCGCTCTATGCCTGGGGGGTCTCGCACTCCGAGCCCGTGCCGATCGGCTCGCTCGGCGACGAGGGCCTCCAGCTCGGCAGCTCGCTTCTCCTGCGCGCGCTCGACCACCTCTTCGGGCCCGCCGTACCGGACGGGATGGATCTGTCGCTGTCGCCGGTCGCGTTCGCCGCGTGGACGGGGATGTTCGTGACGATGATCAACCTCTTGCCGGTCGGTCAGCTCGACGGCGGGCACGTCGCGTTCGCCCTGTTCGGTCCGCGGCAGAACCGGATCGCGCAGTGGGTTCACCGGTCGATGCTCGTCTTCTTCTTCGTCAGCCTGGCGAGCTTCGTGGCGCGCGACGTCCGCGCCGGGCTCGGGCTCTGGCACCTGGGGCACCACGTCAACAACTCTCTCTTCTGGCTCGTGTGGTTCGAGATCCTCTCGGTCCTCGGATTGCTGTCGTCCCCGCCGCTCTCGCGCGCGCGGCAGACGGACACGGGCGACCGGCTGGGGGTCCGCACGCGTCTCTTCGGAGCGTTCGGCCTCGCGCTCCTCGCGGCGCTCCTGAGGGACGAGGCGTCGCCTCTGGCGTGGGGAGGGTGGTTCGTGGGCCTCGGGGTGCTGCTCGTCATGGAGGCGCGAGGCGGCTCGCTCCGCGCATCGTCCACGCTCCTCGATCACCCCGCGACGGGACCCGAGCCGCTCGGGTGGGGCCGCGCCGCGATCGCCGTCGTGACGCTCGCGTTCTTCGCGCTGCTGTTCATGCCCACGCCGATCGGGCTTTGAAGCCTCACGCCTCGATCTCGTAGTCCTCGATCACCGGGTTCGCGAGCATCTCGTCGGCCATCTTCTCGAGCCGCCCCTTCAGGCCGGGCGCCTGGGCCTGCGCGTCGTCGAGCTCGATCTCGATCACCTTGCCGACCCGCACGCCCTTGATCCCCTCGAACCCCAGCTTGTCGAGCGCCTTGCGCACCGCGTCCCCCTGCGGATCGAGGACCTCGGGCTTGAGCCGCACCACGACGGTGGCTTTCATGGGGTTCCTCTCAGGCCGAGGTTCTTGGCGATACGCGGGAGCGGGGGGTCGGTGTCCGGCACGAATGCCTCTCCCGTGATCTGCTCGTACGCGGCGATGTAGCGCTCGGCCGCGCCGACTCGCACGTCGTCGGGCATCGCGGGCGGCTCGCCGTCGCCCTTGTAGCCCTGCGCGATGTACCAGCGGCGGACGAAGTCCTTGTCGAGCGGGTCCGGGTCCTCGCCCGCGCGGAAGCGATCGTCGTACGTCGCGGCTTTCCAGAAGCGCGACGAGTCGGGAGTGTGGATCTCGTCGATCACGACCAGCTTCCCGTCCGGCGTGCGTCCGAACTCGTACTTCGTGTCGACGAGAATGAGGCCCCGCTCGGCGCACATCCTCTGGCCGACCGCGAAGAGCCGCATCGCGACGGCCGCGGCTTCGTCGAAATCCGCCGCCGTGACCTTGCCGGTGGCGAGGATCTCCTCGCGAGAGCCGGAGACGTCGTGCTCGCCCTTGGGGGCCTTCGTCGTCGGCGTGACGATCGGCTCGGGCAGCTTCTGGTGCTTCTTCAGGCCCTCGGGCAGCCGGTGCCCGCAAAAGACGCGGACGCCCCGCTCGTAATGGGTCCAGAGGCTCGTCGAGGTGGTCCCCGTCGCGTACGCGCGCACGACCATCTCGACCAGGACGGGCGTGCACTCGACGCACTGGAGGACGTTCGGATCGGGCATGCCCACCATGTGGTTCGGCGCAGAGCCCCGGGTCCTTTCGAACCACCACCCCGCCATGCGGTTCAGCACCTGGCCCTTGAAGGGGATGGCGCCGAGGACGCGGTCGAACGCGCTGATGCGATCGCTCACGACGATGAAGCGCGTCCCGTCACGGCTGTAGTTGTCGCGGACCTTGCCCTCGTACTTCTCGCCGAGCGACGGGAAGTCGGTGGTCACGAGGCAGTGGGGAAGGGCGGCGCGGAGAATGGCCGGTGAAACCATACGCCCTGCTAAGTAGCGCATCGGCCCGCACGTGGGGAGAGGCTTCTGGCTCCGACGCCAGGCGCGCGGCCGCCTCTATGTCCCGCCGTCCGTGGGCGGGGAGCTCGAGATCGCCATCAAAGAGCATAAAATAGGATCGCTTCCCCATGAAGGCGCCTTCGACCCGCCCGACGCAACCGCCGACCGCAGCCGGCGGCGACCGCCGCCCCATCCACGGCCTCCGCGGCGCCGATGGCATCGCGGATGACCTCTCGCAGCAGCTCGGGCTGATGGCCAACCGCGCGGCCCCGTACCGCAAGATCGTCGCGTCGATCCTGCAGCTCCTCGGGGACCGGGCCCACGGCCCCGCCCTCCTCTCGAGCATGCAGCGCGCATGGCGCAGCCGCGACTTCCTCGCCTTCTACGAGCGCCCGCTCCTGCTCCTCGCGGCGCTGCGATCCGACGCGCTCGCGGACGGCCCGTCGCATCCGCTCTACCCCGCGCTGCGTGACGCCGATCCGGACGCGGGCGCCGTCACCGAGGCCGCGCTGATCGAGGCGCTCCATCCCTCGCGGACGGGCCTCTGGACCACGTTGGCGCTGCGTCGCGTGCAGACCAACGAGACGTCGCGCGCGCTCGCCTGGCTGTGGCCCGCGGCGATCGCGGGCTGCTCCGATCGCGCCCGGCCACTCGTGATCGTCGACGTGGGTTGCAGCGCGGGGTTGAACCTCGTCGCGGACACGCTCCCGCACGTCTGGACCACCACGACGGGCACCCCGCTGCCCATCGTGCAGCGTCCGAGGGTTGTCGTGCGGATCGGGATCGACGATCGACCGCTCGATGCGACGCGGGCGGACGACGCTCACTGGCTGCGGGCGTGCGTGTGGCCCGGCGAGACCGAACGCCTCGAGCGCCTCGACGCAGCCCTCGCCCGGTTCCGCGATGCGCGCGAGCGGGGGGAGCGGATCGACCTCGTGCGTCGAGACGCGACGGCCGCGCCGGCACTCGTCCGGGCCGCCGCTGCCGGCGCCCCCCCGGAAGCGCTGACGATCGTTTATCAGACGATGATGTCGGGCTATCTCGGCGCGCAATCGCGCTCCGAGTTCGAGGCCGGGATGCACGACCTCGTGGCGTCGGCGCCGGTCGGATCCGTGCTGTGGGTGGACCTCGAGGTCACCGGCCCGTCGCGTTCCCCGCGCCCCGCGGAGCTGCGGGTACACGCGCGAGACGGCGACAGGCGGGAGACCTTCATGATCGGCGCAACGGGATACCACCCCGCCGAGATCGCCGTGCAGGGCGACGCGGTTCGCAACCTGGCGAAGCTCTTCGCGCAAAAACGGACGTAAGGCCCCGAAGGGCTTGCGGGGCGAAGAATGCGGCCCGGTTATGGGACGCGTTCTAGCTGATGTAGATTGGACGGCCGTCTCCTCCTCGTTCGGAGCCGCCCGCCACGCGATGACGATTGTCAGCCTGAGAGTGCGCTATGCGAGCGCGACCGTCGACGAATTCATCGAGCACCACGCCGCCGAGGTCAGCCCGCAGGGAATCTGCATCAAGACCGAGCGCGCCATTCCGCTGGGCTCGCTCATCGAGCTCGAGGTTCGCATCCGCGATGGCAGGTCCGTGCTGACAGGCGCCGGTCGCGTGGTGGGGATGCGGGACGCCCAGGGGGCCACGCCAGAAGAGCCCGCCGCGATCGCCGTGCGCTTCATCGAGCTCGACGATCCCTCGACGGCGCTGCTCGAGCGTATGGCGAGGGAGAGGCCGGACGCGGGCAAGAAGTACGTGGAGCTGACTCGATCGACGTCTCGAGCTCCCCCACCGGTCTCGCTCCCTGCGCACGACGAGCCGCACGCGGATACGGAGGGCGACGAGTCAGACATGGACGCCACCCAGATCGGGCCCATGCCGTCGATGCCGAAGGGGCGAAAGGCCACGCTCGTGGGGCTCACGGCGCCACTGCCTCCTCCTGCGGCGCCTCCACGGAAGACGCCTTCGATGGGACCGCTCCCTCCGCCGACGCCTCCGCCGCCGCGGGTTGCTCCGGCTCCTCCTCAGGACCCGCCTGTTGCCACGGGGGCTCCGATTCCGAGAGGACCTCTGCCGCCACCGCGTGCCCCCGAGAGCCGGCCCGCACCGGCGCGCGTCTCCGACGTGCCCCCGGCGATCGACGAGCCGGACGAGGCGACGCTAATCGAGCCGATCGATCGCGCGGACGTCGACGCTGCTCCCGTGGCCGCGCCCGCCGTCTCCGTCGCTCCGGATGCGGAGCCGACGGTGATCATCCAGGCCGACAACCCTCCGGCGGAGCCCTCGCCGCCGGAGCCAACCTCTCTACCGAAGCTGCTCGAGGTCGTCGACGTTCGCGACGAACGAGACCTTGGCGATACTCAGAAGGGCAGGCGAACGCGGTGGAGTCGGCGCGTCCTCTTGGCTGGCATCCTTGTCGGATTGGCGGGTCTCATCGTGCTGGGCTTCATCCACTGGACCGGAACACTTGGGACCGTCCGGGGTGGCCCCCTGGCGAGCGCGACGGGCATGGCGGCGGCTCCACCGGCCGCCGGTGCTCCCCCCGTCGCGACATCGACCGCGTCGGCGATGACCAACCCCGTGGAGGAGCCCCCCTCGACCACGAGCGAGCCCCCGCCCGTGGAGATGGAGTTCTCCGCGCTCCCGATCGGGCGTTCCGTCCATCCGCCGCCCAGGCGCATGCAGTCGGCAGAGCCCGCGGAGTCCGCACCGCCTGCGACGGCGACCCCCTCGCCCGCAACGGCCGCCACGACGAAGCATGCGGCGCCGTCGCCGCCGACCTCCTCCGGCGGCGCGACCTCGGACTGCACCCCCACCTACACCCTCGACACGGAAGGCAACAAGCACTTCAAGCCGTGGTGCTTCGGGCGGTAGCGCGCGCCCGTCGCGGTCACTGCGAGCCGCGCGATGTCGTCGAGCGCGGTGGGTCGGCCGCCTACGCACCGCCGGTGCTGTAAGACACACAACGTATACGAAACCGTTAGCCCAGCGTCTTTGGATGGGAGTTTTTGCGTTGACCAATGGGAAACGTCGTGTATACGTTGCTTATGAGCTCCTCGACCTGCTCCGGGTGCTGCATCCGTTCGCTTCTGCTGGCGTTCTTCGCCGCGACGAGCATGGCGTGCGCGGCGCGGGGTGCAGGAAGTACGGACACTTCCGGCAAATCGAGCGACGATGGGGAAGGGGCAACCGGAGTGACCTCGCCGGCGCCCGGATCCTCCAGCTCTTCCGTTGAGCCTGACACTGGCGGCACGGCGCAGCCGTACGAAGACGGTGGCGCGGGCCCGGGTGAAGGGGGTGCCACCGAGCCGGGTGAAGGCGGCGGCACCGACCCGGGTGAAGATGGCGGCTCCAATCCCGCGGCCGACGCGGTTCCGTCGATGGTCACGTGTACGCCCGTCGCAAACGGCGTGGGCGCGGTGAGCGTCAATGGTGCGGCCGCTCGTCAGTACTACGTGGATCTCCCGACGGACACGTCGAAGCCCATGGCGCTCATGTTCTCGTGGCACGGCTACAACCAGGCGCCTCTCGCCTTCAAGAACATGGTCGCCTTCGACCCGAATGGCGCCTCGATGCCCATCGTCATCGTCACCCCCACCGACACGGGGC
>Ga0209415_10008374_pt1 | contig 17944 bp, 17 predicted proteins | sample PeaSoiSIISIP2007_FD_187696 | JGI IMG/M metagenome (GOLD analysis project Ga0209415, IMG submission 187696) | Peat soil microbial communities from Weissenstadt, Germany - SII-SIP-2007 (SPAdes) (version 2) | ecosystem: Environmental > Terrestrial > Soil > Wetlands > Peat | place: Germany... | reverse complement strand
GGCGCTCATCGACCTCATCAAGGCCAACGAGATCCGCGAGGACATCCACATCCGGCTCCTGGTCTGGGTCGACGGCGAGGGCGACATGAACGCGACCGGGCCGATCGGCTGGTCGCTTGCGGCTCTGCCGCGGCCGCCCAGCAAGGCCGTGAGCGAGGGCGTCCACTGCGCGGTCTCGTCCTGGCGCCGCATCAACGACAACGCCATGCCCGCGCGCGTCAAGGCGACCGCAAACTACAACAACGGAAGGCTCGCGACCCTGCAGGCCCGGGTCGACGGGTACGACAACGCGATCATCCTGACCCAACAGGGGCGCGTCTCGGAATCGCCGGGCTCGTGCTTCTTCATGATCCGCGACGGCATGCCGGTGACGCCGGGCGTCACCAGCGACATCCTCGAGAGCGTCACGCGCGCCACCGTGATGCGCATCTTCAAGGAGTATCTCGGTCGCGAGACCGCGGAGCGCGAAATCGACCGCACCGAGCTCTACGCCGCCGAGGAGACGTTCTTCTGCGGCTCCGGCTACGAGATCCAGCCGATCCTCACGATCGACCGCCAGCCCGTCGGCACTGGCAAGCCCGGCGAGCTCACCCGCGCGCTGCAGCAGAAGTACTTTTCCATCGTGCGCGGCGAGACCGCCGACCACGCGGAGTGGCGCACGCCGGTTTATCTCAAGAACGAATGACTTGAGCCGGGGCCCCCGCCGCGACGCCAGCCGTACCTCGCGGCTGGCGGCGACGGCGAATTCCGCCTCAGGGTTCTAGCAGGGAGCGCACCAGCAATGCTGGCCCGCGGGACCGCAGACCCAGTGACTGCCGGGCGGGCAATGGACGTCCTTCCCACGGCAGGCGGCCGGCTGGACGGGGCCAGCGTCCGTCGTCGGCGCGGCCGCTCCGGTGCCTTGCCAAACCGCGGCATCCGTGTTCGACATCGGTATCGCCGCGAACAGAATTGCCGCTGCGACTGCGAGAGCTATCGGCATGCTACGCATCGATTTCCCCTCCGTCGGATTTCTAGACTTGGACCCCAAAGTTTTGCATCGTCTTGGCGAAGAATCCAGACGGGACTGCGGGCGGTCCGGCCCGGCGCGCCGAGCCCCTGAGCGTCTTCAATCCATCGTCGGCTCGCTGCCAGTTCCGGCTGCGCCTCCGTCCTTGCCCGGCTGAAATCGCGGCAGGGCATCGGGCCGCAGTGTTCCGTCGCCCTCGAACAATCTCGGTTCCTAGACCGACATCGCGCGCCGCTCGTCGTCCCCGCGTCGCTCACAGTATCGGCCGATCGTAGAAGGGTACGCGCTCAAGGTCGCATCTCGTCCAGGCCGTCGACATCGCGCGCCGACACGCAGATGCTGGCGAGCGTGCGCTCCTCGGCGTAGGGCCAGGGCCGGCCGCGGTGCAGCATCGCGCGCTCGTCCCAGATGAGCACGTCGCCCGGCCGCCACGCATGCGTATAGACGGTACCCGGCCTGGTCGCGAAATCGATGGCCTCGTCGATCAGCGCTTGTCCCTCGGCGTCGGGTATGCCCACCGCGGCGCACGCATGGGAAGCGATGTAGAGCGCGTCCTGGCCGTTGATGGGATTGCGCCACAGCGCGCGCCAGCGCTGGTCCGCCCAGCGGGTGCTGCGCTCCTGGTGGGATAGCTCCAACGAGATCTTGGCGCGCGAGTGCGCGTTACGGTGGACCAGCACGGCCTCGCGTAGCCGCGCCTTGAGCGACTCCGGCATCCGGCGCCAGGCGGCGCGGGTCGAGGCGAACTCGGTCTCGCCGCCGGTCGAGCTCAGCACCCGCGCGGCGAGAATGTTGGCGAGCGCCGGAACCGGCAGGAACGTGCTGTCGGTGTGCCAGAGCTGGTTCGCGACGAGATTCAAGGTATGGAAGCTGTCCGCCGCGGCGAGGGTTGTCGTCGGAGAGCCGGTTCGTGACGTTGTCCATGCGCGGCTTCGGGCCGTTCCGGCCCATGGAGCGGTCCTCGATCGGGCCGAAGAGAGCGCCCAGCGCGAGATGGGCCGCGTCATCGAGCCGCTGCTCGCGGAACAGCAGCAGCGACCGGTCCTCGAAGGCGGCGCGGATCTCCGGATAGCCGACGGCCGCCGTAACCTCGCGAAGATCGACACCGTGGATCTCGACCCCGAAATCGGGATGAAGCGGCGATACCCGCATTGGTGACCCCCTGGGACAGGAAATGCGGTCCGCATCCTACCTGCCGCGGCGCATGCATTCACGTCTCTTGATGGCTCGAATGGCTTCGCCGTCCCAGCGTTGCTCACAGCACCGGCCGGTCGTAGAAGGGCACGCGCTCGATGCGGGGGCTCCAGCGGCCGTCCGCCATGAGGCTCCGCGCGTGCGCCGCGATGTCCTCGAGCTTCGCGAACCATACGCCGCCTTTGCGCTGCATGTACTCGATGAGCTCGCGGAGCGCGAGCGCCGGCGCCGGACGCCCGCTCACCGCGGGATGCCAGACCGAGATCCATAGGCCGCCCAGCTCCCACATGGCGTCGAACTCGGCCCGATAGACCTCGATCGCATGGCGGGGCGGCGAGATCTTCATCAGATAATCGAACGCGCGGCTCGAGACGTATTGGTTGTAGTCGTCGACCGACGCCGGTACCGGCAGCTCGACCAGACTGCCCTTGCCGTTCTCGAGCAGGATCGGGATGTCGTCGGCGAACAGCGACGAATCGTAGGCCATGCCGGCCTCGATCAGGAGATCGAAGCTGCGGCGCGACAGGCCGTAATAGGGAGCGCGATAGCCGCGCGGCCGTTTCCCGGTCAGCCGCTCGATGAGCGCGATCCCTTGGTCGAGCGCGCGGCGCTCCTCGTCCGCGCTCTGCTTGCTCGGCCATTCATGGAAATGGCCGTGGTGCGCGACCTCGTTGTCGTGGGAGAGGATGTGCTCGACCGCTTTCGGATAGGCCTCGATGACCCAGCCGGGCACGAAGCACGTCAGCGGAATCTTGTACCCGCCGAAGAGATCGACGATCCGCGGCAGGCCGACCAGCGGGTCGTAGCGCATGTGCGCGAGAGCGTGCTGCTCGTCGAGCGCCCGCTCGCGGTGGGTCGCGTGCACGACGCTGTCGGCGTCCACGTCGAAGCTGAAACCGACGGCGCAGCGCGCCCCATTGGGCCAGGGCGGCGGGTTCTTGATCATCGCGGGTCCTCCTCAGGTCTTCACGACCATGTCCCGGGGAAAGCTCGTCAGGATTTCCGGCGGGCCCTCGGCCGTGACGCGGAAGGTCTCGCTGAGCTCGAATCCCCAATCCTCCCGCCACATGCCGAGGATCATGTGAAAACACATGTTCGGCTCGAGCACGGTCTGATCGCCCTGGCGGAGGCTCGCCGTCCGCTCGCCCCAGTCCGGCGGGTAGCTGAGCCCGATCGAATAGCCGATGCGCGAGCTCTTGGTGTAGCCGGCGTGCTCGATGACCGCCCGCCACGCCGCCTCGACCTCGTGGCACGTCCGTCCGGCGCGCGCGCCGTCGAGCGCCCGATCAAGCCCATCGGAGACCACCTTGGCGAGATCCACGAGATGCCGCGGCGGCTGACCGAGATAGAGGGTCCGGGCGAGGGCCGCGTGATAGCGATGGCTGCAGCCGCCGAGCTCGAGATAGGCGACGGCATTCGCGGGATAGCGGTCGCCCGACCAGGTGAGATGCGGCGCTGCCGTCTTGGCTCCGCTCGGCACCGACGGCATCGCGGAGGGGTAATCGCCCCAATAGGGCCCGGTGCCGCGAAGCTGCGCCGCGCAAATCTCGGCCACGGCGTCGCACTCGCGGACACCGGGCGCGACCACGGCGATGCCGACTTCCATGGCGTGGGACACGATCGCCGCGGCGCCGCGCATCATTTCTATCTCTAAGTCCGACTTGACGATGCGGGCCCAGTTGACGAGCGGATAGATGTCGACGAGCCGGGCGTCGGGCAGCGCTTTCGTCAGCTCGGCGAAGCTGCGTCCCGTGAAATGAAAGGCGTCGAGCTCAAGGCCGATGCGGGCGCTGCCATAGCCCCGCGCCTTCATGAGCTCGGCCACGAAGCGGGCGGGGTGCCGATCGGGCGCGTCGACATAGTCCTCGGGATAGGGCTCGATATTTTCCGGCCTCAGAAACGTCGTGAGCCGCGCGCCCGGCGCGTCCATGGCTCGGCCGACCCAGACCGGCTCGTCCATCGATAGCGCGAGGACCAGGAACTGGTGCACATAGAATGACCAGCCGTCGTAACCGCTGAGATAGTTGAGGCTCGCGGGCTCGGCGCACAGCAGCACGTCGACGCCGGCCGCCTCCATGCGGCGCTTCACGCGCGCGATCCGATCGCGATACTCCGTGGCGGGAAAGGCGGGCACGACGGCGGCCCGCTCAGAACAGCTCCGGCAGCGCGTCCCGGAATTTGCGGATGGCCTCGATGTGCGCAGTCGGATTTGTCAGGTGCCCGATGCTGGCCTTGTTCCAGCGTTGCTCGGCCTCGACCCAGCGCTCGGGCATGGTGTTGACGGTGATGTGGCTCGCGCCCAGCTTACGCCAGGCCTCGACTTCGGCGCGGAGCTGATCCGGCGTGCGGTCGATGATCGTCATGGTCGCCTCGATGCCGATGGCGGCGGGATCGCGCCCGTAGCGCCGCGCCGACGCTCGCATCGTCTCGATCGCTCGTCGGCCGACGTCATCAGGCTGAAAGTTCGGCAGCCAGCCGTCGCCGAGCCGCGCGACGCGCTCGATGGCGGCGTCGGTGATGCCACCGATCCAGATCGGGATCGGCCGCTGCACCGGCAGCGGATTGAGCCCGCCGTCCCCGATGCGGTGATACCGGCCCTCGTAAGTAATGAGTGGGGCGGTCCACAACCGGCGCAGCACCTCGATCTGCTCGTCGGCGCGCCGGCCGCGGTTTTTGAAATTCTCGCCGCAGGCCTCGAACTCCTCCGGCTTGATCCCCACGCCGATGCCGAGCCGCAGCCGCCCGCGGCTCAAGACGTCGACCTCGGCCGCCTGCTTCGCCACCACCGCGGTGCCGCGCATCGGCAGCAGGAGAACGCCGGTCACGAGCTCGACCCTGCTGGTGAGCGCGGCGAGGAAGCCGAACAGCACGAAGAGCTCGTGGAACATGTCCTCCGCGTCGTGCACGTATTTCCAGTTGGGGCGGCTTTCCTTGTTGAGGCCGATGACTTGATCGAAGGCCGTGATGTGCGCGTATCCGAGCGCCTCCGCCGCCTCGGCAAAGTCGCGGATCGCCGCGGGGTCGGCTCCGATCTCGAACTGAGGAAACAAGGCGCCCAAGCGCATGACCGGACACTCCTCAAAGGGAAGACGACGGTTCGCCCAACTTCTAGCAGAATGCGCCGCGGGATTGCTCAGTCATTCACCACAATCACCGATAGCAATAATGAATTGAACCGCCCGAAGCAAATATTCGCAATCGTCGCCTTGACTCATCACTTACCCCATCGGAAGATCATCATAGGCGCGGCCATAATCATCAGCATCGATAGGGAGCGCAGTATGAGCAATCGCACAAGACTTTACGGTCGAGCGGTGGTCGGAGCGTTCGCGGCCGGCTTGTTCATGATGTCGGCCGCTCAGGCGGTCACCAAAGGGCCGGTGACCGACGAGATCGGCGTCGTGATGATCCCCAAGGGCGCGCCGATCGTGCTCGGCGGCTACTGGGTCTTGTCGGGCGCGGATCAGGCGCTCGGCATCGATCAGAAGCGCGGGGTCGAGCTCGCGATCAAGCATCACGGCAGTTCGTTCCTCGGCCATCCCCTCAAGCTCATCGCGGAAGATTCGGGATGCAACGCGGAGGGTGGACAGACCGCGGCAACCAAGCTTGCGTCCCATCCCGAGATGGTGGCTGTCGTTGGTCCGGCCTGCTCGAGCGAGGCGACGCCGGGCGCCCCGATCCTGTGGAAGGCGGGCATGATCAACGTCTGTACCTCCTGCACCGCACCCTCGCTCACCGCGCCCGACCGGAAGCCCGAGTATGCCGGATTTCTGAGGACCATTTACAGCGACAGCGATCAGGGTCGCTATGACGCCAAGTATGCGTACGAGGTGCTCAAGGCAAAGACCGTCGTGACGATCCACGACGGCAGCCCCTTCGCGCAGCAGCTCGCGGCCGTCATGGGCAAGAACTTCACGGCGTTGGGCGGCAAGGTGCTGTCTGAGGAAGCGGTGGCGCCCACCGATGTCGACATGCATCCGGTGCTGACGCGCATCGCGACCGAGCACCCGGATGTCATCTACTTCCCGGTCTTCGTTGCTGCGGGCGCCCAGATTCTACGCCAGGGCAAGACGACTCCGGGCCTCGAGAAGACGACGCTGCTTGGCGGTTCCGGGCTCATGGCGGCTGACTTCATCGAAGCGGCCAAGGAGGCCGCAGTGGGCTTCGATTTCACCTATCCCGATGTCTCCGCTGATGCGCAGGGCAAGGGCTATACTGCCTTCGTCGAGAAATATACGAAGGCCTATGGCGAAGGGCCGGTTTCTGGCTTCCATTCGAACGCGTACGACGCCGCGACCCTCGTCTTCATGGCGATCCAGAAAGTCGCCGTGAAGGACAGCAAGGGCGACCTCTACATCGGGCGCAAAGCGCTCCGCGATGCGGCCTTTGCGGTCAAGTTCGACGGCATCAGCGGGCCGATCGCCTGCGATCCCTACGGCGAATGCGCGCAGTTCAAGCCCGCCGTGTATCAGTTCACGAACGCCGATCCGAAGTCGTTCAAGATCGGCGTGAACCCGAAGAAGATCTGGCCCTAGGCCTGGAACTGGTGCGAGAGGGGAGGGTTCCGCTCAAGTCCCGGAACCCTCCTTCGCCGGCTGCGGCGCGGCTTGTTTTTCCGCGGCGCGGGTGAGCGGCGTGGACCGCCGTTGGACGAGGATCAAGCATGGCCACATCGGCGGCTGCGAGCCTGGTGCCTGACGGGGTCGAGCGCGTCTCGGCGCTGCGGCCGTTCCCGGTCGAGGAGTATCAGGATCGCTGGGTTCGCGTGCACGAGCGCATGAAGCTGCTCGGCTACGACGTCGCGGTGATCTGGGGCAAGACATCGGGCGTCTACGAGCGCGCCGGCGACACCCTTTATCTCACGAACTTCTTCTCGACCCACTCGGGCCAAGAGCCCGATACGGTGCTCTGGAATGGGCGGTCCTACAATGCGGTGATCATGCAGCTCGGCCAGCTGCCCGAGCTGATCACGGACGAGGGCGAAGCGCGGCTCGACGTCGTGGCCACCGACCGGTTTCAGGGGTCGTACGACCCCATCGAGGGCGTCGCCTCTGCTCTCAAGTCTCGCAAGACGGCCGGCAAGGTCGCCTTCATCGGATCCGACACGCTGCCGCTGAAATATTGGCTCCAGCTCGAGAAGGCCACGCCCGGGATCCAATGGGTCTTCGAGGACGACCTGATTCGCGACGTTCGGCTGATCAAGAGCCCGCGCGAGCTCGCGCTGTTCGAGGAGGCCGGTGCGCTGGTGACGCGCGCCGAGACCGCGTTGATGCAGGCGCTGATCGCGGGCAAGACCGAGGCGGATGCCGCGGCGGCCGGCGGCAAGATCCTGCTCGAGGCGGGCGGCGCCTGGCATCGCATCGCGATCTCGCACGGCGAGCGCAGCCAGTTCCTCGAGAGCGATCCGGTCACGGGGTTCAGCGTGGTGGCGCCGAAGCCGGGCGACATCGTCCACGGCTTCATCTACGGCCCGATCCTCAAGGGGTATTGGCTCGATCCCGGCCGCACGGCCGTGTGCGGCGGAAAACCGAGCGCGCAGCAGCGCCACTTGATCGAATCCCTCGTCGACGTGATGCGGAAACTCATGGCGGAGATCCGACCGGGCGTGAAGGTCAAGGATGTGGGCCTGCTGGGGGACGAGCTGTCGACCGCATCGGGGTATCGGAACGAGGTACTGAAGACCGCCTGGCCTTACTACGGACACAGCAACGGCTGCATGTGGGAGAAGCCCTACATCGAGCCGCGCCTGTGCTCGGACAGCGACCTTTTCCAGGAGAACATGGTGGCCAGCGTCGAGGGCTTCTTCACGGCACCCGGCGTCGGCACGGCCGTCTTCGAGACGAACTACATCGTCACCAAGGATGGCGTGAAGGAGATCACGCCGGTGCCTCACGTGTTCTGGTGACGGCGGAGCGGAACCCGACTGGACGAGAGATCAGGACGATGACCCGAAGCGACTTGCTCTCTGCGCGAACCTACGCCGACGTTCGAAAGCAAGTCACGGAGGCATCGACACTTCCGCCGCATTGCTACACGGGACAGGACTGGTACGACGCCGAAGTCGAGCGCATGTGGCGCCACAGCTGGTTGCTCGCCGGCCGGGTCGAGGAAGTCTCGAAGCCCGGCGATTATCATTGCATCGAGCTGCTGGGCGAGCCGCTCATCATGGTGCGCGCCGAGGATGATGCCGTTCGGGTGTTCTCCGCGGTCTGCCGTCATCGCGGGTGCCTGGTCAGGACGGGCGATGGCAACGACAAATATCTCTCCTGCCCCTATCACGGCTGGACCTACGGGCTGACCGGCGAATTGGTCAGCGTTCCCGGCATGCGGGAGGCGCGCAATTTTCGCCTGGAGGACTACTCGCTCGCCCGGATTCGCAGCGAGATCTGGGGCGGCTTCGTCTTCGTCAATTTCGATCGCGACTGTGCGCCTCTGCTCGACGGCTTCGGGGAATTGGCCGAGCGGCTGAGGCCGTATCGCTTCGAGGAGATGGTGGTGACGAAGAAGTTCGTGACGTCGATCGAGGCGAACTGGAAGCTCTGGCTGGAGAATTCGCGCGAGGGATATCACGCGCCCGTGGTCCACGCGAAGAGCTATCAGCGTTTCTACCAGAAGGGCGGCTCGCAGGAGTGGCGGTACTCGGGCCGGCCGGGCGTCTGGGAGATGATGTCGGGACCGAACAATGACGGTCTCTACCTGCCGCTGCAGCCGACACTTCCGATGATCGAGGGTCTGTCGGCGGAAGATCTCGAGACCACACATTTCGCGATCTATTATCCGCACGTCCTCATCAACGTCCCGCCGTCGCATCTCGCGTTTCACCAGCTCTTTCCGCACGGGCCGAACGCGACGACCGTCGTCACCTGGTTCTGCTTCCCCAAGAGCACGGTGTCCTTGCCGGACTTCGACCGGAAAGTCGGGGCCTATTACGAGATGGTCGAGACCTTCCTGCCGGAAGACAAGACGATCTCCGAGCAGACGCAACGCGGACTGCGGAGCAGCCTGGCGCGGGCCGGGCGCTTCTCGATCCACGAGCAGCCGTGTCACTCCTTCTCCAATTGGCTGCTCGACCATGTCCTGCCGCCGGAGGGTGGAAAGCCTTGACGCGCACGGCATCGAGGTTTTGACCGCGCGCTTCCCAAAACTCGCCTGAAGGAGAGAACGATGCTGCGAGTAGCGCTCCTCGGCGCCGGGATCATGGGCGAGCCGATGGCCGGCCATCTGCTCGATCGGGGGTTTCCCGTCGCGACCGTCGCCCATCGCAACCGCGCGCCCATAGAGCGCCTCGTTCGGAGGGGCGCGACCGAGTGCGGAACTTTCGCGGAGGCGGCCGCCGCCAGCGACGTCACGCTGATGATCTTGCCCACGTCGCGCGAGGTTGAGGAGGTTCTGTTCGACGCCGGAGGCGTCGCCGGCGCGATGAAGCTCGGTCATATCGTCGTCGACATGGGGACCTGCTATCCCGCCGATACCCGGCGTCTCGCCGCGCGCGTCGTGGCGCTCGGAGGACGCTTCCTCGATGCGCCGGTGACCGGCGGGGTCGAGGCAGCCCGCGCGGGCGCGTTGACGGTCATCGTCGGCGGCGAGGTTGCGGTCCTGGAGTCGATCAGGCCGGCGCTCGATGCCTTCAGCGCGAAAATCTACCACTTCGGGCCGATCGGCGCCGGGCACGCGGCCAAGCTGATCCAGAACATGATCGGCTGGATCGAGGTCGCGGGCATCGCCGAGGGGTTGGCGCTCGCGAAGGCGGCCGGCCTGGACCTCCGCACCTTCTTCAGCATGCTGACGCACTCCCACTCGAACAGCCCGACGGTGCAGACGATGGTCCCGAAAGTGCTGGCCGGCGGCTTCGATGCCATCGATTTCCGCCTGGAACTCGCGCACAAGGATATCCGCCAGGCCGCCGACCTCGCCCGCGAGACGACGGATGTGCCGATGTCCGTCGCGCAGGCGGCCGAGCAACTGTTCCGCCTGGGCTGCGCCGATGGGTTCGGCCGGCAAGACTGGACGGCCATCGTGCGCGGCCTCGAGCGCAGGCTCGGCGTCGAATTCCGGGCGCCCGACAATCAGACCTAGGATTCAATCGACACAATGCGCAAAGCCGGCAAGAGCTCCCGCACGGGCAAGACCCACGTGCACATCGAGAACAACCGCGATCTCGGCGACGTCTTCGAATTCACCAAGCAAGCCCTGGAGGCGGCGCGGCGGCGCAATCCGGCCGCCAGAAAACGGCTGTCGTTCACGGTCGGATACGACGCGGACATCCTGGAGAACGCGCTCCGGACGGCCGACGCGCTGATCGGCTGGAACTTCGATCGCCGGGACCTTGCTCGGCGCGCGCCGAGACTCAAGTGGATCCATTCCATCGGAGCGGGGGTCGAGCACATGCTGCCGCTCGGTTGGATGCCGCCCGGCGTCACGCTCACCAACAACCGCGGCATCCACGGCGAGCGCGCGATGGAATATATCGCCGCGGCGGTGCTCATGCTGAACAACCGCATCCCCGAGATGGTGACGCATCAGCAAGAGGCCCGCTGGGTCCCGAGCTACAACACCAGCATCAAGGGCAAGACGCTGCTGATCGTCGGCGTCGGCAGCATCGGCGGCGACGCCGCTCGATGGGCAACGGGATTCGGCCTCGACGTCATCGGCGTCCGGCGGAGCGGCAAGCCCAGCAGAGGAGTGCGCGAGATGCACCGCCCCAAGGCGCTTCGCAAGTTGTTGCCGCGCGCCGATTTCGTCCTCGTGGCCACTCCGGACACGACCGAAACGCACCAGATGCTCGGCCGCGCGGAGATCGCGCTCCTGAAGCGCGGCGCGGGACTGGTCAATGTCGGTCGCGCCGGCGTGGTCGATTACGAGGCGCTGCGGGAGCGGCTTCGGGCGGGCGAGCTCAGCGCCGTGCTCGACGTCTTCGATCCGGAGCCGCTGCCGAGCAGCTCTCCGTTGTGGGGCACGCCGAACCTGATCATCACGCCGCACTCGTCGCTGGACGATCCCGGTTATTATGTGCCGAGGACGCTCGATTTCGTCATCGAGAACGCGCTGCGGCTCGCGGACAAGAAGGCGTTGCGAAATCGCGTCGACCTGAAACGCGAGTACTAGCCCGCGCGGCCGCTCGAGAGGGGGATTGACCGACTTACTGCTCTTGCCCGCAATCGGTCTCGCCGAGCGCATCCGCGCCGGCGAGCTCTCGCCGGTCGCGTTGCTCGACGCGAGCCTCGCCCGGATCGACGAGGTCAATCCAAGACTCAATGCGTTCTGCGCGGTCTATCGCGAGGAAGCCAGAGCGCGTGCCCAGGTGTGCGAGGGTGCGGTGCGGAACGGAGCGCCGCTGGGTCCGCTTCATGGTCTCCCCGTGGCGATCAAGGATTTCACGCCGATCGCCGGCAAGACGACGACCCGGGGATCGCGGGTTTTGTCGATTGGGTGCCGAGCTCAAACCCCGTCATCGTCGAGCGGCTGATCGGCGCGGGCGCGATCATCATCGGCAAGACCACGACGCCCGAGTTCGCCTATTCGAGCTTCACCGCCAGCCCGCTCTGGGGCATGACGCGCAATCCCCGGAATCCCACGCGCACCTCCGGCGGCTCGTCGGGAAGCTCGGCGGTGGCGGTGGCGACGGGATGCGTCAGTCTCGCCGAGGGCACCGACATGGGCGGGTCCGTGCGCATCCCCGCTTCCTTCTGCGGGATCGCTGGGCTGAAGCCCAGCCTCGGCCGGATCCCCATGGATATTCTTCCCACCGTCTTCGATTCGATCTCGCACTTCGGGCCGCTGGCGCGCACGGTTGACGATGCCGCGCTCTTCCTCGGCGTCACGCAGGGACCGGACGATCGGGACATTCAGTCTCTTCCGGACCTGCAGGTCCCCGTTCCGGTTCCGCGCGGCGTGCGCGGGTTGCGGCTCGCCCTCAGCATCGACCTCGGCTACTACCGCGTCGATGCCGAGGTCGCCGGCAGGGTTCGCGAGGCCGCACAGGCTCTTGCCGGCGCGGGCGCGGGCGCGGTCGTCGAGGACGTGGAGCTCGGCTGGAGCCGCGAGGTCAACGACGCCTGGGGCCGGTACTGGGACGTGTTTCTGGCCGCATGCTTCGGGGATTATCTCGCGGAGCACCGCAACGGCATGGACCTGCGCGTCGTGGAGCTGATCGAGCGTGGGTTCGCCACCTCCACCGTGGACTTCAAGCGGCTGGAAGAGGTCCGGACGCGGCAGTGGCAAAGCCTCACCGCCGTCTTCCGGGGCTACGACGCTCTCCTCTGCCCGACCATGGCGCGGCCTGCGCCCTCTATCGACTTGCAGGATGGCGATTTCGATCGTACCGACTGCGACGGCCGGTACGATGGGCTCGACATGACCTGCCCGTTCAATTTCGTTTCGCAGTGTCCGGCCTTGTCCGTGCCCGCCGGCACCACGCGCGACGGCTTGCCGATCGGGCTTCAGGTCATCGGCCGCCGCTTCGCCGACGTGTCGGTTCTTCGCATCGGCGCCACGCTCGAGGATCTCATTCGGCCCCCGCGCGAGACGTGAGCCCCGTCTTGGCCGCACCGGATATTGCTGGCAAAATCCTGCATCCGAGCTGCCTGGTTCTTCATCCGACATCGTCCGAAGGAAAATTCAATGGCTCAACGCCGTCTCTATCTGCGCTTCGTCAAGACCCAGACGACCGGGCTCATCGACCTCTACGAGGAGAACGCGCCGGTGACCTGCGACAAGATCTGGCACGCGCTCGCCAAGCCGGTCCGCGTGACGGCGTTCCATGCGATGTTCGCGGGTCCGGAGATCATGACGGGACTGCCGGAAGCGGCGCACACCTTCGATCCCACCAGCATTCCCGCCGAGAATCAGACCGTCACGCCCGCCAAGGGCGAGATGCTCTGGTATTACCAGGGCAAGAACACGATGAAGGGCTTGACCGACGAGCTCTGGGAGCTCGGCATGTTCTACGACCACGGCGGCCGCGTCTTCGGGCCGCTCGGCTGGACGCCCGTGAATATTCTCGGGATCATGCGCACGGGCATCGAGGAGATCGCGGCGGAGTGCCGCGATATCCGCCTGACCGGCGCCAAGGAGATCGAGATCGGCCGCCACGCCGGATAGCGACCGATCGCATCCCGTTGCGGCGCGCGCTACTCCGCCGCTACGGTGACCGTCTCGGCATCGGCGCGGGCGGCGTCGTATTCATAGACCCAGCCGGCCTTGAGGCCGGTGCTCTGGGGGTCGATGAGGTTGCGGAGCCGATAGACGAGATCCCGTCGGAGCCGGGCCCAGGGCGAGATCAGGTGGTTCTTTTGCCCCTGGGCGCGCGAGGTCAGCTGGACCCGGGCGGTGCGGGGTATGCGGATCGCCTCGTAGCGCCTGAGCGCCGGCGCGACGTCCTCCGGGCTCTCGGCCAGCATGCGCGCCAGCACCAGCCCATCCTCCATCGCCATCGCCGCGCCCTGCGAGAGATAGGGCAGCATCGGATGGGCGGCGTCGCCGAGCAGCGTCACGCGCCCGACGGTCCAACCGGGCATGGGATCGCGGTCGAACAGCCCCCACTTGAACACTTCGTGCGCGCGCTCGAAGAGCCGCTGCAGCTTCGGATGCCAGCCGGCATAAGCGGCTCCCAGCTCCGCGGTCGTGCTGCGCGCGGTCCATGATTCCTCGGTCCAGGTCTCCGTCTCCAGGCAGGCGACGAGATTGACCGCGTTGCCCCCGTTCACATAGTAGGTGACGACGTGGCCGCGCGGCCCGAACCAGATCGCGTTGACGGGCTCGACCAGCTCGAAGTCCGGTGCGTCGAACGGGATCACCGAGCGCCAGCACATATTGCCGGTGAAGCGCGGCGCGCCTTCCGTGAAGAGCGTCGTGCGCGCGACCGAGCGGATGCCGTCGGCGGCGACCACCAGGTCCGCCTCGACCTCGCTGCCGTCGGCGAAACGAGCGATCGCGGCCTTTTGCTCGGTGCGCAGCGCGACGCAGCGTTGGCCGAGCCGCACCGTCGACGGCGGCAGCTTCTCGCAGAGGATACGCTGGAGATCGGCGCGATGGATCTGCACATAGGGAGCGCCGTAAAGCCGCTCGCACTCGCCGGCGAGTGGCGTGCGGAACACCACCTTGCCGCTCCGCCAGTCTCGACCCACGGTCGCCCACGGCAGGAAGCCGGACTCGCGAAGGCCTGACTCGAGGTCGAGCGCGCGCAGCACCTTCACCGCATTGGGCGTGAGCTGAATGCCGGCGCCGACCGGGGTGAGCTCGTCGGTCTGCTCGTAGACCTCGACCGCGATGCCGCGCGCCATCAGGGCCGAGGCGATGGTCAAGCCGCCGATGCCGCCGCCGATCACGACGACTTTGAGAGCCCGCGTCACCGGCACCCGTGCGCTCGTTGACAATTACGACAAATTATTGATCGTACAACGGAATTCACCTGTCAACCCGAGGGCTGCCATGAACACGACGGACGCGCAATTGCTGGCGGCTTGGAAGCAGGTCCTGACGCTCTCCAAGGTGACGCCGGGCGAGTGCGTCACGCTCCTCACCAGCACCAGCACCAACATGCAGAATTATCGCGCGGCCGAGATCGCCGCGACCGAGCTGGGCGCCGTCGTCACCACCCTGTCGCTGCCGCCGACCAATGGCCATCTCTCCCTGAGCCGCGACAAGACCGCCTATGTCGGCGTCACCGCGCTCACGGGCAACAAGGCGGCGATGGCGGCGCTGCGCGAGAGCGATCTCGTCATCGATCTGATGCTGCTCCTCTTCTCGCCGGAGCAGACGAAGATCCTCGAATCCGGCACCCGCATGCTGCTCGCGGTCGAGCCGCCGGAGATCCTGACCCGCATCGTGCCGACCCTCGACGACAAGCGGCGCGTGCTGGCGGCGGAGAAACGCTTGCGGCGCGCCAAGCGCATGACCGTCGCGTCGAAGGCGGGCACCCGGCTCGACTGCGCGCTCGGCAGCTATCCCATCATCTCCGAATACGGCTTCGCCGACGAGCCCGGACGCTGGGACCATTGGCCGAGCGGCTTTCTCGTCACCTGGCCCGACGAGAGCACGGCGCAAGGCAAGATCGTCATCGACCGCGGCGATATCATCTTCCCGTTCAAGGATTACGTCCGCTCGCCCATCGAGCTCACCGTTGCCGACGGTTACGTCCGCGCGATCGAGGGCGGTTTCGACGCCGAGTTCCTCAAATCCTATATGGAGTTTTTCCGCGATCCCGAGGTCTACGCGGTCTCCCACGTCGGCTGGGGGCTGCAGCCGCGGGCGCAGTGGACCGCGCTCGGCATGTTCGACAAGGAGGCGACGCTGGGCCAGGACGGCCGCGCCTTCTACGGCAATTTCCTGTTCTCGACCGGGCCCAACACCGAGGCCGGCGGCAATCGCAACACCCCCTGCCACCTCGACATCCCCATGCGCCACTGCTCGGTCTCGCTCGACGGCGAGCCCATGACGATCGACGGCGACGTCATACCTGGGGATCAGCGGGTGGTGTTCTAGCGCCCCATACGAAAGCCCGCGGACTTAGGGGCGCGGCTCGGCGGCGCTCGCGCAGCAGACTCAGCGCCAGGATCGCGGCGAGCGCGAGGGGTGCGGCGGTCCAGAGAAATTCGGCCATTCCATTGCCGCCGTCGGGGGTGACGGCGAAGCGCTGCTCGATCCAATCATCGGGCAACACCGCGGCGGTCGCGCCCACCGCCGCCGAAAGCACGGCGATGGTCGCGCGGAGACGGCGCGAAAACTTCATGGCGTGGCTCCTCTTGCTGCCGGCCGATCGGCCGCGGTTAGGGCGCGCGTCGAGGGATCAGAGCTTTCCGACCCACATGCTCCAGTTCGCGAAATCGGGATTGCTGGTCTCAAAGGGATACTGGGCGGCGACCCAGATCACCGTATCGTCCGAGGGATCGACGGAGGATGCGGTGGTCTCGCCGTAGTAGTTGTAGGTGCGCCCCTTGAGGCCCAAGGAAAAGAGGCCTTCGAAATAGGGTGACCCGCCGGCCTTGAGGAGAACGCTCGAGCGCAGGTCCGGCTCCTTGGCGTAGTAGGCGCTCAACCGGACCTCGGGATAGATCGCCGGGCTGGTGCGCGTCGTGCACAGCACCATGTCGCCGTGCTTGTTCACCTCGATGCTGGGCCAGGCATAGTGAAAATACTTGCCCTGCGGGTCGGTCTCGGATGCGACGCCGAAAGTGCGATCGATCTCGATCCCGACAGCGGGATACTGCTCGACGTTCGCGCGGATGAGCCGCCCCGAGGCGAGGGTGCCGGTCTGCGGGGTCCAGTGCTTCGAGTTGTTGGCGGTGAAGTAGAGCTTGTGGTCGCGATAGACCGCCTTCAGGAAGGCATCGCCGATCTGCGGCCCCATCGCGATCGGCGCGGGGTTCTTCACCAGTTTCCCTTTCTGCGGGCCGTTGATCAGCGATCCGGAAACGCCGGGTAGCGCCACATCGGCGCGCTGAAAGCTCTGGGTCGGCGTGAGCGCGTTGTCGATCGCCCAGACCTCGGCGTTGTTGCCCCACTTGTTGACCAGGAAGATGCGCGGGCTCGGCCCGTGGTGGACCGCGGGCTGTATGATGTAGGCCTCGCTCCCGTCCGGATTATTCCAGCCCCAGAATTCCCAGCCGTCGACCTTCGATCCCGGAAGCCCTTTCGCCATCTGGTCGGCGTTGCGCAGGACCACGCGCCAATGCTTGAAGGTGCCGTCGGATTTCGAGACCTTGTTGGTCTGCACGAAGACGTGCTCGGAGATGCCGATGCAGTCGTAATCCGAGAGGTCGCCCTTCTCGTAGCCGGAGCCCGCCGCGGTCGGGACCGAGTCCCACCAGTAGACATAAAAGCCGTCGAGCGGATCCTCGCTCTGGGAGACCGCGCACGCCAGCGACGGGACGACGCTGTCCGGACCCGGGTTCACGGTCAGCGCGGTGATCCAGAACCGCTTCCGGTACTCATCGAAGATCATGCGCAGGTCGTAGAAATTGTATCCGCCCGTGCTTGGCGGCAGGCCCTCGGCGGTGAAAAACGCCTCGGCGCCGGTGACGCCGTACACCTTGGTGCCGTCCTTCTTGTAGAAGGCTAGCGCCGCGCGCCCGCTCACGGCGACATGGCTGCTGCTGACGGCGATCTGCTGATCCGATCCCTCGCCGCCGGCGTTCAAGCCGCCGGAGGCCTGCCAACTCGCCGATGGCTTCGGCGTGATCATCGCGGGCGCTCCGGCGCGTCTTTCGTCGGATGCAATTCCGCGTCCGGCGGCGGTACATGAGCCGGCAGCTGCCCGTCGGTCTTCTTCATGTGTTCGGGCGTGAGTGCGTGCGGGCCGCGCGTGGGGCTCGCAATGCCCGCGCTACGCTGGCTAGGTTTCTGCTCGGACATGGACCCCGCTCCCCCCATGATTCGCTGTCGGCCAACGCTCGAGATTGGGCAACAGGCCGCGCGGCCCGGCACGGAGGCGACGTCGCTCCCGCAGACTGACGGTGCACGGACCCGCGACCACTGTCTCGCGGTCCGCGGCGAATGCGCGTGACAAAGGAATGATCAATAGTTTGATTTCTAAACCTAGCCCCTGAGCGAAAGGGGTGCGCTCTGGCGCGGGACCGTCCACGAGCCGCCCTCGCAGGGACTGAGGCTTCCGCGGTACCTAGGCCGCCGGCACGCTCAGTCGTTCGAGATGTAAGAGATTGATCGCTTTGGAGCGGGCGAAGGGATTCGAACCCTCGACCCCAACCTTGGCAAGGTTGTGCTCTACCCCTGAGCTACGCCCGC
>Ga0209415_10008373_pt1 | contig 17944 bp, 16 predicted proteins | sample PeaSoiSIISIP2007_FD_187696 | JGI IMG/M metagenome (GOLD analysis project Ga0209415, IMG submission 187696) | Peat soil microbial communities from Weissenstadt, Germany - SII-SIP-2007 (SPAdes) (version 2) | ecosystem: Environmental > Terrestrial > Soil > Wetlands > Peat | place: Germany... | reverse complement strand
GATCGTCGTCGTGCTCGCGCTGGACCCGATGGTCGCGCTGCCCGCCGTCACGACGCCGCCGCTGGGGCGCGCGTTCGGCGCAGGCTGCGCCCGACCGGGGGTTGCCAGAAATACCAGGGTGCTCGCCTGCAACGCAGTGCCGAGCAGCAGCGCGGCGCGCCCGCGCCTGGCCGCGCCAACCAGCCTGATCGTCTCCTGTCCGCTGCGGGTGTCCTGCCGTCCACGCGCCATCCGACCATCCTCCATATCGGGCGGGCTGGCGTCGCGGCGTGACCTCCCCCGCAGCCCGGGTCAGTACCGCACCAGTACCCGCCAGTAGAATGCGCCCCCGTACTCGGGCGAGATGCCTGATCCGCTACCGGCCGGGAAGCGGTTGAACCGGGCCAAACCCTCGAGATCCAGTTCCGCGCGCGAGGTGACCTGCATGCGCATCCCGCCGCCGGCGGAACTGATATGGACGTTCGGATCGGTCGACTGGTTGTTCCAGGTCTGGCCCCAGTCGTAGAACAGGTAGAACTGCGTCGACATGTCGGCCGGCAGGTGCACCGCGCTGAAGTCGAGCGACGTGTTGAGCTGCAGTTCCGCGGTGGTGACGAGCGCGTTGTCGCCGGTGACCTGGCCCGAATAGTAGCCGCGGGTGTATTGCAGGCCGCCCAGGTAGTACTCCTCCGACAGCGGCAGAATGTTGCGGCTGAACTGTCCGCCCACCAGGCCCATCAGCGCCACCGTCGCGTTCTCCCACGGGCTGAACAGGGTCTGGGTGCGGCTGACCTGGAAGTCGAACTTGGTGAAATTGGTCTGTTCGCCCAGGCGGGGTGCGCTCGGGTTGCTGACCGTGGCCCCGAGGATTTGCAGGCCCTCGGAGATCCGCGCCGAGGCGGTATTCAGCCCCTGCCGGTCGGCGCCCAGCAGCAGATCCGACAGCGCGTAGTCGCCGCTGAAGCGCAGGACGCGCAGCGAATCGTAGCTGTTCAGGATCGCGGGATTGTTGAGATCGACGATCGATTGGATGCCGTCGAAGGCCAGGTGCAGGTTCAGCGTCTGCTGGCGCGAGCGGATCAGCGGGTAGCTCAACGCCGCGCCGTACACCTCCGTCGTGCCCTGGTAATTCTGCTGGCCCAGCGGGCCGGTCGGCGCGGTTGATCCGGAACCGCCATAGAGGCGCAGCTTGAGGCCCGACGAGCCGAGAAACACCTCAAAGGCCGCCTGGCCGAAGGTCTCGCTGTTGGGGAAGGTATGATAGATCTCGGCCTCGCTCTTCTCGCCGTACTCGCTGAAGCTGTTGAAGTCGATGACGCCCAGCGCCTCGATCGGTCCGGTGTGGACGAAGGCGCGGTTGTCCACGGTGGCGAGGCCCGATACCGCCTTGCGGCTGACCTGGGCGATCAGGCTGAGCGCGCCCGGGTCGTCGGCGGAGGGCTGCAGCACCGCGTGCAGGGTGACCCCGGGCACCTCCTGCGCCAGCAGCAGGTAGCGTTCGAGCGTCGCCGAATCGATCGGCTGCTTCTCGGTGAGGCGGTTCAGGAAGCGCAGCACCTGTGTGCCGGCCGGGCCGATGTCGCCGTCGAGCTTGACGCTGGCGATGCGCCCCTCGGTGACGATGAACCGCAACTGGCCGCCGGCGGCATTGAAGTTGATCGAGACGGCGGACAGCACGTAGCCGTCCCCGCGGTAGCGCTGCAGGATCGCCAGCCGGGCGGCGTCGATCTGCGGCAGCGGGGTGGCCGGACCGACCAGCCCCGCGGTCAGCGCCGCGATGTCGGCCTGCGGATAGGCGGTGACGCCTTCGACTGACACCGACGTGACCCGTACCGGCTGGTTCGGCACCTCCGTGCCCGGTGCCGGCGGCGGCAGCGTCGGGCCGGCGGGCGAGACGGACGGCGGCGCCGGGGGCAGAATGCGCGGAATCGGCGAGCCTTGCGGCACCGCGGCGGGTGAGGTTTGCGCGCTGGCCGGGGCTGGCACGGCGGCAGCCGCGAGCAGCGCGGCCGCTCCGATCCGGCGTACTCTCTTGCCGAACTTGCCGATCCCGCCGGGTTGCCGGCCGGTGTCTTCGAGGGCGTTCACGATCCGCACAATTTTGCTCCGTGGTCACGCAGTCGCTCAGCGCGGCGCGTCAGTGCACCATACATCAGCAACATGCAGCCAATCACATACCCGCGCACGCTTCGTCCAGTGCCCAGATGGCGCGGGAGGTGCACGGCGCGGTGGAACGATCGCCGGGCGATCGCTGTCGTTGGGTCCTTGGTGGCATCATCCACTCCCGCTCCCGATTGGCGTTGTGCGTCATGCTGGGCCGCCCTCAGGTCCGGGGCCGTATCGTCAGGCGCTTGCCGGTGCGCCGTCAGGCAGGCTTGCGCGGAAGGCGGTCCGGTTCGGCGTGGTCGGCTTCACGTACGAGTCTTGTCGTTCACCGTAACATGATGGTTTGGCAGTGTCTCCCCGCCACCGCCGATCGGGCTGTCGACCCGGCGGGCGGGTTGTCCGGTGCAAGCCGACAGGGAGTCCTGTTTGGACACCGTCCGACACGACTATCGCAGGCTCGCCAGCAGGCCGCCATCCACCGGGATGGTCGTTCCGGTGATGTAGGCGCCGCGCGGCGAGACCAGCAAGGCCACCAGCGCGGCGATGTCCTCCGCCGTGCCGACCCGGCCGAGCGGGATCCCGGCGGCGAAGTCGCCCATCACCTTGCCCGACTGCTCGCTGACCCGGTGCAGCCGCGGCGTCTCGACCAAGCCCGGGGCGATGGTGTTGATGTTGATGCCGTCGCGGCCGAGCTCGATCGAGGCGGTCTTGGCGAAGCCCATCACCGCCGCCCAGGTGGCAACCGACAGGCCGAATCCGGGTTTCGGTTCCAGCATCGAGATCGCCGTGATGTTCACGATGCCGCCGCCGCCCGCCGCGCGCATGTGCGGCACCGCGGCGCGGGTCAGGCGGACGACGCTCATCAGGTTCTGCTCGATCGCCTTGCGCCAGGCCTCGTCGTCGAACCCAAGCAGCCCGCCCAGCGGCGGCGCGCCGTCGTTGTTGACCAGGGCGTGCAGCGCGCCAAACCGGCCGACGGTCTCGGCGATCACCCGCTCGCAGTCCTCGGGGCGGCGGATGTCGCACTGGATGGGGACGACCTGGGCCCCGGTCTCGCGCGCGATTCGCTCGGCGGCGGCGACCAGCGCCGGCAATCGCCGCGCCGCGACGGCCACGCGCGCACCTTCTTCCGCCAGCGTGTGCGCGATGCCGTAGCCGATGCCCTGGCTGGCGCCGTTGACCAGCGCGACGCGACCCGCGAGACCGAGATTCACTGTTTCGAGGGGCCGGGCGTCAAGGCGCCGGGCGCCGCGGCATCTGGCGTCGAGGCGTCGGGCGTCGGGCCGTGGCCGAGCTCGGCGAACAGGCGTTCGGCGTTACGGTAGAACAACTTTTCCAGCACCTGGTCGGACAGGCCGAGCTGCGCCCAGTCGGCGCGCAGCCGGTCGTAGGACAGCAGCGGATAGTCGGCGCCGAACAGCACCCGGTCCTGCAGCCGGCGGGGGATCTCGCGTTTCAGCTCGTCGGTCAGATAGCGCGGCGACCAGCCGTGCAGCTCGTACCAGACATTGGCCTTGTGCAACAGGATCGCGATCATCTCGGACTGCCACGGCCAGGCGGGGCGGCCGGCGATGATGGTCAGCGCCGGAAAGCGCGCCGCGACGAGATCGAGATGCCGCGGGTGGGAGTGGTCGAGCACGATGCCCATGCCGCCGCGCAAGCCGGCCCCCAGGCCGGTCGTGCCGACAAAGATCAGCGCCGGGACCTTGGCCTGGATGCACAGATCGTAGAACGGGAACCAGGCCGGATCGCTCGCCGGCAGGCCGCCGCCGCCCGACGCGCACAGCCCAACGAAGCCGGTCGCCTGATCCAGGCAGCGGCGGAACTCCGCCAGCGCCGGCGCGCCGAGCTCCGGCTGGAAGTGCAGCCAGTTGCCGATGATCACCGCGGGGAAGCGGCGCTGCGTTTCGAAGCCGTAGTCGTGCAGCGGGGCCGCCTGCTCGACGGGCAGGAACTTGGTGAAGCCGAAATCCAGCACGGTGCGGACATTCGCCTGGGCGAAGTCGCCCGCCATTTCGGCCTCGGTACGGTAGGATGGGCTGGAACGCCAGGTGCCGTGCTGCTGCGCCAGCTCGGCCTCGGTCTGCAGCACATAGCCACGCCGCGTCGCCCAGTGCGAGTGCAGGTCGATGATGCGCATCGTTGCGGCGGCGGGGCTCATGCAGCCGTCTCCGGGCCGGGCTGCAGCTTGCGCAGGATCATGGCGCGCAGCGGCTCCTTCTGGATCTTGCCGGTCGGCGTGCGCGGCAGGTGGGACAGCACTTCCACCACCTCGGGCAGCTTGTAGGTGGCGATCTTGGGCCGCAGGAAGCCGACCACGGCGTCGAAGCTCAGCGTGCGTCCGGCGCGCGGCACGACGCAGGCGCAGGTGCGCTCGCCCAGCCGCGCATCGGGGATGCCGATCACCGCCGCGTCCATGATGTCCGGGTGCTGATACAGCACCTCCTCGAGCTCGCGCGGATAGATGTTGGCGCCGCCGCGGATGATCATCTCCTTCTTGCGCCCGACGATGCGCAGCAGGCCCTGCGCATCGAAGCTGCCGAGATCGCCGGTGCGGAACCAGCCATCCTCGGTGCCCACCTTGGTGAACGATCGCGCGTTGGCGTCGGCGTTGTTGTAGTAGCCGATGGTCACCGACGGCCCGCGCGACAGGATTTCGCCGACCGCGCCGGGCGGGCATTCCTGGTCGTGCTCGTCGAGGATCTTCGACTGCACCTCGGGAATTGCCGGACCACAGGTGCCGCACACGGCCTCGGGATCGTCGGTCGGCCGGGTCCAGCTTTGAAAACCGGTCTCCAGCATGCCGTAGAGCTCCAGCAGGTCGCCGCGCAGGTGGGTGCGGAACGCGCGGATCACCTCGATCGGGCAGGACGCGCCGCCGGTGACCACGGTCTGCAACGAGCCGAGATCGAACCGTTCCAGTTCCGGGCTGTTCAGCATGGCGACCAGGTGCGCGGGCGCGCAGCAGAAATACGTGACGCGCTCGCGCTCGATCAGCCGCATCGCGCCGACCGCGTCGAACACGTCCTGCATGATCAGCGTGCAGCCGGCTTCCTGTGCCTGCAGGACGTTGATCAGCCCCCAGTTCATGCCGGCCGGCAGCAACACCAGCACGACGCTGTCGCGCGTGACCCCATGGCCGTGATTGACGAAGCGGACCGCGCTGTTGGTGGTGTTGTGCAGATGCAGGACGGCCTTCGGGTCGCCCGTGGTGCCGGAGGTGAAGGCGACGCGCGCCAGGTCGTCGCCGTGCGGCCGCCGCGCGTGCAGCGTCGCGTCTGGCACCTCGATTGGGCCGTCCTGGTCGAGATACGCGCGCAGGTCGAACACGCCGTCCGGTACCTCCGAGCCCACCGCCATGACGTGGCGCAGCCCGGGCAGGGCAGGGCGCAGCTCGCCCACCATCGCCAGGTAGTCGAAGCGGCGGAACGCCACCGGGCAGATGAAGACCGCGGCGCCGGTGTAGCCCAGCACGAATTCGATCTCGCGCGAGCGGAAGTCGCTGTGCACCTGGCAGAACGGGATGCCGGCAAGCATCGCGGCGTTAATGACAATGGCGAACTCGGTCCAGTTGGGGAGCTGCAAGGCGATGACGTCGTCGCCGGTGAGGCCGAGCGCGATGAACCGGCTGGCGAGGCGCCGGCTGCGCCGGGCATACGCGGCATAGCTGAGGCGCAGGCGGCCATCGACAAGCGCGAGCCGGTCCGGTTGCTCGCGCGCGTGGCGTTCCAGCAAGTCCACCGTTGTCGTATCGGTCCAATAGCCGGCGCGCCGATAGGCGGCGATCTGCGCCGGCGCGTGGCGGAGGCTGGCGATCTTCACAGCGTCTCCTTGCATCGCGCGTCGCTGGCCGCTGGTAGGCGGCACGCGGGATTTTGCCAAGGCTTGCATTGGCGGGGTGGGCTGTCAAAGCTGAATTCCGGATGGCGGCAAGCCAGCAATTCGCATTATGGCCGGCCACCGTCACCACTCTCACCGTCATGGCCGTCCCCGGGCTTGACCCGGGGATCACCCGGCCATGACGGTTGACAATGTCGTGGCGTCATAATGAGAATTGCTGGCGGCGAGCGCACCCAATTTCGAAATCGAGGCATAACGTCCTGACGACGGAATATCTGCCCCGACCCGGCTCCCCCGGCATTCAGCAGATCCGCGGGAGCTGTTCGCCGCTCAGCATGTCAAGCGGGCGGGTGCCGCCGATCAGGCCGGCGAGCAGAACGCCTGGGCGGCTGCTCGCCGCCACGCGGCCGATGATCGCGGCGCCGGTGCCACCCGGCGCGCGCCGCAGGACAGTCAGCGCGTCCTGCGCAGCGCTCGGTGGAACAAATGCAACGAAACGTCCCTCGTTCGCCACGTAGAGCGGATCGAGGCCAAGGATCTCGCAAGCGCCGCGGACCGGTTCGGAGACGGCGACAGCGGATTCATCGACACGGATCTCGACGCCGGCGGTCGTCGCAATCTCCACCAGCGTCGTTGCCAGCCCGCCGCGCGTGGGATCGCGCAGGCAATGCAGCTCGATCCCCGCATCGATCAGCGCCAGGACCGTCGCGGCGACCGGCGCGGTGTCGCTGGCGATGTCGCCCTCGAAGTCGAAACCCTCGCGCGCGGCCATGACGGCAATGCCATGCCGTCCGATATCGCCGCTCAGCAACACAAGGTCGCCGGAACGCACCTGTTGCGGCGCAAGCGGTGTGGCGGAGCGGACGGCGCCAACACCTGCGGTATTGACGTAAAGCCCGTCGCCCTTGCCGCGCTCGACGACCTTGGTGTCGCCGGTGACCAGCCGCACCCCGGCAGCCTGGGCGGTGGCGCGCATCGATGCGGCCACGCGACGGAGCCGGGCGATCGGCAGCCCCTCCTCGAGAATGAACCCGACACTCAAATAAAGCGGCTGGGCGCCGCACATCGCCAGATCGTTGACGGTGCCGTTGACGGCGAGCGCGCCGATGTCGCCGCCCGGAAAGAACAACGGGCGCACGACATAGGAATCAGTGGTGAAGGCGAGACGCGCCCCGCCGATGTCGAGCACCGCGCCGTCATGGGTGAAGTCGGTCGCTGCCGTGGCGAAGGCCGGGCGAATGACCTGATCGATCAGCCGGTGCATCAACCGGCCGCCGCCGCCGTGCGCCAGCTCGATCATATCGGCCTCGCCAGCTTCGATCGGGCAGGTGAGCGCGAAGGCAGAGTCTTCGGTCATGCCGGCGCCCGGGCGATGTCGGGCACAAAGTCCGCTCCGGCAGCCACCGGGCGGCGATAGCGGTAATAGGCCGCGCAGGCGCCCTCCGAGGAGACCATCGTCGCACCGAGCGGTCGTTCCGGCGTGCAACGGGTGCCGAACGCCGGGCAATCGACCGGCTTGCGCAGGCCGCGCAGCACCTCGCCGGACAGGCATTCGGTCGGGCGTTCGGGTGCATTGGTTGCGTGACCAAATCGGCGGCAGGCGTCGTAGCTGGCGTACTCCGGGGCCAGGCCCAGCCCGCTGTCGGCAATCTCGCCGATCCCGCGCCAGTGCTGCTTTTGGACCGCGAAGACCCGGCGCATCAGGTCCTGCGCCGTGCGGTTGCCCTCGCGTCGCACCGAACGGCTGTAGGGATTTTCCACCTCGGCGCGGCCTGCCTCAAGCTGGCGGATGCACAGATACAGGCCCTGCAGCAGATCGATCGGTTCGAAGCCGGTCACGACGATCGGCACGCGGAAGCGCGCGGCAATCGGCTCATATTGCCAGTACCCCATGATGGTGCAGACATGCCCCGCCGCCAAAAAACCCTGCACCTGGTTGTCGGGCGCGCCCAGCAGGGCCTCGATCGCCGGCGGTACCAGCACGTGGGAGACCAGGAGCGAAAAGTTCTCGATCCCGTCGCGCGCCGCCTGGGCAACGGTCATTGCGGTGGCCGGTGCCGTTGTTTCGAACCCGATCGCAAAGAACACCACCTGCCGGGTGGGCGTCTCGCGCGCGATCCGCAACGCGTCGAGCGGCGAATAGACCATGCGCACATCCGCGCCGCGCGCCTTGGCCGCGAGCAGGCTGCCGCCGTGGCCCGGCACCCGCAGCATGTCGCCGAAGGAGCATAAGATCACGCCGGGTTCGCCGGCGATGGCGACCGCCGTGTCGATGCTCTCGGCCGGGGTGACGCAGACCGGGCAGCCCGGGCCGTGCAGCAGCGTCACACCGCGCGGCAGAAGCTGGTCGATGCCGTGACGCACGATCGAGTGGGTCTGGCCGCCGCAGATTTCCATCAGCGTCCAGGGCCGCGTGGTGATCCGGGCGATCGCCGCCGCGGTGCGCCGTGCCAGCGCCGCATCGCGGAATTCGTCGACGTATTTCACGATGTCGCCCCCGATTCCATCGCGGATGGCATCTCCGTTGCCGCCATTTCGGACTGCAGGTCCTCCGGTTCCATCTCGGTAAGATAACGAAGCGTGGCTTGCGCCGCCGCCGCGTCGATCGTCGCGATGGCGAAACCGGCATGCACCAGGACGTAGTCGCCGATCACCGCCTCCGGCACGTAGGCCAGGTTCACCTGCTTGATGATGCCGCCAAACGCGACGCGGCCCTGGCGGGTGAGTTCGTCTTCTCCGTCGATGCTCAGGAGCTGCCCAGGTACGGCGAGACACATCACGGCCTCTCCTCGATCAGTGGATGCGCGGCGAAGGCGACCTGGCCGACCGCCAGTCCGCCGTCGTTCGGCGGGATGCGGTGATGCCAATAGGGCGCGAAACCCGCCGCGCGCAGACGGTCGACCGTACGTTCGGTCAGGATGGCATTCTGGAAGCAGCCGCCGGTCAGCGCCACGCGCTGGAGGCCGACGCGTCCGGCGACCTCGACGATGGCCGCGCTCAATGCGTCGTGCAGCGCAGCGGCGAGCGGTTCGGGTGCGCTGCCCGCCAGGCGCTGTTCGATCAACGCGGTCAACGGTGGTTGCCAGTCGATAACGAGCGGGCCGGTCGTCTCGCGCACGACGGCCGGCGGCAGGGTGACGGTCCCGCGCGCGCGCCCGGCGGCGAACTCCACCGCCATTGCCGCCTCGCCCTCGAAGTTGCTCACCTGGCAGAGGCCCAACAGGGCTGCCACGGCGTCGAACAGCCGACCGGCGCTCGAGGTCAGCGGCGCATTGACGTCGCGGGTCAGCATCGTTGCCAGGATGGCACGCTCGCGTGTCGTGAATGCCGCCACCGGGGGTAGATCGGTGTTGGCCAGCGCGGTATCCCCGCCGATCGCATGCAGCAGCCCGAGCGCCGCGCGCCGCGGCTCGCGCACCGCCGCCTCCCCGCCGGGCAACCGGAACGGTCGCAGATGGGCGACGCGGCGGAAACGCGCGGTGTCCACGACAAGAAACTCGCCGCCCCAGATCGTTCCGTCACCGCCATAGGCGGTGCCGTCCCAGGCGACGCCAAGCACCGGATCTTGCAGCGCGTTGTCGACCATGCACGCGAGGACATGTGCGAGGTGATGGGGCACCGGCGTGACCGGCAGGCCGAGATCCATGGCGACGTGTGTGCTGTGGTAGTCGGGATGCGCATCGCAGGCCACGCAGGCGGGCGCGATCCCGTGCAGGCGCGGCAGTTCTGCGACCATGCGTGCGAAAGCGTCGCGCGTGCGTGCGGCATTCAGATCGCCGATATGCGGTCCCAGGAACACTTTTCCGGCAAAGCCCGCTGCCACCGCGTTCTTCTGCTGCCCGCCCAGCGCGACGACCGGCCGGGTCACCGTCTGCTGCACGATGGGCATCGGCGCGTAGCCGCGCGCGAGCCGCAGCACGACCGCCTGTCCACCCATCACGCGCACCACGGAATCATCCACCGGCCGGTGGATCGGCCGGTCGTGCACGAGGAAACAGTCGGCGATGCCGGCCAGCCGCTCGAGCGCTTCGGTTTCATCCGCAACGATCGGCTCGTCGCCAAGATTGCCGCTGGTAGCGACGACGGGCCGCGCGAGGTCGCGCAGCAGCAGATGGTGCAGCGGCGTATACGGCAGCATCACCCCGACGCAGGGGTTGTCGGGTGCGACGCCGGGAGCGAGCGCCACTCTGTCGGACCGTGCGCGCAACAACACGATCGGCGCTGCGGGGGAGGCAAGCAGATTGCGCTCGACCGCACCGACATGCGCCGCCGCCTGTGCCGTCTCCAGCGACGGAAACATCAGGGCAAAAGGTTTCCTGGGCCGCCGCTTGCGCGCGCGCAGACGGCACACCGCGGCGTCGTTGCCGGCGTCGGCCAGAAGCTGGAACCCGCCCAGCCCCTTCAACGCGACAACCATGCCACGACGCAGGAAATCGGCCGCTTGCAGCAAGGCGGCATGTCGCGTCGCCGTCACCTGGCCAGCATCATTCCACAAGGCAAGCTGCGGACCACAGTCCGGACATGCAATGGATTCCGCGTGGAACCGACGGCAATGCGGGTCCGCGTATTCCGCTTCGCACACGGCACACAGCGGGAACTGCCGCATCGTCGTGCGGGCCCGGTCGTAGGGCAGGGCCTCGATGACGCTGTAGCGCGGGCCGCAGTGCACGCAGGTCGTAAACGGATAGCGATGGCGGCGATCGTCGGGATCCAGCAGCTCCCGCAGGCAGTCTGCGCAGGTTGCGAGATCGGCCATGACCACCGCCGCGCCCGCGCTCGCCTGCGTGCTCGGGGCAATGACGAAAGTTTCGTCACCGCGCGGTGCGAGTGGCACCGCGTGGCGCTGGAAGACCGCGGCGTGCGGCGGCAGCTCCGCGTCGAGCCGCGTGAGAAAACGTTCCAGCGCCGGCGTCGCCCCCTCGATCTCGATCGCGACGCCGTCGCCGGTATTGCAGACGAAGCCGCCCAGCTTTTCCGCGCTGGCCAGTCGATAGACGAACGGGCGAAACCCGACGCCCTGCACTGCGCCCGTCACATCCAACCGAAGTCGTGTCACCGGTTCGGCGCCCGCCATGTCCAGCCGAAGCCGCGTCACCTGTCCGGCGCCTGCCATGATCGGCTGCAAGGCGTTCACCGCGGCTCAGACCTTCAGTTCCACCGACTGCAGCACGACGGACTGCGCGCGAGGATCGCCGAGATCGTTCGAGACCTCCAGCGTCAGCTTCGCGCCCTCGGCAACCGTGCCGCGCACTTCTGCATCGAAATGCTCGCGGAAGTGCTCCGCCGACATCTGGCTGAGCGCGCCGAGCCAGACCTCCGCGCCGGAGACTTTTTCCGCACCGGCATCACGCGCCGCCGCTTCCAGGCGGTGCACCAGGTCGCGGATCAACCCCGTCTCATGCATGTGCCGCGTCTCCCACCAGCTCTTCCTCCAGAAGGCGCAGCTCGGCGGCGACGCGCAGGGCCACGTCGTCCGCGGCGGCGGCGACCTGTGGGCTGACCGGCGCGCCCGGATCGAAGCTGGCGCCTTCAACCGCGTACGCAATGAGTCGCCCCGGCAGCAGGCCAAGCGCGCGGGCCAGCCCGACCGCGTCAGCGACCCTGAAGGCGTGCGTCGAGGACAGCGAAAGTTCGGTCGGCAGCGCATCCTCCAGCAGGTCGATGCGATGGATGCGGCCCGGCTTTGCGCCCGGCGCCGCCGCATCGACCAGGATGACCGCATCGCGGCCGGCCCAGTCCTCGATCAGCGCCAGTGCATCGCCGGTCCGTTCCATGATCGACACGCAAGGCGGCACGCGCCCGACGAGCTGGCGGACGACCAGCGGACCGAACCCGTCATCGCCGCGGTCCGGATTGCCGATGCCGACGACCAGGATGCGGCAAGTTGATCCGGTACCGTTGGCGATTGCCGTCATGCCCGCCCCGTCATGCCCGCCTCGTTCATTCCCGATGCAACGCGAGCTTGAGAAAGTGGCAAGAACAGGAAATGCACGGATCGTAGTTGCGGATGGTCTGCTCGCAGCGGTCGCGCAGCGCATCGTCGGACAGATCGAGCGCGCGCGTCGCCACCTCGCACAGATCCTCCTCGATGGCGAGCTGGTTCTGCGAGGTCGGCGGCACGATGCGGGCCGTGCGGATGCTGCCGTCGTCGGCCAGTTCGTAACGATGATACAGAATGCCGCGCGGTGCTTCGGTGCAGGCATGGCCGACGCCGGCGCGCGGTTCCAGCTTCACGCTCGGCGCCGCCGGCGGCTCATACGCCGCGATGATCCGCAACGCCTCGTCGCAGGCGTACACCAGCTCGATCGCGCGCACGATGATGCTCTTGAACGGATTGCGGCATACCGGCCCAAGCCCGGTCTCGCGCGCCAGCGATTGCGCATCCGCGGGCAGGCGGTCGAAGTTGAGATTGTAGCGCGCCAGCGGCCCGACCAGATAGCTGCCGCGCCGTTTCAACACCGATTGCAGCGCCGTCGAATGCGCTACGTGGCGTTCCTCGAACTCGCTGTCGTAGTCGGCGGCGGCGATATCCAGGCCGCGGTTCGAAACGATGTGTCCTTCGTTGATGGCATACTCATTCGGATGGCGCAGCGCCACGAACTCGTAGTCGCGCTCGTAGTCCGGGAACGGAAACCCAGCCACCCAGCGCGCGGTCGCCACGGCGATATCGCGCGCCCGCTTCAGTCCTTCCACCACCGGGGCGAGCTCGGCGCGGCCGGGGACGCGGTAGAAGCCGCCGACGCGCACGTTCACCGGATGGATCTCCCGTCCGCCGAGCAGGCGCATCAGCTCGTTGCCGGCCTTCTTCAAGGCCAGCCCGTTGCGCACGGCATCGCCATGCTTGGCCGCCATCTGAATCCCGTCCTGGTAGCCCAGGAAATCCGGCGCGTGCAGCATCACCACGTGCAGCGCATGGCTCTCGATCCACTCGCCGCAGTACAGCAGCCGGCGCAGCGCGCGCAACTGCCCGTCCACGCGCACCCCGAGCGCATCCTCCATCGCATGCACCGAGCTCATCTGATACGCCACCGGGCAGATGCCGCAGATGCGCGCGGTGATGTCGGGCGCTTCGGCGAAGCCGCGGCCGCGCAGCAGCGCCTCGAACAGCCGCGGCGGCTCGAAGATCTTCAGCCGCGCCGAGGTCACGCGCCCGTCGCGGATCTGCAGGTCGAGCGCGCTCTCGCCCTCGACGCGGGCGATGTAGTCGACGCGGATCGTCCTATTCGCCATGGGCGTCGCTTTCCTTGCGGAACGGTTCGGCGGCGGCGTTGAAGGTGCGGAACACGCGCCGCAGATCGCGCGGCGTGGCGCCCAGCCGCTGCCATTCGGCGGCCAGCGCCGCGGTGTTCGGCCGCTCCATCGGGCCGAAGCAGCCATAGCAGCCGCGGTGATACGCCGGACAGATCGCACCGCACCCGGCGTGCGTCACCGGCCCAAGGCACGGCGTCCCCTGCACCATGACGCAGACATTGCCGCGCAGCTTGCACTCGACGCAGACGCTATGCGCGCCGATCGCCGGCTTGCGCCCGGCCAGGAACGCCGAGATCACCTCCAGCAATTGCGCCTTGTTGATCGGGCAGCCATTCAGCTCGAAATCCACCTTCACGTGGGCCGAAATCGGCGTCGAGGTCGCCAGCGTCGAGATGAACTGCGGCGAGGCATACACCGCGGCGACGAACTCCTGCACGTCGGCGAAGTTGCGCAACGCCTGGATGCCGCCGGCGGTGGCACAGGCGCCGATCGTCACCAGAAACTTCGACTGCCGGCGCACCTTGTGGATGCGTTCCGCGTCGTGCGCCGTCGTGATGGAGCCCTCGACCAGCGACAGGTCATACGGCCCCTTCGCCATCGCGCTGGAGGCCTCGGGAAAATAGGCGATCTCCACCGCGCCGGCCACCGCCAGCAGCTCGTCCTCGCAATCGAGCAGCGAGAGCTGGCAGCCATCGCAGGACGCAAACTTCCAGACCGCAAGCCGTGGCCGGCGCGTCTCGCCCATCTCAGATCTCCCGCACGGCGAGGATGTCCACGATGCGATCGTAGCGCATCACCGGGCCGTCCTTGCAGATGAAATCGGGACCGAACTGACAATGGCCGCACAGGCCGATGGCGCATTTCATGTTGCGTTCCATCGACAGGTAGATGCGGTCCGTCGGCAGTCCCACCGCGGTCAGGGCGCTGGCGGTGAACCGCATCATCACCTCCGGCCCGCAGACCATGGCGACGGTGTGGTGCGGATCGAAACCCGCACGCGCAATCAGTCTGGGCACCACGCCGACATTGCCACGCCAACTGGTATCGGCGTGATCGACGGTAACCAGGATGTCTACATCGAGACGACGGCGCCAGCGCTCCATCTCATGGCGAAACAGGATGTCGGGCGGGTTCCTGGTGCCGTACAGCAGAACGACACGACCGTAACGTCCGCGCTGCGCGAGCACCTGGTAGATCGCCGGGCGCAGCGGCGCCAGGCCGAGCCCGCCGGCCACGAACACCACGTCGCTGCCCGCGGCGGGGCCGGTCGGCCAGGCCGTGCCGAACGGTCCGCGCACGCCCAGCATCGCCCCGGCTTCAAGCCTGGCGATGGCCCCGCTGACCGCGCCGACATCGCGCACGGTGTGCACGTAGCTGCCGCCGGCCGCCGGATCGCCGCTCAGGCTGATCGCCACCTCGCCGATGCCGAACGCGTACAGCATGTTGAACTGGCCGGGCTGGAAGTCCGGTCGTTCGCCGGCGAGCGGGACAAGCTCCAGGGTCATCACGTCGCGCAGCTCGCGCCGCACCCGCCCGACGCGGTACGGCTGCGGCACGAACGGATCCACCATCGCGGCCAGACTCACTTGCCGTGCTTCCCGTAGACATCAAGGATTTGCAGGCGGGTTTCGTCGAGCTGCTGCATCAGCACCGGCAGAAACCGCTTCATCATCGCGTAGCCCAAGTTATGGTCGGCCTCGCACTTGTCGCGCAGGCACTTGGCATCGATGCCGATCGCCCGGGTGAGCTCCACGGCGCGGGCATCGAACCGCCAGCGATACGGTGGTATCAGCCAGGAGGCACCGACGATGCCGCCCTCGCTTTCGGTGGCGAACACGATTTCCGGTTGGCCGGGCGGGGTGATTTCCAGTGCGACCTTGCCGTGGCGGATCAGGAAGAACTCGTTGGCGGGTTCGCCCTCGTGACCCAGGTAATGCCCGGGCTCGAAACGGTGATTGCGCGCGCAGCCGGAGATCACCTCGCCCAGCTCCGCCTCCAATCCGGCGAAGAACGGATGCGCCAGGACGATGCGTTCAAGACCTTCCATGACCTGTCTCCTTGGAATCGCCCGAGGATGCCCGGATCGCGGCGGCCTCCTCGGTGATGTCGATGCCGACCGGGCACCAGGTGATGCAGCGGCCGCAGCCGACGCAGCCGGAGGTGCCGAACTGGTCGATCCAGCTCGCGAGCTTGTGGGTGATCCACTGCCGATAGCGGGAACTGCCTTGCGTCCGCACACTGCCGCCGTGGATGTAGGAGAAGTCCAGCGTGAAGCACGAATCCCAGCGGCGCACGCGCTCGGCGGTCTGGCCGGCAAGGTCGCTGTGGTCCTCGACCGTGGTGCAGAAGCAGGTCGGGCAGACCATGGTGCAGTTGGCGCAGGTTAGGCAGCGTTTGGCGACATCGTCCCACCGCCTGTGGGTTGGATTGCCCTGCAACAGCTCCTTCAGCCCGTCGGTGTCCAGCGTGCGGCCCATCCGACCGGCGGTGCGCGCCACGACTGCGTCGGCCGCGGCGCTGTCCTCCGCCGAGGCCGTGTGGTGCGGCAGTACCGCCAGCAATGCGCCGCCCGCTTCGCTGCCGACCTCGACCAGGAAGCGGTGAGGGCCGCCATCCAGCAGCTCGGTCAGGGCCAGGTCGAAGCCGGACTCTGCCTTCGGGCCGGTGTTCATCGAGACGCAGAAACAAGTGCCGCCGGCCTCGCCGCAGTTCACGGCGACAAGGAAATTGTCCTGCCGGCGACGCTGATAGCCGGCGTCGGGGTACGGCCCGCCGACGAACACCCGATCTTGGATGGCAATCGCGTGAAGTTCACAGGCGCGCATGCCGAGGAAGGCAAATTTCGACGGTGCCTCCTCGGCGACCGTGACGGTGAACCCGTGCTCCGTGCGTTGTGCCTGCCACATCCGCTCGATCGGCGGGTGCAGGTAGCGCTTCCACGAGTGCGGGCCGACCGCATAACCGAACAGCGCGTCGTCGGCGCGCCGCTCCAGGCGATACCGGCCGGCGTCCTGCTGGTCGGTCCAGCCGGCGGGCAGGTCGGCGAGGCCGGCGACCTCGCCATAGACGATCGCGCCGTCGCGCAGGGTTGGCCCCAGCACCTGATAGCCGCGCGCCGCCAGGGCCTCGATGAGGGCTTGCAGGCCGTCACGGATGAGCGTGGCTTTGGCACCCACGGGCAGCTCGACTTCCGCCATGCGGACCTCCGTTGGTACCCGTTCCGCGCCCCCCTTAAGCCTTCGGCGGTCGCTTGACCACCGGCGCCGGCCGGTACCGGGGTGGGACGCTGGCGCGTCAAGGCTTAATACATTCTCCCCCTCCCCTTGCGGGAGGGGGTTGGGGGGAGGGGTTCCTGGGCAACCAGCCTCGACGCGACCCTGGCACCAACCCCTCCCCCCAACCTTGGTCCGCTTCGCGGCCCAAGCCCGCAAGGGGAGGGGGAGAATGTCACCTTTAATCCAACCTCAAACGTTGCCTCTTCGCTTGACCGCGTCCCCATGGCACGCCAACACTTGATCTACCGACCACGGGAAGATCGAGGGGGACCGCACGAATGCCGCAGGTGACGCTGACGGTGAATGGCACACCGCACACGGTTGAGGTGGAGGGGCGCACCCTCCTGGTCGAACTGCTGCGCGAGAAGCTGGGCCTGACCGGGACCCACGTCGGCTGCGACACCAGCCAGTGCGGCGCCTGCGTGGTGCACCTGGACGGCACCTCGGTGAAATCCTGCACCATGCTGGCGCTGCAGGCCGAGGGAACCGCGGTGACCACGATCGAGGGTCTGGCGGCCGCCGACGGCACCTTGCATCCGATGCAGGAGATGTTCCGCGAGCACCACGCGCTGCAATGCGGGTTCTGCACGCCCGGTATGGTGATGAGCGCGATCGACCTGGTGCAGAGCCATCCCGAGGGCCTCACCGAGCGGCAGATCCGCGAGGGGCTGGAGGGCAATCTCTGCCGCTGCACCGGCTATCACAACATCGTCAAGGCGATCGCCGCGGCCTGGCCGCTGATGCACGGCCGCGCGGAAGCCGCGTAGCGGCCCAACCACAGGATCGGGGGGACGATCATGGGCTTCGAGGGCATCGGCGCGTCGGTCCGTCGCAAGGAGGATTTTCGCTTCCTCAGCGGGCGGGGCACCTATACCGACGACATCAACCGGCCTGGCCAACTTCACGCCTGCATCAAGCGGTCCGACCGGCCGCACGCCAGGATCGGCGGCATCGACACCAAGGCGGCAGCCAAGGCACCCGGCGTGGTGGCGGTGTTCACCGGCGCCGACATGGCGGCGGACAACGTGGGCGGGCTGCCGTGCGGCTGGCAGATCCACAACAAGGACGGCTCGCCGATGGCGGAGCCGCCGCACCCGGTGCTGGCGGTCGGCAAGGTGCGCCATGTCGGCGACCCGGTCGCGGTGGTGATCGCGACGACCAAGCAGGCGGCGAAGGACGCGGCCGAGGCGCTGGTGATCGACTACCAGGACCTGCCGGCGGTTGCCTCGCTGGCCGATGCGGTGAAGCCGGGCGCGGCGCTGGTGCACGATGAGGTGCCGGGCAATGTCTGCTACGACTGGCACCTCGGCGACAAGGCGGCGGTGGACGCGGCGTTCGCCGCCGCCGCCAGGGTGGTAAAACTGGAGCTGGAGAACAACCGGCTGATTCCCAATGCGATGGAGCCGCGCGCCGCGATCGGCGACTTCGACACCAGCAACGGCGACTACACGCTGTACACCACCAGCCAGAACCCGCACGTGATCCGCCTGCTG
>Ga0209415_10008371_pt1 | contig 17948 bp, 15 predicted proteins | sample PeaSoiSIISIP2007_FD_187696 | JGI IMG/M metagenome (GOLD analysis project Ga0209415, IMG submission 187696) | Peat soil microbial communities from Weissenstadt, Germany - SII-SIP-2007 (SPAdes) (version 2) | ecosystem: Environmental > Terrestrial > Soil > Wetlands > Peat | place: Germany... | reverse complement strand
GATCGGCGAACCTGTCCAGAGCCATCATGGCGGCGCGGCTGGCATCAGAATCGGGCGTGAAACAGGGAGGTTAGCGCTCTGCGTGTTTTCCGCTTATCGGAAAGGCCCCTCGCCGCCACCTTGCATGGGATCGCGGCGTCGTCCGGGGAGCGGCTGCGGACTCTTGTCCGAGGCTGTGCCCCTGGCCTGGCGCGTCGGACCTGCCTGCCGCTCGACGCGCCGCCAGGCAGGTCGAGCAGAGCAGCTCGCGTGCCGGCGGTTCGACGCGCTCTTCGCGCAGGATCACGCCGATATGCACGAGATGGACAGGGACGATGGCGGCATGCTCGACGCAGACGCCGGCTCCGCACGAGTGGCAGACACCGACCACGTCCCGCTCCTTCTCGGCTCTCAGACAGTCGAGGCAGTACATGAACGGTCCTCCTTGGTTGGTCGGGCTGCGATCAGGGGGTGGGTGTCCTGGCCCCGGTAGAAGTGGCGGCGCGCCGCGAGCGAGACGTAGACGAGGGCCACGAGAGCGGGCACTTCGATGAGCGGGCCGACGACACCAGCGAGCGCCTGGCCACTGGTCACCCCGAAGACTCCGATCGCGACGGCGATCGCGAGCTCGAAGTTGTTGCTCGCCGCCGTGAAGGCCAGCGTGGTCGTCCGCGGGTATGACAGTTGCATCCGGTAGCCGAGCGCGAACGACGCCGTCCACATGAATGCGAAGTAGGCCACGAGCGGCAACGCGATGCGGGCGACGTCCCCCGGGTGGCGGCTGATGGCGTTGCCCTGCAGGGCAAAGAGAATGACGACAGTGAAGAGCAGGCCGTACAACGCGATCGGCGCCACGCGCGGAAGGTAGCGCTGCTCATACCAGCTCCTGCCGCGCAGCCGCTCACCGAGGGTGCGGCTCGCCCAGCCAGCCAGGAGCGGGATGCCGAGGAAGATGAGGACGCTCTTGGCTACCGACCACATGGAGATGCTCGCCGTCGCCGTGGAAAGGCCGAGCCAGCCTGGTAGCAGGTGCAGGTAGAAGTAAGCGAGGGCAGCGAACGCGACGACCTGGAACAAGGAGTTCAAAGCGACGAGCACGGCGGCGGCTTCGCGGTCGCCCCCGGCGAGCTCGTTCCAGATGAGCACCATGGCGATGCACCGGGCGAGCCCGACGATGATGAGGCCCGTCCGGTACGCCGGCAGGTCGGGCAGCAGCAACCACGCCAAGGCGAACATCACTGCAGGCCCGACCACCCAGTTCAGGACAAGCGAGGGCACCATGAGCCGCCGGTCGGCGGTGACGCGACCCAGCTCGCCGTAGCGGACCTTCGCGAGGACCGGGTACATCATCACGAGCAGGCCGACTGCGATGGGAAGGCTCGTGCCGGCAAGCCGTACGGCGCCGAGTGAGGCGTTGAGGTGGGGGAAGAGCCGACCAAGACCGAGGCCAAGAGCCATCGCTGCTGCGATCCAGACCGGCAGGAACCGGTCGAGCTTCGACAGCCGACCGATAACCGGGCCCGGGCTCTCAAGTGGAGCTTGACCTCTCGCACTCACATTGACAATCATCGATGAATGCTTCTGCGCGGGCTAGGGCCGAACGGCCCGATGTTGGCGAAGTGAGCTTCAGATCGCCGTCCGGTTCACATCGGACACTCCCGTCAGCGACGGAGCGGGTACGTTGGCCCCCCGCCCCTCTTCCTGCGCTCCGCCGCACCACCGTCCTACCTCCTGCGTGGCCCAGCTCCGCCATGGGGCCCAAACACGTCGCAGGCACCTGGTCAATATTCACGGCATTCAGAATTCACATTTCGTTCATCTCGCGGTGGTCGTCCGTTCGGCTGGTATTCGGAATAGGCTCATACCGTCTTCACCGGTAGCCGACGGGCTTCCCGCCAGCAGACGACGCGCTCTTGTTTGATCGCGCGACTCGCCAACTGAGCGCACCCGAGAAGCGGAGGAACGTGAGCAGCATCGAGAGCGGGGCGCAGGCGGCCTCCTCGGCGGTGCCCAGGGCGACGACGCGTCGGCTCGGCGGCGGTCGGTCGCGACCTTCGGCCGTCGACTCCCGGCCACTATCCGCTCCCCTTCCTTCCGGGTCGGGCCGGGGCGCATCCGAGATCACGGCCACAGACGTCTGCGCCTGGTTCACGGGCCGGCTCGTTCTCGACCGGGTCTCTCTCGCCATGGAGCGCTCGAAGGTGACCGCGTTGATCGGTCCCTCGGGCTGTGGCAAGTCGACATTCCTTCGCATCTTGAACCGGATGCACGAAGTCGTGCCCGGTGCGCAGCTCGCCGGATCGGTCGCGCTGGACGGCGAGGACATCTACGGGCCCACGAAGCGGGCTACTGAGACGCGCCGCCACATCGGGATGGTCTTCCAGAAGCCGAACCCTTTCCCGGCAATGTCGATCTACGACAATGTGTGGTCGGGCCTCAGGTTCTCGCGAGTCAAAGTCTCCGACCGTGACGGGCTCGTGGAGGAGATGCTCAGAAAGGCGGGACTCTGGAACGAGGTCCGCAACCGTCTGAAGGCACTCGGCGGTGAGCTCTCCGGGGGCCAGCAGCAACGGCTCTGCATCGCCCGGGCTCTGGCGGTGGGCCCCTCCGTGCTCCTGATGGATGAGCCCTGCTCAGCGCTCGACCCCACTTCGACCCGGCGTATCGAGGAGACGATCCAGGACATCGCCGCGGACGTGACCGTTGTCATCGTTACGCACAACATGCAACAGGCTCAACGCGTCTCTCACGCTTGCGCGTTCTTCCTGGCCGGAGAGAACGAACCAGGGCGCATCGTCGAAGCCGGAACAACTACTCAGATCTTCGAGCATCCGGTGGACGAACGCACGGCGGACTACGTCCATGGCCGCTTCGGCTGAGAACTGCGCCACGCCTGCCCGCGGATACCAGCGCTCGGAGAGCGACGCGACAAGGGCCGGGGGCGCTTGACTCTTGTGAGCGCGGCGGTGACAACCCTGGCCCTGCTGGCTTGTGGTCGATGAGCGCGGCCTGACCACGAGCCGCGAGAGGCCGTGCCACTAACGTGGCGGCCATGAGGGTCCTCGTCACCGGCGCCGGCTCCGGGATCGGGAGAGCGACCGCAGCCTTGCTCGCCACCCGCGGCCATGAGGTCATCGCCACCGCGCGGGACCGCTCCAAGCTCGATGACCTCGAGGTGGCCGCCCGACTTCACCTGGACGTCACGGACGCGGCATCGGTGGACGAGATCCGGCGGGAGCTCGGCTGGCTCGACGGCCTGGTCAACAACGCCGCCGTCTCGTTCGGAGGAGCGATCGAGCACCTCGGGATGGAGTATGTCCACGCGATGTTCGAGACCAATGTCTTCGGGCCGGTTCGCCTTATCCAGGCGTTCGCTCCCGGGATGCGAGAGCGGCAGTCTGGAGTCGTCGTCAACGTCTCCTCGGTCACGGGCCATGTCGCCGAACCGCTCGGCGGCTTCTACGCGGCGACCAAGCACGCCCTGGAGGCGATCTCCGAGGCACTGCACATCGAGCTGGGCCATTTCGGAGTTCGAGTCGTCGTCGTCGAGCCGGGTTATGTAGCGCCCGGCATGAAGCCGAACGAGTCCGGTGGGCGTCCTCCCGCCTACGACGAGCTTGCCGGACAGCTGGCGCAGATCGTGACCAAGGTGCTCGGCGGCGAACGTCCCGGCCCCGAGGTCGTAGCCGAAGTGATCGCCGACGCCATAGATGGCGACGGCGGTCCGCTGCGGCGTCGCGTCGGCGACGATGCGAACATGATCCTCTCGGCGCGCAGTGCCCTCGGGGACGAGGAATTCGAAACGGCGATGCGTGAGGTCGTCGGTCTCACCTGGTAGAGATTGGTAGCCACCGGCATGGCGCTCCGCGCTGCGGGGACGAGGCGAGGCTACGGTGTTGAGCGGGTCGCGGGAGGGCATTTCACCCTAGTCAGCCTCGCGCGTGCTCATTATGGTGTTTTCGTGTCAGGCTCAGGACCCGTGAGTCGCCCGTGATCGATGCCACCAGCAGTGAACCCGCGGGAGCGTCCACGGTCGTCGCCTTCGACGCCGGTTCGCCCCTGCCGCAGGGCAAGGCCAAGCAGGACCTGGTGCGGTCGATGTTCGACACGATCGCCCCCCGTTACGACCTCGTCAACCGGCTGATGACCTTCGGGCTCGACGCCTCCTGGCGGCGGCGCACGGTCGCCTTGCTCGAGGTCGCCCCCGAGGCGGTGGTGCTCGACATCGGCTGCGGGACCGGTGACCTGGCTCGCAACCTCCGAAGAAACGGCAAGCGGTCGTTCGGGATCGACCTCTCGCTCGGGATGCTCGCGGTCGCGCGTTCGGGCGGCGCTCCGCTCGTTCAGGCCGACGCAGCGGCATTGCCGATCTTGACGGCAACAGCAGATGGCGTGGTGAGCGGATTCGCCGTTCGCAATTTCGCCGACTTGCCGGGGGTCATGAGCGAGCTCGGCCGGGTGCTGCGCCCCGGAGGGAGGTTGGCGCTGCTCGAGGTCGGCGAGCCGAAGAGCCGCCTGCTCCGCATCGGCCACCGGCTCTGGTTCACCCATGTCGTGCCGCGACTCGGGGCGCTGCTGTCCGACGGCGCGGCCTATCGTTACCTGCCGAGATCCGTCGCCTATCTGCCGACCTTCGCCGAGCTCGAGAGCCTGCTCACCGATGCCGGCTTCACCGACGTCCGGCTCCATCCTCTGAACGGCTGCATCGCCCAGTGCGTGACGGCGGCCCGAGCGACGCAAGGGGCAAGGGCGTGACAGGTGGGAGCCCCTCGGGTTCCCACCTCTGGTACGCCACGCGTGGGATCGATCCGAAGACACTCGGAAAGTTGCGGGCGCACGCGCACGAGCGCGGGCGCGTCGTCGAGCGCGACGGCCTCATGGTCCTCGGTTTCGGCTCGGCGGCAGTGCTCTCGCTGTCCGGTGGCCTGATTGACCCGGCCATACTCGGGCTCGCGATCGCCGAGCTCGGCGCGATCGCCTCCATCGCTGCCCACGGGCCTGCTGCCGGATCGGCCATCGATACCAGGGGCGACCTGACGGCCGAGCCGGTGCCCCTCGCTCTCGGCGCACTTCCGTTCGACCGGCGAGCCGACGCCGAGCTGGTGGTTCCCGAGCTGACCGTGCTGGCGCGAGCCGGCGTCTCGCCCGCGATCGTCGTCGTCGGTACGGAAGACCGAGTGGCTGAGCTGCTCGCCGATCTCGTGAGCGGCCTGCCGGACGTCGTCACGGGCGGGAGGGTGGTCGAGCCGACGTCGCCGCCCGACGAGTTCCGGCTTGCGTCAGCTCGCCCTCACCAGGACTTCTTGAATCGTGTCAACGCCGCGCTGGCCGAGATCGCGAGCGGGCGGCTGGACAAGGTCGTGCTCGCCCGTGAGGTGACGGTGCACGCGAACCGACCGCTTCGCCAGGCGGATCTCCTCGGACGCCTTCGTGCCCTGCACCCCTCTTGCGCGGCCTTCGCCATCGACGGCTTCATCGGCGCCACGCCTGAGCTCCTCCTCCGCCGGAGCGGGGCTCGGATCGCCTCTCATCCTCTCGCTGGCACCGCGGCTCGCAGTGGAGACCCGGAAGCAGACCGCAAGGCCGAAGCTGCGCTCCTCTCGTCGTTGAAGGAGCGCTCCGAGCACCGGAGCGTCGTGGAGACGATCGCCGCGGCTCTCGCGCCCGTCGTAGATCACCTCGAAGTCCCCGACCGGCCGGAGATCCTGGAGCTTCGCAACGTGAGCCATCTCGGCACGTCCATCACCGGCACACTTGCCGCTCGGGACGGCGACTACCCGAGTGCGCTCGAGCTCGTCAGTCTCCTGCATCCCACGCCTGCGGTCGCGGGGACCCCCGTGGACCTCGCGCTCGACTATCTCGCGAAGCTCGAGGAGCTTGACCGGGACCGGTACGCCGGCCCGGTCGGCTGGGTTGACGCCCGCGCCGATGGCGAGTGGCATCTCGGCATCCGCTCGGCCATCGTCGAGGGAAGCTCCGCCAGGTTGTTCGCGGGCGCCGGAATCGTCGCGGACTCGGACCCCGCCGCTGAGCTCGCCGAGACTCAGCTCAAGCTCCAGGCGTTTCTCGCCGCTGCCGTCCGTCCCTGAGCCCGGACGCGAGCGCCGAATAGCGACGCACCACAGCCGCGATCACCTCAGGTTGGTCGAACGGAAGGAGGTGGCCGCCGGCGACCACGACGAGCTCGGCACCCGGCACGCGCTCGGCCAGCGAGCGGGCTGCGGAGGCAGGCACGATGTGGTCCGAGGCACCGGTCACCACCGCCGTCGCCACGCCGATCCGGCAGAGGGAACGCTCGAGCTGCGGCGTCTCCGCCACGAGCGCGCGTTGCTCGATCAGGAAGCTCTGCCTCGACCTGCCGACGATGGGTCGAGCATCGGTGCCGAGCGCAGCCTGAACCGTGGGCGGCATCACGACTCTGCGCGCGACCCGAGCCTCGGGGTGGCGCTCGGAGTAGCGCGTGGCGGTGATCAGGCCGCGCCGGAGGGTGGCGACTCCGGCGCGGAGGATGCCGTTTCCCAACATCGGGACCGCGAGCAGGCGGTCGAACCCGGACAGAGCCCCCGCGACGCCAACCGACCCGATCAGCACGAGCGCCCCGACCCGCTCGGGATGCTCCAAAGCGAGATCGAGGGCGACGCCACCACCGAGCGAATGGCCCACGACGGTGACCGGGCCTTCCACCTTGGCGGCCTCGAGGAACGCCTCGAGTGCGTCGGCGTTCGCCGCGATGCCCGTCGCGGGGCGCGCATCTGATCCCCAGCCGGGACGGTCGGGAGCGAGCACCCGGTGGTCACCGGAGAGAAGCCGCGCAACCTGCGCCCAGTCTCGGCCCGCTCCGGGCTGACCGTGCACGAGCACGACGGCGGGCCCCGCACCGATCTCGATCGGTGCCGGAACCCCCCCCGAAACAGGTGGGGCGTCGTCCTCGCTCACGGTGAGGCAGGGGGAGAAGCCACCGCGCGCGCCGTCCTGCCGCCGCCACGAAGCCGGTCGAAGGCGCGCTGGGCACCCCACCACGTCACGAGACCCAAGGCCTCGACCACGGTGTAGGTGGACATCTTCGACGTCCCCAGCTGCCGGTCCACGAAACGGATCGGTACCTCCTGCACCTTCGCGCCCGCTCCGATCGCGCGATACGTCATCTCGATCTGAAAGCCGTAGCTATCTGCTAGGACCGAGCTCAAGTCGATCCGCTGGAGGACCGTGGCTGCGTAGGCCCGAAACCCGGCGGTCGAATCTCGCACATGGAGACCGAGCAGAATATTGGCGTACAGGTTGCCGCCTCGCGACAACATCCGGCGCGGCAGGCTCCAGTTCGGTATTGAGCCGCCCGGGACATAGCGCGAGCCGATGCACACCTCGAATCCGTCCTCGAGCGGTGCGACGAGCGACGGAAGAGCATCGGGATCGTGCGAGAGATCCGAGTCCATCTCGATGAACGCCTCGTAGCCACGCTCGAGGCCCCATCCGAACCCGTCACGGTACGCGCTTCCCAAGCCGAGCTTGCCCGAGCGGGAAAGGATGTCCAGGTTGCCGAGCCGCTCCCCCACTTCCGCGGCGATCTTGGCGGTCCCGTCAGGGCTGCCGTCGTCGACCACGAGGATTGACGCGTCGGGGAGAGCTTTGCGGACGCGATCGAGGACGTTCTCGATGTTCGCAGCTTCGTTGTAGGTCGGCAGCACAACAAGAACGCGCACGCCCGCAGCCTACCGGGCAGCCGGCTCCTTTCTCGGGGCGCCTTCACACGAGTCGGGGGCTCACCGGGGCGCCTTCGCACGAGTCTGAGGCTCACCACGGCGCATCCGCACGAGTCCGGGGCTCACGGGACCGCCGGGGAACTACCTCTGAAGTCGCGCCCGAGCCGTCAGGGCGGCGGTCGAGCAGCGGCACCGGTCGCGGCCGGCTCGACGGCCGCGATCTCGGTGGCGTCACGTGCTGGTCGCGGCCGGCTCGACGGCCGCGACCTCGGTGGCGTCACGTGCTGACCGGCGTCGAGCCCACAGGTCCCTTGCGACGACTTGGATGGCGCTGGCTGTGGGAACTGCAATCAGCGCGCCAACGAGGGCGCCGAATGTGGACCCGATCAGTCCGCCCAACTCGGCCCCCACCAGGATCGCGAGCAGGACCCAGAGAGGGTTCAATCTCACGGTCCGGCTCATGACGACCGGGTTGAGGATGTGGTTTTCGATCTGCTGGTAGAGGAGGAAAACGGCGAGTGTGACGATCCCGGCGGGCAAGGAGTGCAGCAAGGCGATCGCGACTGTGGGAACGCCGGCGAGCAGCCCCCCGACGAGCGGCAAGAAGTCGACGATGCCGACCCAGATCGCCAGGACTCCGGCGTACGGGACACCCGTGAGCCGCAGCGTTCCGAAGATGACGAGCCCGGCGATGAACGAGGTCGCGAGGTTGCCGAGCATGTAGCCGGTTACGGCTTGGGCGACCTCCCCGAGCATGCCTCGGACGCGGGTCGACCGTTCCGGCCGCATCCAGTCGAGCACGCCCCGGATCATCCGCGGTGCCTCGAGCAGGACGAAGAAAGTGAGCACACCGACGGTCGCGAGAGCGACCACCCCGCTCACGACCGTCTTGCCGATGGCCAGCGCCGGGCGGCCGAGCCCGCTGATCAGCGTCTCGAGCCGCGGCGCATGCTGCTTCACATAGTTCACGAGGTGGAACCGTTTCACGAGGCTCCCGATCTGGCCTTTGCCCTGCTGAGCCTGGCGAACGAGGGTCGGCAGCTCCTTCGCGAAATTCGTGGCGGACAAGTAGACGGGGTGCAGGAGCAGGTAGCCGACCGCCACTGCCACGGCCACCGAGAGGAAGAAGACGATCGCCGTGGCGGTTCCGCGGCGAGGGCCGTGGCGCTCCACGAAGCTCACAGCCGGGTGCAGCAGCGCGCCCAGGAACAGCGAAACGAGGATCAGCAGCACGACGACCCGCAGCCGCCACAGCAGAGCGAGCCCGATCCCGGTGAGCACGACGACACCGGTGACGATGAGCGCAGTGCGTGCGACCCGGAGATCGTAGACACGACGTCCCTTGGCGGTATCGAGGTCCGGGAGCGCCGCCTTCTCGGGCATCATCAACCAGTCAACTCCATGCAGGGCTGCCGAAGGGTGATCCCGTGAGCTGCCCAGCAGAGTGGTCGACGCCTGCGCACGCCGCTCTTAGGTTCACGTCGCCGGCTCCGTCGAGTGGGTTCTTCCCCTGACATGCGTGCGCCTGCAAGCATGGAGAGATGGCCGACTTGCCCGAGGTCGACGGCCCGCCTGTCGACGCGACCGCGTCGAAGCGCCGTCGCAAACTGCTCGGATGGATACCGCGGCCATTGCGGCACGGCGTCGCGCTCTTCATTCTCCTCGTGTTCCTCGAGTACGTGGTCATTCCAAGTTTCCTGCACTCCAAAGCACGTTCCTCTCTGAGCCAGTTGGGCCGCGTCAATTTCCTCTGGCTCCTTGCCGGCTTCGGCCTCGAGGCCGGAGCCCTTGCTGCATACGGGCGCCTTACGCAGTCCGTGCTGCCGAAGGACGGCCCGAGCTTCTCGAAGGTGTTCCGCATCGACCTGTCGACGCTCGCTGTGAGCCACGTGATTCCCGGCGGCACTGCCGGCGGCACCGGGCTCGGCTACCGGCTCTTCACCTCGAACGGGGTCGCGGGCGCGGATGCCGGTTTCGCGCTCGCGACCCAGGGAATCGGCTCCGCCGTCGTCCTGAACGCCATGTTGTGGGTGGCACTCGTGATCTCCATCCCTCTGCATGGCTTCAACAGCGCCTACGTCACCGTCGCCGTCGTCGGCGCTGTCCTGTTGGCCGCGTTCGGCGTTCTCGTGCTGTCGCTCACCCGGGGCGAGCAGCACGCCACCCGAGCGCTGCAGGCCGTCGCCCGGCGCGTGCCCTGGGTCACCGAGGAGCAGATGGGCAAGCTCGTGGAGCGTCTCGCCACCCGGTTGCGGACCCTCGGCTCGGATCGGCAACTGCTCAAGAACGCGGTGTTGTGGGCGGCCGCGAACTGGCTGCTCGACGCGGCCTCGCTCTGGGCCTTCGTCGCGGCCTACCACCATCTCACGTCACCGATCGACCTCTTCGTGGCTTACGGCGTGGCGAACATCCTCGCGGCGGTCCCCCTCACTCCTGGTGGGCTCGGGATCGTCGAAGCAGTCGCCGCGACAACCCTGATCGGCTTCCACGTCCCTGTTGGGACCGCGTGGCTGGGCGTGATCTCCTGGCGCCTGTTCAACTTCTGGCTGCCGATTCCTGTCGGCGCTGGCGCCTACCTGTCCCTACGCGTCGAGCGAGGAGCAGGCCTCAGGGAGCGCCGCCATGTGCTGGAAGACATGACTCGGCCTCGGGACCCCTCTGGTCCCCCCTCGGGCGAGATGCCGATGGTCAGGCCAAACCAGCCTCCTCGGATGCCCGGGTCTGCAGCTCCTCCGGCCCCGTCGGCACCACCTCAAGGGTGATCGGGACCTCGAAGAGCTCCTCGAACAGGACCTTCTTCCGTTGGAGCAGCCACCGCTCTATCTCGGCGTCGCCTCGTGTGCTGACCACGATCTCCACTGCCGCGCCGCTCAGCTCGACTCCGAGCTGGCTGATGACCGAGCCGTGCGCCGCGTCGAGCCCATCCGCGATCCGAAGCAGCGACAGCAATTTCAAGACTCGGTCCCGGTCCTTGCGCTCCAGAGTGTCCCAGGCCTGGAAGGTCTCCCGGGGCCGGCCCCGGACGTGGTAGCGCGCGAGGCAGGCCATCATCTGGATCTCGACGGGTGAGAAGCCCCGGAGATCGCCGTTCTCGATCAGGTAGGCGCTGTGGCGCGCATGGCCGTCTCTGCTCACATGCTCGCCGATGTCGTGCAGCAACGCCGCGTGCTCGAGGAGCTCTCGATCCTCGGCCTCAAGGCTGTGGAGCGCCGTGGTCGCGTCGAAGAGCTCAACGGCCAGCCTTGCGACCTGGCGCGCGTGGATCTCGCGCCATCTCGACCGACGACACAGTGAGAGCACCGACGCTCGGCGAATCGCCCGCGGGTCGTCGCCGAGCTCCGCTCGATCGTGCTTGCCGATCGTGGAGATGACGATGCCCTCGCGAAGCGCCCACTCGGACACCGTGAGCTCCCGCATCCCGGTCCGCTCCATCAGGACCTCCGTCACCGCCACCCCGGCGGGCAGCAGTTCGGCCCGCTTGGCATCGATGCCGGGAAGCCGGGCGCGCTCCCAGCTCGGAAGCTCGTTGACCAGCTCGCCGAGCGCGGCGAGCTCCCGGGCGGTAACCGTCAATTGGTTGACCGACGGCGGCACGACGCCCTCACGCATCGCAGCCGCACCGCGAGCCAGCGCGCAGAACGTGCCCGACGTCCCGATCAAGAGCTTCGGCCCGGAGGCGAGCAGGTCGGGCAAGACCTCGTCGAGCAACTGCTCGATGCGCTCCCGAAGTCGAATCCGGTCCTTCTTCGTCGGCGGGTCCGTGCGCACGTACTCGGTCGTGAGCCTGCCGACGCCGAGGTGAAGGCTCGTCGCATACGTGAGGCCGAACCGGTCGCCGACCGAGAGCTCGAGACTTCCACCGCCGAGGTCTGCGCAGATTGCCGGACTTGGGTCGATCAGCACGCTCGCTCGAACGGCCTCGAAGATCAGCTGCGCTTCACGTATCCCGCTGACGACCTTGATCGCCACGCCGGTGGCGGCTTCGATGCGCTCGGCCACCTCGGGTCCATTGGTGGCCTCGCGCAGTGCTGCCGTGGCCATCGCGACGGTCTCGTCGATCCGTTGCACCTCCGCGATCGCCTTGAATCGCCGGACCGTGTCGATGGCCGCCTCGATCGCCTCCTCGGTGAGCCGGCCTTCCCGTGCGACCACGTCCCCGAGGCGCAGCATCTCCTTCTCCCGTACGAGGGGCACGAAGCTGCCGTCCGGCCGGGTCTCCACTACGAGCAGATGGAAAGAGTTGCTGCCCAGGTCAAGCGCGGCGATCCGCACGGTTGTAGCTCAGCTCAACGTCTCGGGCGAGCGACGCCTGCGGGCGCGCTCGAGGGCAAGTTCCTGGAGGCGCCGCTGGGCGCTCAGCCCGAGTACCGGCACCACGCGCTCCCATTCGCCATCCGGCCCGAGCTCCCAGGAATTGGTGTCGTCGGCGAGGTTGAGCTCGATGGTCTCTTCGAGCCGGGACCGGAGCTCCGGGTCGAGTACCGGCACCAGGACCTCGATCCTGCGGTCGAGGTTCCGTTCCATCAGGTCGCCGGAACCGATCGTGTAACGCACCTGGCGTTCACCGCCGGGATCGCCGAAACGGTAGATGCGTGAGTGCTCGAGAAATCTCCCCATGATTGAGCGAACCGTGATCCGGTCGGAGACTCCTGGTACCCCTGGCCGCAGGCAGCAGACGCCACGGACCACAAGGTCGATCTGAACGCCCGCCTGTGAGGCTGCGTAGAGCCCATCGATGACATCGGGGTCGGTGAGCCCGTTCACCTTGATGGTGATCCGGCCGGCTTCCCCCGCGGCCGCTTCCTCGGCAATCTGAGCGAGGATCCACGGCCGCATGCCTTGCGGAGCCACCACGATGCGTCGGTAGGTGATGGGCCGGCCGTAGCCCGTCAGATGGTTGAACAGGTCGGTGAGGTCTTCACCGATGGCAGGATCGGAGGTCAAAAGGCCGAGGTCCTCGTAGACTTTGGCCGTCTCGGAGTTGTAGTTCCCGGTCCCGATGTGGCAGTAGCGCCGGAGCCCGTCCTCTTCGCGCCGCACGACAAGGGCGATCTTCGAGTGGGTCTTCAACCCCACGAGGCCGTAGACGACGTGCACGCCGGCACGCTCGAGCTGCCGTGCCCAGACGATGTTCGCCCGCTCGTCGAAACGAGCTTTCACCTCGACCAGCGCCGCGACCTGCTTGCCCTGCTCAGCTGCCCGAACGAGTGCCGAGACAATTGCCGTGTCGTCCGAAGTGCGGTAGAGCGTCTGCTTGATGGCGAGCACATTCGGATCGTCGGCGGCCTGCGTGACGAACGCCTCCACCGAGGTCGTGAACGAGTCGTACGGGTGGTGAACGAGCACGTTGCGCTCACGCAGCACGGAGAACAGGTCGACAGGCCCGTCACCGGCTGTTGCCAGGCGGGGCGGCGTCATCGGAACCCACGGCGACTCGTGGAGATCGGGGCGGTCGATCGAGTGCAGCGCCCAAAGTTGGCTCAAACCGAGCGGTGCCGAGCTTTCGTAGACATCGTCGGCCCCGAGCTCGAGCTCCGCCAGCAGGAGCTCACGGACGACCGCAGGCATGTCGCTGTCGACTTCGAGCCTGACCGCACGTCCGAATCGGCGTCGGCGAAGCTCGGTCTCCACCGCGGCAAGCAGGTCGTCGGCTTCGCTCTCCTCGAGGTCGAGGTCCGCGTTGCGGGTGACCCGGAAGGCATGGTGGCGGCCGATCTCCATGTGGGGGAACAACCTGGGCAGGTTGGTCGCGATGAGCTGCTCCAAGGCGACGAAGCGGCCACCGCCACTGAGTGGCACGAAACGGGGCAACAGCGGCGGTACCTTCACCCGCGCAAACCGCTGCTCCCGAGTCCCGGGATCCTCGACCAGAACTGCGAGGTTCAGTGACAGGTTCGAGATGTAGGGGAAGGGATGGCCGGGGTCTACCGCGAGCGGAGTGAGGACCGGGAAGATGTCCTTTTCGAAGACGCCGAGAAGCCGGGCCTTCTCGTCTTCCTCGAGGTGCTCGATGCTGGTGAGCAAGATGCCTGCGCCCGCCAGGCCCGGAACGAGCGACGACTCGAAGACCTCGTCGCTTCGCGCGAGCAATCGGACGCACTTCAGGCGGATGTCCTCGAGCTGTTGTGAGGCCGTTCGGCCGTCCGCCGATCTGGCACGAAGGCCGGCTGCCACATGGTCCTTCAATCCACCGACTCGTACTTGGAAGAACTCGTCGAGGCCCGAGGAGAGGATGGCGAGGAACTTCACCCGTTCGAGGAGCGGGAGCGAAGTGTCCGCAGCGAGATCGAGCAGGCGATCGGCGAAGTCCATCCAGGAGAGCTCACGGTTGAGGAACCGGTCGGGCAGCCCGAGCAGGCTGTCAGGCATTGTGACATCGACTTTCACACCCCAGACGCTACCGTGAAGTCGTGCAGTCCCTCGCAATCGCACCGAGGGTCAAGCAACGTCGGCGGAGCGAGCTCGGCTTGTTGTTCGTCGCCGTCGTCGTGATCACGTTCGCGTACGTGCTGGCATCCCTTGGCACCTACAACGTGCTGCCCGCGAACGCCCTGGATTTCATTGGCGTCATCACGGGACTGGCGCTGATCGTCCATTTGGCCAACCGCTTCCTCGTCCCGCAGGCGGATCCGGTCGTCATGCCGATTGTCCTGATGCTGAACGGCCTCGGTTTCGTGATGATCTATCGGCTCGATGCCTCTCCCCAGATTGCCGGCGACGCGCCGTGGCACTACCAGGCGGTCTGGACCGTCCTCGGGGTCGCTGCCTATGTGCTCACGCTGCTGATCGTCCGCCGGTCTCGTGATCTCGAGCGCTACCGCTACATGCTCGTGTTCGGTGCCCTCATACTGCTGTTGTTGCCACTGGCTCCCTACCTGGGCAACACACCGGAATATCGGCTGAGCGACGTGAGGCTATGGATCCGCATCGGACCGATGACCTTTCAACCGGTCGAGATCGCAAAGCTCATGCTCGTCATCTTCTTCGCGTCCTACTTCGTGGAAAAGCGCGAGATGCTCTCCCTCTCGACACAGCGAGTAGGCAACCGACTTCTCCCCGACCTGCGGCCACTCGGCCCGATCGCGCTCGCGTGGGCGGTCTCGGTGCTCGTCATCCTGTTCGAGCACGACATCGGCTTCTCGCTGCTGCTCTTCGTGATGTTCATCGCGATGCTGTGGGTCGCGACGGGGCGCTGGACCTATGTGGTCGGCGGGCTCGTCGCGTTCGTCGCCGGTACCTACCTGGCGGCGCACCTGCCGTTCGCCAAGACGTTGATCGACCAGCGCATCGAAGCCTGGCTCAACCCAGGGGCTCACTACGCGTCCTTCGGATATCAGACCGTCCAAGGGCAGCTCGGCTTCGGCCGGGGCGGCCTGGCAGGATCGGGTCTGGGTCTGGGCACCCCTTACGACATTCCCGTCGCCTATAGCGACTTCATCTTTGCGGCGATCGGCGAGGAGCTCGGCCTACTCGGCGCGACAGCTGTCGTCGCGGGGTTCCTATTGCTGATTGGCGCCGGCCTGCGGACCGCTCTCCGTGCTCGCTCCGAGTTCTCGCAACTCGCCGCGGTCGGCTTCACCGCGATCCTCGGGTTCCAGTCGTTCTTCATCATGGCCGGTGTGATTCGTCTGCTCCCCCTTACCGGCGTGACCCTGCCATTTATCAGCTACGGCGGCTCTTCGCTGCTGGCGAACTACGTGCTCGTGGCTCTCTTGATGCGCATTTCGGACGAAGGCGCAACTCCACCGGGGGTCGCGGTCGGGCCAAGTCATCGAGCGGCCCGGTTGCGACGTCGCGCGCTTGCCGCCGCTCTTGTGGCTCGCGACCTCCCCGCTCACGCTCCGGCCGCGGCTCGCCGTACTCAGCCCTTCGACATCACCGAGGGCCGGCCTGCAGACGCGCCGCCAGGCGCGAATGACGTTGCTCCAGGCGGAGCACTCGCCTAGTTCGCACCGGCGGGATCGGTGCCGGCTCGTGTGAGCACGATCGGCGCGGCCATGATCGGCACGGGCAACCGCTGTCGAAGTGCGAGAGCGATCCCATCCGAAGGCCTGCAGTCGATCACGCGCGCGCCCAGCCGACCGGAGATGACCATTTCGGCGGTGAACGCGCTTCCCCGAACCTCGGTGATTCGGACGACGTCAAGCGTCATCCCGAATTCCTCGAGCGTGCGGGTAAAGAGCTCATGCGTCAGCGGCCGCGGAGTCTCCAGGCCCCTGGCGGCATAGCCGATCGCGATGCCTTCGGCTCCACCGACAGGAATCCGTAGCTCACGGTAAGGCGGGTCGGCCTCTTGAAGCACGACCACCGGGTGGGTTGCCGGCAGGAGCAGCACGACGTCGACAAAGAGCATCTGAGACATCTCGGGCGGCGTGATCAACGGATCCGGCGTCGCATCGGGCACTGAGCGCGCGTCCTCGAAATTGTCCGTTTCGACTGGCTCGGAGTCGCCTTCCGACCCCGGGGTCGTCTCCAGTTCCGCAACCATGGAGTCGGCCTCCGGCTCCGCGATCATGGAGTCGGCCTCCGGCTCCGCGATCATGGAGTCGGCCTCCGGCTCCGCCGGACCGGTTTCGGAGTCGGCCTCCGGCACCGCGACTGTGGGGTCGGCCTCCAGCTCCGCCGGACCGGTTTCGGGGTCGGCCAGCAAGTCTCCAGGGTCGGCGGCCGCGAACTCGGGCTCGGTTACGCCGGGGTCGGCCAGCGACTCTTCGGGCTCGGCTACTTCGAGCGTCGCGTCGTCAGTCGATTCGAGCTCGGCCTCTTCGGCCGAGAGCACCCGCCCATCGCCGTTGACGGGAGCTACTACCGTCGCATCCCCGGCGAAGTCGACGGCCTCTCCGTCGGTGCCCATGGTGCTCATCGCCGCGCCAAGCGGCGCATCTCGACGTTGATCACCAGCCCGACGGTAGCGAAGAACACGATCATGGCAGAGCCGCCATAGCTCACGAACGGTAACGGGATGCCGGCGATAGGGATGAGGCCGATCGTCATGCCGATGTTCTGAAAGACCGAGAACGCGAGGAAAGCCAAGGCTCCCGAGCACAGCATCCGGCCTAATGGGTCCCTGGCGATCTGTGCGGCTCGGAGCAGCCGGAACGTGATGACCCCGAACAGCGCGACGATCAACGCCGCTCCGACGAACCCGAGCTGCTCCCCCACCGCTGTGAAAATGAAGTCCGTCTGTTGAGCGGGCACAAACCCGCCATTGGTTGCGGCGCCATGGAAGAGGCCGGCTCCGAGCGTTCTGCCCGAGCCGATGGACGCCATCGCCTGCTCGAGGTTCCAGTTCGCACTGTTCGTTGCGGTGTTCTGGTGCAGAAACGACTTCAACCGACCGAGCTGATAACCGTGGATCAGGCCGAAATGAAAGGCCGCCAGCAACGCCACGATGCCGAGAACGGCAAGGACCGCGAGGTACCTGAGCCGTGCGCCTGAGGTCACGATCATGACCGTGAGCACCACCGACATGATGAGCGCCGTCCCGAGGTCTGGCTGCTTGTAGACGAGGAGTATCGGCACAACGGCGAGGGCGAGCACGACGACAAGGTGCCGGGGCAGCATCGTTTCCTGACGGCTGCAATACACGGCGACCACGACGATCAGAGCAAGCGCGGCGAATTCCGACGGTTGAAGTTGGAGCGGCCCGAGCACGAACCATCGCTGTGCGCCGAGCGCGGTATGGCCGAGATGGGTCAGGACCGCGAGGAGCGACAGAACGACGAGACCGTAGATCACGTAACCAAACTGCTCGAGCCAGTGATAGTCCAAGAGAGCCACCGCGACCATCACGACGACGCCGAGCGCGAGCCACACAAGCTGGCGCTTCAGGTAGTACTTCGGATCTCCTAGCACCTCGTTCGGCCCGACGCGTGTCGCGGAGTACACCATCAGGGCGCCGATCAACGAAAGCAGGACGGCACTTCCGACCAAGATGAAGTCGCAGTGGCGCACGAGGTCCCAAGCAGGGTGCCGCTCCCTGCGACTGGTCCACCGTGACGGCACGCTCGGGTAATGAACGGCCATGTTGGGCAACAATACCGGCGATGGCTCCGCAACTCGCTGCAGCTTCGTTCAGCCCCGCAAAGCCTCTGGGACCTCCGCAGGCGGTGACTGCTTGAATCCCGGTAAAGACCAGCTGGTTGAACCCCGGTAAAGACCAGCCGGAGCGCGTCGGCCCACGACCGCGCCCACGGCGCCCCCCGGACCTCCTCGCCCCCGCTCGGTGCCGCCCCCTCCCCCGTTGATACACCCCCCCGATACCTTTGA
>Ga0209415_10008370_pt1 | contig 17949 bp, 15 predicted proteins | sample PeaSoiSIISIP2007_FD_187696 | JGI IMG/M metagenome (GOLD analysis project Ga0209415, IMG submission 187696) | Peat soil microbial communities from Weissenstadt, Germany - SII-SIP-2007 (SPAdes) (version 2) | ecosystem: Environmental > Terrestrial > Soil > Wetlands > Peat | place: Germany... | reverse complement strand
GCGCACACTGATGGGGATGGGGATGTCGACCCCAGTCGGAACCGGCATATACCTGGCTCTTAAACGTGCCGCTAAGGGCCGTCGATTTCGGCCTTGATTTTCTAACCCGATAAAATACATGTCCTCCCTGTTCGATTACCTCTGCGAGCGCAACGCCGTCTCCGGCAACCCGGGCGACGGCGTGAAGCGGCCAATGGCCAACGGCAATAAAGGCAGCACGCCGGCGCTGGGTGACGCCCAGGCGCGCAAGCTGCTGGAGGCGCCGCCGCCGGACACGCTCAAGGGCGCGCGCGATCGCGCCATCCTGGCCACCCTGCTCTATCACGGCATCCGCCGCGAGGAACTCTGCGGGTTGCGGTCAAGGACATGCAGAGCCGTCAGCGCGTGATGCATTTTCGGGTCAGGGGCAAGCGCGGCAAAGTCAGGTTCGTCCCCGTGCATGCGATGGCGCAGCGCCTAATCGAGGAGTACCTGGCACTGGCCGGCCACGGCGAAGATGCCGCCGGTCCCGTGTTCCACCCGGTGACGAATAACCTGCACGGGCGATCTCGACCGTCCGCTCTATCCCGGCTCGGTCTACCACAACATCGTCCGGAAATACGGACTTGAGACCGGCGTTAGCGCCGAAGTCAACGGTTGTGTGTCCACTCCCTGCGCACCACGGCGGCCACTAATGCGCTCTCCCATGAGGCGGATATTCACCAAGGTGCGGGAATGGTTTGGTCACGCCAAGGTCTCCACCACGCGGCTCTATGACCGCCGCAAGGTGCGCCCGGAGGACAGTCCGGCTTTCAGAGGTAGATACTAAACCTGCTAAAGGAAACGACCAGCCAGCTGAAATCTAGGCGCCCACAGAGTCTTACGCTTGCGTGGTCACCAGGCGTGTGCGCGTCAAATGAAGGGAGCTGATCTTCCATTCGCCGTTCACCTTGCGATAGGTCTCGTGGTAGTGCCCGAACCCGTGGAGGAGGCCGCCCTTGGTATCCACGATATCCTCCATCGCCCAAATGCCGCGTGCCTCCGTCTCGGAGATGATGTCGAGGATCGGCGTATGTCCCTGGTGCACCGTCACCGTGGGATTGAGCGTTTTCTCAATCACGAACTCGCGAATGGCCGCGTGGCCGACGTGCCGCCCTGCGAGTTTTCCCTCCCGGCCCAGTGTGGAGACTGTTCCGTCCCACGCCAGTGACGCGTCCGGTGTGAATAGCGCGATCCACTCGTCCCAATTCTTGTGGTCGATATGATAGAAATAAGTCGCCTTCAGGCGCTTGAGCGCTTCCAACTCAACGAGTTGCTGCAACGTATCCATTAATGCCTCCCTGGTTTTGTGACTGCACGAGGCTTCCCCTATTTGCGTGAGGACGCGGCACGAGATTACTCCCGGGCCCGATTGATAAGAAACTGTTTTTTCCAAGGCCTCGCGTGTTCGGGAGGAGGCGGTGCGCACTCCGCCAAACCTGAGCTACGTGAAATGCAGTTCAGCCAGAACCCCTTGCTCTTGAGGTCCGTGGTGAAGGCCGACTGTCCGGCAACCTGAGTCCGCTTATTAAGAACTTCTTAGCAGGCTGCGGAAAAAAGGAATTTCCGCCGCCTGCTCCCTCACGCTGGTCTCTCCCAGAGGGAGAGAAGTTGAGGAAAGCAGCCTTCTTTACCCAGGGTGCGGAACGCCAACATCTGCATCGGCCCTAAGTCTTCTTTTTCCGCACCCTGCTAGATGCGAGCGGAGAGCGCTTCGCACTGGCGCGCCGCGGAAGCGAAGTAACGCGTGGACTGGTTGGCTCAAGCTTGAGACAACTGGGTTTGGGCGGTGGAGCGGCGGCAGGGACGACTACTGCTGCGCCAGGTGCTGATCTCTTACCTGCGCCTTGATGCCCATGCTTAAATCTTAAGTGTGGCATTCCTACTTCAATTGACAACGGCCTTGCTCGCGGCCGCGTTCGCCGCGGCTATCGGAGGTTGCAGCGTCGGGGTCGCGACGCCCAACGGGGCGAGCAGTGCGCATCTTGGGCCCGATCTTGCCGGTGGCGGCGCCGCCGAAACCGCTCCGGCCGCAACGCCGCCGATGGCGCTGCCGTTCAAGGGCAGACTTATCGACGGCGATCCCGCGGACCTCCCGCCCGCGGTGGCGGGGGCGCTGTCCAACTCCGGGCCGATTGGCTTCAACTATCGCGAGGAGCTGACCCACGACCATTACACTGTGCCGCTGGCCCTGTCGGCGTTCGATCCGCTCACTTACGTGGGCTACCCGCTGGGCAACTACGGCGTGACCGCGTTTGCGTCGCTGGCGATTACCGACGGGGCCCGGGTGCTCGGCGACTACACCGCCAAGGTTCGCGTCTCGCGCGACTACACCCTTTACTATCAGCCTACCTACCTGGAACTGGAGCGGGCCGCCCGCGCCCAGGTGCGAGAGAAAATCGATGAGCAGCTTAACCGCGACGCGAGCCGCCTGGCGCAAGCCGCGCAGGCCCCAGCCGGGCAAACGCCTTAGCGTGAGCTGGATGAAAGCCCGACGTCGTGCCGCTGTCGCATTGTGCCTCGCGGCGGCAGTCCAAATCGGCGGATGCGCCGTGGAGGGCAAGCCCTTCGAGAAAGTCTCCGCACCGCCCGCACAGGCAGAGATCTACCTCTATCGTCCATACAGTTTCGCGGGCTCGCTCCTGCGCCCCCCGGTTACCTGCGACGATTCGGTGGCGCGGGTCGGTCCCGGCGGTTACTACGTCTTCGTGACGCGGCCCGGAAAGATCATCTGCCATACCGAAACCGAAACCGCCGACGCGGTTGAGATCGACGCTCGCGCGGGCGGGGTCTATTACCTCAAGGAAGATATTGGATGGGGCGTGGCGATTGGCCATCCCCATCTCTATCCCATGGACAGCGATGAGGCGCAGAACGAAATCCAGCAATGCTGCGTGCTGGAGCCCTCGCCGTCGTCGTAGCGCGGCGAGAGTTCATTCTGCCATAGACCGCGCTGCGTTCATTCTGCCGTAGCGCCGGCCTCCGTGTCGGTTCTTTTCAATTTCCGCATAACTGATGCTGTTTAGCTGCCGGTTGGCTGGTGACCGATGTCTGGGTTTCACGCGGCGCCGGACCGGAAACAGGAACCGGCACCCTTCGGCAGACTCAGGGCAGGCTCCGGCCGGCGCTACGGCGGAGAATGGGCGCAGTGAGGGTAACCCTTAGGCTGCGCCTTCAGTCCAGGTCTGAGTGAACTTCAAATTGGCGATTTTCCATCCCTGCGGGGTGCGTATCAGGCGGTCGGTATAATAGCCGCCCACGTCCCAAATCTTTTTGTTTTCAGGGTCGTCCAGGGGAAAATGCCGTGCCTTCAAATACACGACCGCGGAGGCTTCATCGCCGTTGACCTTGATGGTCACGTTGGCATTGACGTGCTGCGTCACCCGGTACGGGCTCAGGGTTTTCTGGACCACCCTTAGCCAGGTGTCGAGCGGGAAGGTGCGCGGCGCGGGCACGCCGGTGGAAGTGAAGTCCACGTGCAGCGGATCGGTGAAGCAGGTGCGGAACAGTTCCCAGTCCTTGCTGTCAACGCCGGTTGAATAGCGATAGATCACGTCACTGATCAGCGCCTGGTCATTCAATTCCTCGATCTTGCTGGTATCCATAAGAATCCTTCCTATGCGTGATGCCGCCAGCCCGTTGCGCTGATTGGGGGCGGGACGTCGGCTTGCCCCCGCCTGCGACTCTCAATGCGAATGCGCCAGCGGCAATGCTGCGACGCGGGACTCGACGAAGTCAATGACCTGGGCTTCGAGGTTGACGCCGTCCAGCCGGTCGATCTCCTGCACGCCGGTGGGGCTGGTGACGTTAACCTCGGTGACGAACTCGCCGATGATGTCGAGGCCCACGAAGTACAGCCCGTCGCGCTGCAGACGGGGCCTCAGCACCCGGCAGATTTCGCGGTCGCGCGCGGTGACTTCGGCCTTCACGCAGGTGCCGCCGACGTGGATATTGCCGCGATGCTCGGCCGCCATCGGAACCCGCAGAGTGCATCCCAGCGGCTCGCCGTTGAGTACGATCAGGCGCTTGTCGCCCTTGCGGACTTCGGGAATATAGCGCTGCGCCATGATCGGACGGGTTTCAAAGCGCGTGGCGGTTTCCAGAATTGCGTTGAGGTTGCGATCGCCGCGGGTCAGCACGAACACGCCCTCGCCGCCATGCCCGTCCAGCGGCTTGACCACCATCTCACCGCCCTGCTCCTCCATGAAAGTTTTGAGCCGGCTGCTCTCATAGCTGACCAGGGTGGGTGGAATGACCGCGGGAAAGTTGAGCGCATAGAGCTTTTCGTTGGCTTCTCTTAAGCCCTCGGGACTATTCATGACAAACGTGCGGCGGCTGTCAGCCAGGCTGAGCAACATGGTAGCGTAAAGGTAATTAGCGTCGGCTGGGGGATCCTTGCGCATGAAGATGGCGTCGAAGGTGTCCAGAGGCATCTCGGTGGCTTCATCGAGGAACTGGTAATGGTCCACCGCGCGCTTGACCTCGCAGCGCGTTGCGCGGCACAACGGACGCGAACCGCGGCAGAACATGTCCTTGAGGCCGAGGAAGAAAATCTGATGCCCGCGTGCCTGCGCCTCCAGCATCATGACGAAGGTGGTGTCCTTGTCCACCAGCACCGTATGCATGGGATCCATGATGAAAGCGAATTTGTAGTTCGAGCCAGCCATTTCACCACTCGCCGCGGAAAAGTCGCGCGGCGCCATTGTACGTTGCTTCGCGGCGCCGGGCGAGGGCGCAGATACGGTATTCCTTCACAGTCGCCGCGGTTCGGCTGCGAAGTTTAGACCTGTCATTGACAGGCTGGAGACCTGGCCACGCAGCCAATACAGTATAGCGCGACCAGTTTGCCGGCCGACTTTCTTCTGACCGTGGCACAGGCTTCCAGCCTGTGATTTCCCGAGTTTTGGATTTGAACTTGCCGAACCTGCCACCGCCTTTCGATGGAACAAGGCCTCTTGTGTCATTCCGACCGGAGGGAGCGCAGCGGAGGAATCAACGCGAAGCGATTTGCCTGGAACGGCAGAAGCAGACAAGAATCGCTTCGCATTGATCCCGGGGTGCCGCTCGGGATGACAGACAAAAAACAGAAGGACCTGCAAAATAGCACAGGCTGGAAGCGTGTGCCAGGTCAGAGAAGGACCTGCAGGAAACCCTGTCCCTCTATCACTGAGCCGTGAGCGTGAGCGCGTTCAATCCGCTCGCGCCACTTCCTCCAGTATCGATGCGGCGATTGCCAGCGCGGCTAGCGCCGCGGTTTCGGTGCGCAAACGGTTGCGGCCCAGGCTGGCGCGGATGAAACCGGCGCGCTCGGCGGCGGCAATCTCCTCGGAGTCGAAGTCGCCTTCCGGACCGCATGCGATCAGAATCCCGGCGCGAGTGGCGCGTCTGGCGACAGCGGCCAGCGGCGGCGCCTGGGCCTGGCAAATCACGGGTAAGACCCCGGGCGGCAAGCGGGCGGGCAAATCGCTGAAAGAAAGCGGGGGCCTGATTTCCACCACGTGCGCGGCGCGGCTCTGCTTGCTCGCCGCCGCCGCCAGCCGGCGCCATCGTAAGAGCCGCTCCTGGCCCGGATCGCGCACCACGCAGCGCGCGCAGACCAGCGGCCACACTTCGCTCGCTCCCAGCTCGACCGCTTTTTCGATCGCGAGATCCATCCGCGGACCCTTGATGATCGCGAGCGCCAGGATCAACGGTGGAGTGCCGCGCGGCTCCTCGACGCGCTCGATCCGAATCGTCGCCCGTGCCGAATCGAGCGATTCGATGCGGCCGCCGAGAAGCCTCCCGCGTTCGTCGATCAGTTCCACCGGCGCTCCCTGGCGCAGCCGCAGGACATCGCGCAGGTGATGCAGTTCGGAGCCTTCCAGCATCGCGCGATCGGCGTGGATGGCGCCGCTGCTGATACGGAAGCGGGGCGGTGACGAGCTCACGATCGCTCCGCACGCTCCAGGATCAGAGTGATCCAGCCGCGTTCGGTGCGTGACCCGAGCCGTCGCATCGTGGGGCGGTAATGCTCCATCACGTGCGCTGCCTCGCGCGCCAGGATTCCCGAGAGGATCAGACGGCCGCCGGGAGCGAGTAGCCGGGTCAGGTCGGGCGCCATCGCGATCAGGGTCGAAGAAAGAATGTTGGCGGTGATCAGCGGCACGGGCCGCCGCAGCGCGCGCAGCGGCGTGGCCGAGAAGCGGATCGCGCCGGCGCAAGCGTTGAGTTGCGAGTTGTGCCGCGCATTGTCGAGCGCCTGCGGATCGTTGTCGAGCGCGACGATCCGCCTGACCCCCAGCCGGGCCATCGCCAATGCTAACACTCCCGAGCCGGTGCCCACGTCCAGGGCGCTATCGAAGACGCGCCGCGCGCACTCCGCCTCCAGGGCGGCAAGCGTGGTGCGAGTCGTTGGATGGTGTCCGGTGCCGAAACCCTGGCCAGGATCGATGATTATAGCGACGCGGCTATTGGCTGCGGGCGCGGCCCAGGGCGGCACGATCAGGAGCTTGCGGCCAATCGCCAGCGGCTTGAAGCGCGTCTTCCACATCGCGGCCCATCCCGGGTCGATCAGGGAAACCCGCCGCGGCGGCGGCCCGGAAGTATCGAGCATCCCGGCGTGATGCAGCGCGATGCGATGGGCGTTTAGTTGCGCGGCGGTGAGGCGATTGAAAAACGCCTGGAGCGTGACCGGCGCGGTGGCCGAGCGCCTGGCCTTGTGGGGCCATTGCGCCGCGCATCCCAGCGCGCCGCGCGCGGCCAGGATTCCCGCGGCCTCGTCAACCATCGCAGCGGGCACCCGGAATTCCGCCTTGACGAAGGTTTTGTGGTCGGTAGCGGAAGTCGCGCGCCTGGCCATAATCACGAAACTCGACTGCGGACACCACTATACTGGGACAGGCTTTGACGCTGTCAACCGCGGGGGCAACCTAACCCCCGGCCCCTTCCCTGACAGGGAAGGGGAGATTGGTTGTTCAAAGTCTGTAGCGCGGGAATTGCGCGGTCCGTTGTCCGGATAGTTAAATCAGGATGGCAGTGTCGTTAGTTGTCGATGGTACGTCGTTGTTGAATATCGCGCATCGCGGGGCTAGCGGTGAGTTCCCCGAAAACACGCTTCCGGCGTTTGCCGCCGCGATTGAAGCCGGCGCGCAGATGTGCGAGTTGGATGCGCAACTCACCCGCGATGGCGCGGCGATCGTGATTCATGATGAAACCGTGGATCGGACCACCAACGGGACAGGCGCGGTGGCCGCGATGAGCCTGGCGGAGATTCGGCGTCTGGACGCGGGCGTCACGTTCGGCGCGCGCTTCGCCGGCACGCTGGTGCCAACGCTGCAAGAAGTGTTGACGCTGGTTCGCGGGCGCTGTGCGCTCAACGTGGAATTGAAGAGCGCGGGTGTGGAGCGCGAGGTGTGCCGCCTGCTGCGGGAGCATGAGGCGCTTTCATCGACCCTCGTTTCGAGCTTCGATTGGGACGCGCTGGCGCAGGCCCGGCGCCTGGAACCGGCGCTGAGGTTAAGCGTGCTTGCCGATCGCTCGCCCGACGCGATGTTTGAAACGGCGCAGCGGCTGGGCGCGTCGAGCGTTAATCCGCGCGTCAACCTGGTGACTGAGGCGCTGGTGGCGCGGGCCCATCGCGGCGGTTTCAAGGTGCTGGTGTGGACGGTTGATAACGCTGCCAAAATTGATCAAATGATTGAGCTGGGCGTGGACGGGATCATGACCAACTATCCGGCCCGGTTGGCCGCGCGGCTGCGCGCCGCAGCAGGGCTTTAGCGATGCCTCCATCCGGCGATTCTCAGGTCGAAGAAGTACGCAGCCGCGCCGATATCGTGGAGATTATCGGCGCGCACGTGCGGCTGCGCAAAGCGGGCCGCAACTTCGTCGGTTTATGCCCATTCCACGGCGAGAAGACGCCTTCATTCACCGTCAATCGCGAGAAGGGTTTCTTTCATTGCTTCGGATGCGGTGTCGGCGGCGACGTGTTCAATTTCGTGATGCGGATGGAGGGTGCGACGTTTCCCGAAGCGCTGCGCTCGCTGGCTAACCGCTACGGAATCACGATCGTGGAAAAACGCGGCGACCCGCACGTGGTCGCGGAGCGCGAATCGATGCTGCGGGCAGCCGAGGTGGCGGGTGATTTCTTTGCCCACGTGTTGTGGGAGGACAAAGCCGGCGCTCCCGCGCGCGATTACTTGAATCGGCGCGCAATCGATACTGAGACTGCCAAGACTTTCAAGCTCGGCTTTGCACCTGCCACTGCGGCTTCGTTGGCCACCGCGCTGTCGAAGCGCGGCCTGTTGGAAGCCGGCGCCCGGATCGGAGTGGTCAAGGGCGCGGGCGCGCAGGCTACCGACATGTTTCGCGCCCGCCTGATCTTTCCAATTCATGACGCCGGCGGACGCGTGATCGCGTTTGGCGGACGGGTGCTGGATGACCGCCTGCCCAAGTACATCAACTCGCCGGAGTCGCCGCTCTATTCCAAGGCGCGCAACCTTTATGGGCTGGCGCAGGCGCGCGCCGCGATTGCGAAGGCCGACCGCGCGATCGTGGTCGAAGGCTATATCGACGCGATCGCGCTGGCGCAGGCTGGTTTTCATGAAACGGTGGCAAGCCTGGGGACCGCGCTGACCGTCGATCAATTGCGGCTGGTGGGGCGCTACACGCGCAATGTCTTCGCCTGCTTTGACGGCGATAAGGCCGGTCACAGCGCGTCGATTCGCGCGGTGCGCACCTTCGTGGAGGCGGGGCTGCTGGGACGTGGAATATTTATCCCGCAGGGCTTCGACCCCGATACCCTGGTCAAGGAGCGCGGCGCCCAGAGCTTCGCCGGGCTGATCGAAGCGGCGGAGTTGCTGGTCGATTACTTCGTGCGCAGCGAGGCGGCTGCGGCGGGCGATTCGGTCGGCGGCCGCGCCCGCGCCGCCGAGCACGTGGCCGAGTTGCTGGCGCTGGTTAGCAACGCTTTCGAGTTCGACTTGCTGACGCGCAAGGCTGCCGACTTGTTGGGCGTGCGCGAGGAGGTGTTGCGCGCGCAGGCGCGTAAGGGTGGCCGCGCGCCCGCGCAGCCGCAGCCGCGTCCGATGCCTGCCGCTCCCAGCCGCAACATGAGAGCGATTGCGGAGTTCGGTCTGCTGGCGATCGCGGCCGCTTATCCGGAATTGCGCGAAGAAATCCTGGCCGGCGGCGCGCTATCGGACTTCGAGGACCGTGAACTGGCGGGGTTCGCCGCGGAGTTGTGCGGATCGGGCGATGAACCGGCGCGGGCTCATTTGACGCAGCGTCTGTCCGCGGAGCAGCAAAGCGCGCTCAGCGCGCAGATGATGGATCCGTCGCTGGAGAGCGTCGAGTCGGCGCGCCGGATGATGGTCGACTATCGCCATGCGTTAGCGCTGTACAAGCGAGGGCTGAAGGTCAAGGGTTTGGTGGAGACCGCACACCAGGGTCAAAAGTCCGCGAATGAAGCCGAGGCGATAGCGGCTCTGGATGCCGTTATCCGGCTGCGCAAGGTGCAGCCCAAGGCGGCGGGCTGACCACGGCTGGAATGAGGCTGCGGGGACCATGGCGGTTGAGGCCAGATGTATCCGTTGGTATCATCCGGGAGTTCGCCTGCGCATCATTTAAGATTGCGTTTAACCAACCCCCCGCTGCTATTAAAATTTGTAATGGAAGGTGGTACGATGGATAACTGTTAATGCCTTCTCGTGGGCCCATAGCTCAGCTTGGTTCAGAGCTGCCGGCTCATAACCGGCTGGTCCCAGGTTCAAATCCTGGTGGGCCCATACCCACACCGCCGCTTATGCGCGGCGGCTTGGTCGATGAAGAACCCCTTGCCAAATGGAGGTCGAATTGCGCGATGAGATAAAGCGGCTCACCGGTCTGCAGACTATTGACCAGGAGCTGCGCTTCCGGGAGCAGGAACTGTCGAAGATAACCGCTCGGGTTGACGAGTTGCAGGCGCGCGTTGCGCAATCAAGCGCGGAACTGGAGCGGCTAAAGCAGGAGGATCGCGAGGCCGCGTTGGCCAGGCGCGAGTTGGAACGGACGCTGGCCGAAGGCGAGGTGCTAATCCGCAACAAGCGGATGCGCCTGAGCCTGATCAAGAACGACCGCGAATTGCAGGCGCTCAGTCACGAAGTCGACGTCCTGAAGGAAAGCAACCAGCGCCTGGAAGCCGAGTTGCTGGTCCGGATGGACGGGGGCGATCAGAAGAGCGCGCGGATGCAGGAACTATCCGAGACCCTGGCGCGGGAACAGGCGGAGCTTAAGCAAGCTCAGAAAGAGATCGCCGGCCAGATCGGGGAGTTGCAGGCGCGGACCGCGGCGCGGCGCCGCGAACGCGCGCAGTTGGCGGCGCAAATTAATCCCGGCCTGTGCCAGCGCTATGAGGTCGTTTTCGGGCGGCGCGGCGGACTGGCAGTGGTCGCGGTCAAATCGGGAACTTGCCAGGGCTGCAGGATGCGAATTCCACCCCAGTTGTTCAACCAGATCCAGAGATACGAAGCCATCCACTTCTGTCCCAACTGCCAGCGCATCCTGTACTACGAGCCCGACCAGGAAACCGAGGCCTGATCGGTCAGGGCTGATTTGGTTGCAGCAGGCGCGCCGCGCGCCTGATGCGGTTATAATCGTAAGTGCCGGAGCGGGCCGGGCGGTCGCCCCTTGTACTGGGGGGAGGAAAGTCCGGGCTCCATAGGGCAGGGTGGCTGCTAACGGCAGCGCGGAGCGATCCGCGGAAAGTGGCACAGAAAACAAACCGCCCGCAAGGGTAAGGGTGAAATGGCGGGGTAAGAGCCCACCGGCGCGCGAGTGATCGTGCGCGCATGTTAAACCCCACCCGGAGCAAGACCAAATAGGAGGGGATGGGTGGCCCGCCCAACCCTCGGGTACGGTCGCTAGAGCCGCCGGGTGACCGGCGGCCCAGAGGAATGACCGCCACCCGCGCACGCGGGTACAGAACCCGGCTTACAGGCCCGCTCCGGCATCCTCATACGCGGCCACTGCCTTAAGCCTTGCCAACCTAAGCCGCGGCCCGACCAGGTAACCGGCGAAGCGCGCCAATTGCGCCAGTCCCAGGACTCCGCCGCGCAACTCGGGCGCGGTCGTGAGTCCGACCCCACCGGGCAGGCGCTGCGAAAAGCGCGCCGTACGCGCCAGGTCGCGATAGGCGCGCTCGCGGTAATCCTCAAGATATTTCACCAGCGCGTCGACTCCCGGATGGCGGTCGAGGTTGCGTCCCATCGACTTGCGCAGCCCGCCGATCGCCTCCAGGCTGGGCGGCATCGCGCGGGCGCTGCCGGTCAGATGCTCCCGGATTTCCTCGTCCAGGAAGCGGTTGACGATGATCGCGGACAGGTTGAGCCGCTCCGCGCGCATCTCCTCGATCAATGCCCGCGCCTGCCGCAGGCGTTCATCCTCAGCGGTCGTGACCAGGACGAAATTGACCGCGGCCGAATGCAGCAGCGCTTCGGTCTTGCGGAAACGCTCGACCACCCCGTCGATAGTCTGCTGGGCGGCGGTGAAGAATTCCGAAATCGAGGAGAGCACCGTGGCGCCCGCGAAGCGCTCCAACTCGCGCACCACGAAGCGCGCCGCGCCGCTGGCCAGGCGCATCGCAAAACGCCCGGCGGAAAGATACGGGGCGAACAGCCAGCGCGCCATCCGCGAGTCCAGCAGCCGGGTCAGATGGGCAGGGGCCTGCAGAAACTCGAACGCGTTGGCGGCCGGCGGCGTATCGACCACGATCAGGTCGAACTCGCCGCGCGAATGCAGGTCGTATAGTTGCTCAAGGGCGGCGTACGCCTCGGAGCCGGCAAATTGTTCGGTTAACTGGCGATAAAAGGGATTGTGCAGGATACGCTCGCGGGAGGCGGGGTCGGTGGTGAAGCGTTCGACCAGGCCGTCCCAGGCGCCCTTGGCGTCCAGCACCATCGCGGACAACTTGAGCGACGGGTCAAGCCCGGCCGCCGCCAGGCGCTGGCGTCCGAGGCCGGTCGGCTTGCCGCCCAGATTCTCCAGGCCCAGCGCGTCGCGCAGGCGCCGCGCCGGGTCCACGGTTATCACGGCGGTCTTGAGGCCCGATCGCGCCGCCGCGAGTCCCAAGGCGGCGGCGACCGTGGTCTTGCCGACTCCGCCGGTGCCGAGCACGATCAGGATCGAACCTTTTTTCAACAATTCCTTCAAGTTTAGGCCACCAGCACCATACGAGCCTAGAACATAGCAGTCCGCGCCTTGCGCGCACATTCCCCGCTCCTTGCACAGTCACTTAACTGAAAGCTGTCCAAAAAACCGAGCCGCGACCGTCACGGAGCGGTCAGGCACTGTTCATGTACCGACGGTGTACTGGAGGAAAATTGAGATTTCTTGGGTTCAGTGTCGGTATGGTTCCAGCCGCCGCTGTCTTGTGCAGAAAAAGCAATTTGTTCTACCTGGGGATAAAGACCGCGCGCTGAATTGTGGTTTGATCCCGTACGAAGCTAAACTTGATACAAGTAATAGCGGTGGAGAAGGGGTAGGCAGGTGTGGATAGAGTTGTTGATAGCCGCCATCCTGGGTGCGGTCTTGGGCGGCGTGTTGGGGTGGTTGATTGCGGCGGCGCGGACGCGCACGGCCTTGCAAGTTACGATAATCGGCCTCGAAGGGCGGGCCGCCGCCGCCGAGGCGGGCGCGCAGGAGTTGCGGGTGCAACTAGGGCCGCTCAGGCAGCAGGCTGCGGAGTTGGAGGATGCGCTACGGAAGGCCGAGAGCGCCGGGGCTGCGGCGGAGGCCCGGATCGCGGAAATGCAGCGCGGATTCGAGCAGCAACGCGCGATGCTCGATGATGACCGCGAGCGGCTCACCGCGACCTTCAGAGCTTTGGCATCGGAAACTCTGCGCGCCACCAACGAAGACTTCCTTAAGCTGGCGACCGAGCGGCTGGGCGCGGTGCATCGGCAAACCGAAGCCGAACTGGCCGGCGCCCAGAGCGCGATCGCGGGAATCGTCGCGCCGGTGCGCGAATCGCTAAACCGCGTCGACCGGCAGTTGCAGGAAATCGAAGGCACGCGCCGCGAGGCATACGGCCAGCTTACCGAGCAGGTCGGTGCGTTGGCGCAGGCACAGCGGATTTTGCACACCGAAACCGCCAACCTGGCGCAGGCGCTCAAGTCGCCGGTGGTCCGCGGACGCTGGGGCGAGGTCCAGCTCCGCCGGGTCGTGGAGTTGGCCGGGATGGAGGAGTACTGCGACTTCGAGGAGCAGGTCGGAATCGGGGGCGGGGACAACGGCATCGCCCGTCCCGACATGGTGATCAAGCTCAGCGGCGGGCGGCGGATCGCGGTGGACGCCAAGACCTCGCTGCAAGCCTACCTGGAGGCGCTCGAATCGACTGGCGAAGAAGCGCAGACCGCCAAGCTGCGGGAGCATTCCCAGCAGGTCAGGGCGCGGGTCAACGAGCTGGCGTCAAAGAGTTACGCGCAGCGCCTGGGGCGCAGCGTCGAGTTCGTGGTCCTGTTTATCCCGGGCGAAGTCTTCTTCAGCGCCGCGTTGCGCGCCGCGCCAGAGCTTATCGAAGAAAGCGCCAACAAGGGGATAATCCTGGCCTCACCGACTACGCTGCTGGCGATGCTCAAGGCGGTGGCCTACGGATGGCGCGAGCAGCGGCTGGCGGAGAATGCGCAGCGGATCAGCGAACTGGGCCGCGAGTTGCATGAGCGCTTGGGGCGGATGGTAGAGCATCTGAGCCGGCTCGGCCAATCGCTGGAAAAATCGGTGGAGGCGTTCAACGCCACGGTGGGATCGTTCAACAGCCGGGTGATGCCGTCGGCGCAGCGCCTGGGCGATCTCGGCGCGGCAAGCAGCCGCGATGTCGCGATTCTGGAGGAGGTGGACAACCGCCCGCGCCTGGTGGCGTCGCGGGGCGGAGGTTGATGCCCTGGAGCGTCGCGGGCTGATTGGAGTCAATCCCAGGCGGACAGCCCAGATTTTTTATACTGGGACAGGTTTCCAGCCTGTCCCACAATAAATCCCCACCTACTCCACCTCGCCGCCGGGTTCCTGCTCGACGTTCGACGGTGGCGGTGCCTTGAGTTGGCTTTGCTCGCGTCCGACCTCGATCCATTTCTCGACCTGGCGCCGCTCGCGGACCAGGAAAGCCTGCACGGCCTTCTTGAGGCTCGCGTTGGCGATGAAATGCATGCTGCGGGTGAACGCCGGGTCGAAGCCGCGCAGCCATTTGTACTCGCCGCCGGCGCCGGGCTCGAAGCGATGCAGGCCCTCATTGATGCAATGCTCGATTGCGGCGTAGTAGCAGACGTTGAAGTGCAGGAACTTGTGCTCGCGAAAGGCCCCCCAATAGCGCCCGTACATCACGCCCGCCTTTTGCAGATTGAAGGTGCCCGCGATCAGCCGGTCGCCCTTAAACGCGCATACCAGGCACAGATGGCGCTTGAAGGCGAGCATCATCTCGAAGAACTTCGAGGTCAGGTATTGGCGCCCCCAGTAAAGCTTGTCGATCGTGGTCTGGTAGAGCGCATACATCGCGGGCAGCAGGTCGTCGGGGATGTCGTCGCCGGTGAAGACCCGGATGACGATTTGCTGCCCGTCCAGCGCGGCGCGTTCATGGCGCACCGCGTAGCGCCGCTTGCTTTTCAGATGCGCCAGGTAGTCGTCGAAGCTGGAGTAATCGGCGTTGCGCCAATGATACTGATAGCCCAGCCGCTCCATGAACCCCAGCCCCGACAGCACCGCCGCCTCGTCTTGCGCACAAAAGTTCACATGCACCGAAGACAGGCGGTTGCGGCCGCACAGCGCGATCAGGGCCTGTCCCAGCGCCTCGATAAGCTCGGCGCGATCGTAACCGGGGCGCACCAGGAAGCGCTGCCCGGTATGCGGCGTAAACGGCACGCCGACCAGCAGCTTGGGGAAGTAGCGGATGCCCGCGCGTTCGGCGGCGTCGGACCATCCGTGGTCGAAAACGAACTCACCCATGCTGTGGCTTTTGAGATAAACCGGGCAGGCGGCGGCCAGTTCGCCGGCGCCGTCGCGCACCACGATATGATGCGGACCCCATCCGGTATCGGGCACGGCGCTTTCGGATTGCTCCATCGCACAGAGCCAGTCCCAATCCAGGAACGGCGAGTCGCCCGGCGCGAGCAGCGCATTCCATTCCAGACGCGGAATTTTGGCGATTCCCGAAACGACCTCAGCTTTCATGGCGCGGCGCCTGCCGATGCTCTACTGACTGCGGCTGCCATCTGCTATTCTTTAAGGCAACCAGCGAGGTGAGCGGACGAGACTGCTATGGCAGCGCAGAAAAGTAATCGCGACAATGGCGGGGGTATGGGACGCGAAGACGTCGTGACCGAGCGGCGCACGCAGACCAAAACCAAAAAGCCGTCGATGTACAAAGTCATCCTGCTCAATGACGATTACACCCCGATGGAGTTTGTCGTCGAACTGCTCAAGGTAGTGTTCCACAAGCCGCACGCGGAAGCGACCCGAATCATGCTTCACGTGCATCAAAACGGGATGGGAGTGGCGGGCGTGTATCCCTTTGAGATCGCGGAGACCAAGGTCAAGACCGTGGACGAACTGGCGCGGGAGAACCAGTTTCCGCTCAAATGCACGATGGAAAAAGAATGATGCGCGCACCGCTGCTGTCCCACCGGAGCCTAACAGGGTGCGGAAAAAAAGGCGTTTCGCGGGCCTTGCAGATGTTGGAGTTCCGCACCCTGGGTGAAAGTTGGCCACTTTCCTTAACTTCTCTCCCTCCGGGAGAGACAAGAGTGAGGCAGCAGGCGGCGGAAATCCTTTTTTCCGCAGCCTGCTAATGAATCAGCTATGCCATCCTCCGGCGTGATGATCAGCCGCGAATTGCAGGTCACCCTGCAGCTTGCGATGTCCGAGGCGGCCAACCGCCGCCATGAATACGTCTGCATGGAGCATCTGCTCTACGCGATGCTCCACGACGCCACCGCCAGCAATATTTTACGCCATTGCGGCGCCGACCTGGCCCGCCTGCGCAAGCGCCTGGCCAAGTACCTCGACGACAAGATCGAGCGCATGCCTGGCAATGGGCAGGTCTCGCCCCGCTACGCGCTGGGTGTGCAGCGGGTGCTGCAGCGCGCGGCGGCGCACGTGCAGTCGGCAAACCGTCAGGAAATCAACGGCGGCCACGTGCTGGTCGCGATGTTCGCCGAGCCCGACTCCTACGCCGTTTACTTCCTGCAAGAGGAGGAAGTGACCCGCTTCGACGTGGTCAACTTCATCTCGCACGGGGTTTCGAAAGTCGGCGCCGACGACGACCCCAAAGCCGCCGCCGAAGAAGGCGAGGGCGAAGAAGAGGAAGGCGAAGGCGAAGAAGGCGGTCCCAGCCGCAAACAGTCGCCCGCCAAGGCGCTGCAAAGCTACGCGGTCAACCTGAACGAAAAGGCCGCCAAGGGGCTGATCGACCCGCTGGTCGGACGCAAGAACGAGCTGGAGCGCGCGATTCACGTGCTGCTGCGCCGGCGCAAGAACAACCCGATCTTCGTGGGCGAAGCCGGCGTGGGCAAGACCGCGATCGTCGAGGGCCTGGCGCTCGCGATCCATCACGGCGAGGTCCCCGAGCCGATTAAAGAATGCGAAATCTATGCACTGGACATGGGCGCGGTGCTGGCCGGCACCCGGTTTCGCGGCGATTTTGAGCAACGGCTAAAGGGCGTGCTCAAGGCGGTGGTCGGCAATCCCAAGCGGATCCTGTTTATCGACGAAATCCATACTATCGTCGGGGCCGGCGCGGCCTCGGGCAGTACGATGGATGCGTCCAACCTGCTTAAGCCCTCGCTGGCTTCCGGTGAGTTGCGCTGCATCGGATCAACGACTTACCAGGAATACAAGCGCTCCTTCGATCGCGACAAGGCACTGGCCCGCCGCTTCCAGCGGATCGAGGTGCTGGAGCCCTCGCGCGAGGAGGCCAAGCAGATTCTGGCCGGGCTCAAGACCTACTACGAGAAGCATCATAACGTCAGGTACACCGACGAGGCGTTGGAACTGGCGGTCGAATTGTCGTCCCGCTATATCAATGACCGCTACCTTCCCGACAAAGCGATCGACGTGATGGACGAAGCGGGTGTGGGCGCGCGGCTGGCCGCCGCCGACGGCGAGACCGCGACCGTGGACACCCGCGAGATCGAGCGCGTGGTCGCGCGAATGGCCAAGATTCCCGAGCGCACTGTCTCGGCTTCCGATAAGGTCAAGCTGGAAACCCTGGAAGAGGACCTCAGGAAGGTCGTCTATGGCCAGGACCATGCGATCGAGGCGGTGGCGCGTTCGATCCGGATGTCGCGCAGCGGCCTGGCCCATCCCGATCGTCCGGTGGGTGCCTTCATGTTCGCCGGGCCGACCGGGGTGGGCAAGACCGAAGTCGCCCGCCAACTCGCCAAGGTGATGGGCGTGGAGTTCCTGCGCTTCGACATGAGCGAGTACATGGAGCGCCATACCGTGTCGCGTCTGATCGGCGCGCCGCCCGGATACGTCGGCTTCGATCAGGGCGGTTTGCTCACCGACGCGATCAACCGCACTCCGCATTGCGTGCTGTTGCTCGATGAGGTCGAAAAGGCCCATCCCGATTTGTTCAATATCCTGCTCCAGGTGATGGATCACGCCTCGCTGGTCGACAACAACGGGCGCAAGTCGGACTTCCGCAACGTGATCCTGGTGATGACCACCAACGCGGGCGCCGGCGAGTTGAGCCGCGCGATGATCGGGTTCGGCAAGGATTTCCGCTCCGGCACTCCCAAAGACGCGATCGATCGGATGTTCAGCCCCGAGTTCCGCAACCGTCTGTCCGGGGTCATCGAGTTCGTGCAACTGACCCCGGTGGTGATGGAACGGGTGGTCGACAAATTCATCGGCGAACTGGGCGAACGATTGGCGGCGCAGAAAGTTGACTTATCGATTACCGAACCGGGGCGCAAATGGCTGGCCGAGCAT
>Ga0209415_10008369_pt1 | contig 17950 bp, 12 predicted proteins | sample PeaSoiSIISIP2007_FD_187696 | JGI IMG/M metagenome (GOLD analysis project Ga0209415, IMG submission 187696) | Peat soil microbial communities from Weissenstadt, Germany - SII-SIP-2007 (SPAdes) (version 2) | ecosystem: Environmental > Terrestrial > Soil > Wetlands > Peat | place: Germany... | reverse complement strand
GCCCGGGCCGAGCCCCACGGCCCTGTTCGACGTCCCGATCGCGGGCGGCACGACGACCACCCTGGCGATGGCCCCCGATTACAACTCGACCGGCCTGGCCATCACGCCCAGCGACGCGATCGTGCAGGTCCAGAACAACAACGGTCCGTCGTCGTACGCGGCCATCCCCATCGCGGGAGGCTCCCCGATGCCGGTGCCGAGCGACATGGGAAGCAGCAACGCGTTCGCCGCCGATGCCACGAACGTTTACTTCATCACCAGCGGGTGCCCCTGCAATAGCAACGGCCCCAACCAGGGCCCTCCGACCGGCCAGGTCGTCCTTCTGCCGATCGCCGGCGGGACGCAGACGGTCCTGGTCCCCCATTTCACCGGCCAGGCCAGCAGCATCGCGGTCGACGCCACCAACGTGTACTGGTCGACGGACACGGACGTGTGGACGGTGCCAATCGCCGGAGGCCTGGTTTCCTCGGTCGCGGGCAACCTTGCGGGCGGCGCCCCGGCCGCCCAGTGCAACGGGAGCTGCGGCGGCGGGCCCGCAGGCATCAGCACCACGCCCACACTCATCGCGGTCGACGCGACAAGCGTCTACATCGCGGACTACGCGACCAACGTCAACGCCATCCTCAAGGTGCCCAAGTAGCCATGCGCCCCATGTCATCGCCCGAAATCGCCCCCGTCCAGGAGGGCGAGATCCTCGACGGCAAGTACCGCGTGGAGCGGGTGCTGGGCGTCGGCGGCATGGGGGTCGTGGTCGCCGCGACCCACCTCGCGCTCAACCAGCGCGTCGCCATCAAGTTTCTCCTGCCGGCCGCCGTGGGCAACCCGCAGGTCATCGAGCGCTTCGCGCGAGAGGCGCGCGCCGCCGTGCGGATCCAGAGCGAGCACGTCGCCCGGGTCATCGACGTCGGGACGCTGCCGACCGGGTCTCCGTACATGGTCATGGAGTTTCTGGAGGGCAACGACCTGGCGGAGACCATCGAGAAGGGCGGCGCGATGCCCGTCCCGCAGGCCGTCAGCTACGTGCTTCAGGCGTGCGAGGCGCTCGCGGAGGCGCACGCGCTCGGCATCGTGCACAGGGACCTCAAGCCCGCCAACCTTTTCCTCGCGCGGCGCGCGGGCCGGGATTCGATCGTGAAGGTCCTCGACTTCGGCATCTCGAAGATGAGCGAGGCGGGGCCGTCGGGGCTCACGCAGACGTCGGCCGTCATGGGGTCTCCGTATTACATGGCGCCCGAGCAGATGATGTCCTCCAAGGACGTCGACGCGCGGACGGACATCTGGGCGCTCGGCATCATCCTCTACGAGCTCTTGACGGGCTCCGCGCCGTTCGCGGGCGACACGATGGCGGAGATCGTGTTCGCGGTCACCCAGCGCGATCCTGCGCCGCTCCAGGCGCGGCGTCCCGACGTGCCGCAGGAGCTCGCAGACGTCGTCTCGCGCTGCCTGACGAGAGACCCGTCCCAGCGCTTCCCCAACGTCGCCAAGTTCGCGGCGGCGCTCGCGCCCTTCGGGCCTCCCCGGAGTGACGTGTCGGTCGAGCGGATCTCCCGGGTCCTGGGCACGTCCGTCCCGCCGACCGGCCCGGACGAGAGCCGGCCGCACCGGATGCAGGCGACGGGATCGTCGTGGGCGAACTCGCACGCGGGCGTGAGGGGCCCGTCGAAGGCCCCGCTCGTCGTCGCGATGGCGGTCGGCGCCCTGGTCCTGCTCATCGGCGTGGGCGCCCTCTGGCGCGTGATGCACCAGCGCGCGGGCGCGCCACCTCCGGCATCCTCGCTGGCGAGCGCGCTGCCGAGCGCTCCGCCTCCCGGTGGGCCGGCGGTGCCCCAGCCGACCGTCGCCGCCGCTCTCGCGCCCCTCCCCGAGCCGAGCGCGGCACCCGGCGCGCGTCCCCCTGGGACCGGAAACGCGTCGCCAACCGCGGCTCCGAGGGCCCAGGCCGCCCCGGCGAGAGGGCGTCCCCTGGCCGCGGCGCCGGCCGCGGCGCCGGCCGCGCCGCCCCCGCCTGCCGCAGCGCCGACCCCCGCACCCGCGGCCCCGGCGAACCACGGCATGAACATGGGGATGAAGGAATGATCCGGCGACCGTCGCTCGGCAGGGGTGCTCGCTCGCTCGTGCGAGCGGCGGTGTTCGGCGCGGCGCTGGGCGCCGCGGCCGCTGTCTCCCCGCCGGCCCTTGCGCAGGCGCCGAAGAAGGAGGCGCCCAAGGCGCCCGCGCAGAAGCCGCTCTCCCAGACCCTGGCGGGACAGGCGAAGGCGGATTTCGAGTCGGCCAAGCTCCTGGCCACGGACGGAGACTTCGCGGGCGCGCTCATCAAGTTCCAGAGCGCGTACGAGTCATCCAAGGATCCGCGGCTCCTGTGGAACGTCGCCTTCTGCCAGAAGAACCTGCGTCACTACTCGAAGGTGGTGTCCACGCTGAAGCGGTACGTCAACGAGGGCGCCGCGATGCTCTCGGCGGGCGACAGGAAGGACGCGCAGGACCTCATCACCACGCTTGAGCCCTTCACCACGCGGGCGACGATCCGCGTGAACGAGCAGGGGGCGCAGGTCTACATCGACGACGAGCTCGTCGACACGTCCCCGCTGATGGCGCCGGTCATCCTCGACATCGGCGAGCGCCGCTTGCGGGTCACGAAGCCGGGCTTCCAGGTCTTCGAGAAGACGCTCGCGGTGGGCGGCAGCGCGGACATGACGGTCGAAGCCAACCTGCAGAAGGAGGTGCACGAGGGGAAGATCCTCGTCGAGGCCCCCGCGGGCGCCGACATCGTCATCGACGAGCACCCGGCTGGGAAGGGCAGGGCGGAGCAGGTCGTCCCGGCTGGCGGGCACCAGCTTCGCGTCACCGCCCCCGGAATGCGTCCGTTCCAGACCGAGGTCGTCGTCCAGGACAAGGAGACGCGATCGCTCAACGTCGCCCTCGAGCCGGAGGCGCCGACCGAGAGGCCGGTCCTGCGCGTCGCCGTCGGCTGCGCGAGCCCCGAGCCGAGGGGGCCGGAGGACGGGCTCGTCGTCTACGTCGACGGGCCCGAGGTCCTGCCGCCGGGGCCCGTGAAGAAGCGGTGGAGCGGCGACCTCGACAAGAACGTCGTCGAGCGCGTGGAGTACCCCATCCCCTCTGGCCGACACCTGATCCGCGTCAGCATCACCGACTGCACCTCGCTCGAGCAGTCGGTCGACGTCGACCCGGTCAAGGGAGCGGACCTCACCGGCGCGCTCGAGTCCAGCCGCTTCGTGCTCGTGAAAGGCCCGCTGGGGTCGCCGGGCGGGTATCGCGTGGGGCTCGGCCTGTGGAAGACGGGCTGGGGCGACCTGCAGCAGGGCCAGGGCATGCCCGAGGAGTACAAGCAGCAGGGCCTCACCGTGACCGGGATCGCCTTCGACGCGGGGTTCGTCGGCCGCTGGTTCGACTTCTTCCTCGACGCAGCTACCGGCAGCGGCAGTGTCACCCGCCAGACCTTCAACACCAACTACGTCCTTCCGAACCAGGCGCACGTGACGTGGAACCAGGAGCTCGTGCGGTTCGGTCCGCGCTTCCCGTTCAACGTGGTGTCCCTCGGCTTCGGCCCCACGATGGGTGTGGAAGAGGAGAACGTCTATCAGGTGCGCACCGGAAAGCCGGTGGGCATCTTCGGCGGATACTTCGAAATCGAGGTGGCGCCACTCTGTGACTGGGGACTCTTCGCGCAGTCGAGCTTCCAGAAGCAGACCACCAGCGACAGCGGGTACATCTCCACGCAGTTCGGGGCGTTCTTCGAGCCGAACTCGCGCTGCAACACGGAGCGGTCCACGCCTTACGAGCTGCGCGCGGGGGCCCCTGCGGTGCCCGCGGCGCCTGCCCCGCCTGCCCCGCCTGCCCCGCCCGCCCCGCCTGCCCTGCCGGTCGCGCCGGTCGCGCCGGCCCCGGCCCCCGCACCTGCCGCACCCGGACCCCCGCCGTGATCGATTCCGCGGGCCCGCTCCAGCGCCTCGCTCTCTCCCGGACTCTGTGGACCATCGGCGCGCCGCCGCTCCTCGCCCTGGCGTGGCACGTCGCGGTGGACCGAAGGAGGGCGGCGCGCACCGGTCACGAGGGGGAGGTGGCATGGGCCGCCGCCTGGGCGCGCGGCGTCGGGATCGCGTCCCTGCTCCTGGCCACGGCCGCCACCGTCGCGCACGAGGCGTTGCTCGCCCGCAGCCCGGACGGAGCGGGTGCCCTGTTCGATCCGCTCGTGCGATGCGCCCGCATCGGACAGCTCGACGTGGGGATCGACCTGTGGTTCGACCGACTCTCGGCTGTCGCTTGCTGCATCGTCTGCATCGTCGGCCTGGGTGCCTCGGGAATGCTGGCGCGGCGGCCGCCGGGCCCGGGGGACTGGCGTGCCTGGGCATGCCTGGAGCTGTTCGTCTCCGGCGCGCTCCTCTCGTCCATCGCCGACGGGTTCGTTACGACGGCGATGGGGTGGGCCCTGGTGGTGGCGGCGGCGACCTGGCTGGTCTCGTGGATGGACGGGCGCGCCGCGGTGGTCACCGCCACGCGCGGCGCCGCGGGCATCGTGGCTCTCGCGATCGCCGCGTCGCTCCTCTTCTGGGGCCTCGGGGGAGCGTGGTGGGACGCGGGGTACGCGGCGGAGCCGGGGCCCCGCTTCGTGACGGCGCGCTCCGACGAGGAGGCGATGGTCTCCCCTCGTCGACCCGCGGACGACGAGGCGGAGGAGCCGGGGCCCGGGTGGCTGACGCTCACGAGCATGCCGGGGGCGAGCGTGTTCGTCGACGAGGCGCGCACGCCCGCGCTGCGCGCTCCGTTCGTGCGCGCCGAGCTTCCGGCCGGCTCGCACGTGCTTCGCATCCACCCTGGCGGCTCGGCCGAGGACGCCGTGGTCGGTCCGTTCACGCTCGGGTCGGGTGACGCGATCGCCCTCGTGCAGCTCGGGCCCACCCTCTCGTTCCGGGAGATCGCCGCCCAGCTCGCGAGCTGGAAGGGAGCCGAGTCCGACGGGAGGCGGGCGCTCGCGGATCGCTCGTCTCCCTTCGGGGCCCACGTCGTCGGATGCGCGCTCATGGTCCTCGCGCTGGCGGCGGGCGTGATGAGCGCGTCGGGGCCGCCGCGGGAGGTGCCGCTGGCGCTTGGCGTCGCATCGCGTGTGATCGCCCTCGTCCCTGGGCCCCTGCTGCTCGCGCGCCTCGTCGTCCTCGCTCCTCTCGTGCACGAGGTTCGCTCCGTGTGGGCGATCCCCGCCCTGGGCGCCGCGACCCTGCTCGTGGCCGTCGGCCTCTCCAGGCGACGTCCGGGGCTTCACGGCTTGCTGTTCTACGGGGTACCCGAGCGCGTCGGCGCCCTCGCCGCGAGCTTCGAGCGCTGGGTCATCGAGGCAGCCGCGGGCGCGGCGGCCGGCGTCGTCCGCGTCGCGGCCTGGCTTGCCGCGCGCTTCGACGTGGACGCGATCGGGTCCCCCGCGGACATCGCGGCGGCCCGCGTCGTTCGCGCCGGCCACGTCGCCGAGGGACTGATCGGACAACCCCTCGGGCGCGCGGCCTGGGCCCTCGTGGCGATCCTCGCCGCGGCGGTCCTCGCGCACGCCGTCGCGCCCCTGCGCTGAGCGAGCCGGATGCCTCCCCTCGCCCTCCGCCGATGGCTCGTCGCGACGCTGGCGCTCGTCGTCTGCCTGGCGACGAGCACCGGTCTCGCCCAGACCCCTGCCGCCGGACGCGGCCGCGTGCTCCTGTCGCTCCCCGACGGCACGCGCGGCCCGCTCGTGCTCGTCCCCGGTCAAGGCGGATGGGTCGGCCAGCTCACGATCACCAACGTCGGCTCCGAGCCTCTCACCGTGTCTCGCGTGGCGCTCCGCGGGGACGAGGACGACGTGCGCTCCCCTTCCCGGCTGAGCGTGCGATTCGTCGACGGCCCCGCGACCAGCGCGACGCTCGCCCCAGGGGCGGCCAAGGATGTCGTCGTGTCCTGGATGCCGTACAGGGATCCGCGGGTGAGGCAGGCCTTCGGGCACGTCGTCGTGACCTCCACCGACGAGGGCGCCGGCGAGGTCGCGATGGGCTTTCGCGCGCAGCTGCCGACGGGGCTGGGCTGGATCGGCGACCACGCCCTGTCGCTGCTCGCGCTCTGGCCGCTCGTGCTCCTGCCGCTCGCCGCGGCGGCCCGCCTCGCCGGACGGGGCGATGACCGGCTCGTCGCCCGCGCGTCGATCGCGGTGGCGGGCTCGGAGTTGCTCCTCGCGCTCTGGGCATATGGCCGGTTCACGCCAGGGGTCGGACGGGCCGACGGGAACGATGGTTTCCAGCTCGTCGAGCGAAGCGTCTGGGTGCGCTCGCTCGGAGCGGAGCTCTACCTGGGCGTCGACGGGACGAGCATCCCCCTCGTCGTGCTCGCGGCGACGCTGGGGGCCGTCGCCGTCGTCGTGGCCGCCGCGGATCGGCGCGACGCCACTCACCACGCGGCCCTCGGGCTGCTCGCCTCGGCCATCATGGGGGCCCTGGTGGCGCTCGACCTCGTCGTCCTCTTCGTGTCCTGGGCGGTCGTGATCGTCGCGGTGGCGGTCCTCGTCGGCGGGTGGGGCGGGTCACGCGGTCAGCATGCGGCGGCCAAGCTGGGGATCTTCGGGACCATCGGGTCCGCGGCGATGCTCGTGGCCTTCGTCGCCCTCTCCCGCGCGTCCGGGCGCACGTTCCTCGTGGACGGGTCCCCCATGGCCCACACGATGTCGATCCCTGAGCTCGCGCGCACCTCGTTCGCCCTGAGAGGCCCCCTCCTCGGGGTCCCGTTCGTGCAGATGGTATGGGGGCTTCTCCTCGTCGCCGTCGCGGCGGCGACTCCCGTGGTGCCGATGCACGGCTGGCTTCCCGACGCGCTGGAGGAGGGGCCCGCCGGCGCCACGATCGTCGTCGGCGGCATCGTCGTGGCGCTCGGGCCCTACCTGCTCCTGCGCGTCGGGTTCGGGGCCGTTCCGGATGGGGCTCGATGGGCAGGGCCGTCGATCGCCGCGCTCGGGGTGCTCACCGCGGGGTGGGGCTCGCTCTGCGCGATGGCCCAGCGCGATCTGCGCAGGTTCTTCGGCTACGCAAGCCTCGTCACTGCGGGGACCTGCCTGTACGGGATCGGCGCGCTCACGCCGCAGGGCATCGCCGGGGCCGTGGCGGGCATGTTCGCCCACGGGATCGCCGCCGCGCTGCTTCTGGGCTTCGCTTCCGCCCTCGAGCAGCGGGTGCACACCTGCCACGCCGGGCGCTTCGGCGGGCTCGCGGGCGAGGCTCCCGGCCTGGCCACGATCGCCGGGGTCGGGCTCGCGGTCTCGGTCGGGGTGCCGGGGCTGGCCGGCTCGTGGGGCGTTCTGCTCTCGCTCCTCGGGGGCTTCGTATGGCACCCGGCGCTCGCCGTGCTCCTGGCCGCGGTGCTCGTCGTGTCGGTCGCCGCGCACGGGCGGATCGCGAGGCTCGTGCTCCTCGGGAGCGTCGATCCCGCCTGGAGCACGCACCCCGACCTCGAGCCCTACGGAGGCCGCCTCCCGGACGCGACGCCCTCGGAGATCGCGACGCTCGTTCCGATCGCCCTGCTCGCGCTGGTGCTCGGGGTCTGGCCTGCGCCGCTGCTATCCTCCATCGGCGCGGGTGCGAGAGATGCGGGCGAAGCCGTCAACCCCTCCGGGCCCGAGTAGGCGCCGCGTCGCGGCGCTCCTCGCTCCAGTCGTCTTTCTCGTGGCGGCGTCGGTCGGGCTGGCGTCGCCCGGCTGCTCGTCGCCGGGCGCGAGCCCGTATCCGGTCGCGGCGCACGTCCCCTATCCGCCGGTCCCGAACGGCGGCGGTCCCACGCTGGCCTCGGTCGGCGTGGTGACGGTCGCCTTCCCGGGCGACAGCCACACGTCAGACCTCACCGCGTTCGTCGACTGGCTGGCGCGGTCCGACTGGCCGGCCCTCGCCTCCCAGTACGGCGTCCAGAGCATCACTCACCGGACGCACGTCGACCTGGACGCCGCCGCTCCCACCGGCATGACGGACGACGACGTGCAGACCCTGCTGGCCTCGAACCTCGGCGACGGAGCGCTCCCGAGCGCGCCCGCGTCCGGCCCCCCGCTCGTCTACGTCGTCTTCACCCCGGACGGCACGTCCGTCACGAGGCCCAGCGGCAGCGCGTGCACCGCGAACCCAGGCAACGGGTACCACGGCATGACGAGCGGCCACGGAGCGAGCGTCCCGTACGTGGTCGTACCCGCGTGCGATCCCCAGTTCTCGGCCGTGCTGTCCGAGGTGCAGGGGATGGAGCTCGAGGTCGCGCGCCTGCTCGTCGACACGGCCACGGACCCGTCGCCGCTCGACCGGCCCGCATACCAGCTCACCGACGAAGCGAACCCGTGGTCGTCCCTGGGGCCGGAGGTGGGCGACCTCTGCTGGGGGCGCCTCGTCCCGCAGGGGCCTGGCTACACGCTCCAGCGAGTGTGGTCCAATGCCGCCGCTGCAGCCGGGGAAGAGCCATGCACGCCCGTGCCAGCCGGCAGCGTGGCGTTCGGCGTCAGCGCGACCCCGTCGACCCTGCAGACGATGGTGGATGGGGGCGCCCTCTCGTTCGACGTGACGGGCTGGTCTCGCGCGGCCGTGCCCGACTGGACCCTCCAGGCGACGGCGTGGGTGGGCGCTTACGCCATCGACCCCTCGCTCGACCACGACACCCTCAATAACGGACAATCGGCCACGCTGAAGGTCACCGTCCCCTTCGCGCAGCCCTCCGGGACTTACGGCGCGGTGCTCATGCGAGCGCTCGGTCCGGAGGACTCGCCGGTGTGGCCCGTCGCGTTCGTCGTGCGGTGACGCCCCTCAGAGGCTGAGGCCGATGATCGTCCGCATCCAGACCGGCCCGTAGGACTCGGTGCCGGCCAGCATCACGTGATCCACCTGGCTGACGCGTGCGTAGATCCCCGTCGACCACCACAGCTTGCCGAAATTGAACAGCACCGCCGGTCCGGCGTACACGGCGGGACCGAGCGCGAGCGGGGGGCGGGGACTCACGGCGGGGTCCTGGAACTCGACGCGCATCCAGCCCTCGGCGCCGAGGTGCACGGCGGGCGTGATCTCGTAGGTCGCGCCGAGCGTGGGGTTGAGCACGATGTCCTTCTCGTGCACCCCGAGGAGCACGCCGGCCTGGGGAGATCCGAGGTTGAGCTCGTACTCGGCCCACAGGTTCGTGTCGATGCGCAGCTTGCCGACGCGCCGCTGGAGGAGCACCTTGGCCTCCAGCTCCACCTCCGTCTGCCCCTCCACGATCTCGCCGTACACGCCGACGTCGAGCGGCCACGCGCCTGGATCGGCGAACACGTACCTCAGGCGCTCCTTCACGCCCGTCACCTCCGTCATCTCGGGCACCTCGAGGAAGGTGGCCGGCGTCGGCACGTACACGACGTAGAGCCCGAGCTCCAGGCGGTCGGTGATCCCGTACTCGAACTCGGTCTGAAACTGCGTGCCCAGATACCAGGTCGGGTTGTTGTTGCTGTCCAGCCCCTTGACGGGCGTGAGGTCGGCGAACTGCTCGACCTCGAGCTCACCCTGGCCGAGCGTCTCGGTCGTGTACGTGAACGGCAGCGGGCGCGGCGTCGCCCGGGCGGAGCGGGACGCGCTCAGGACCAACACGGCGCACGCAAGGAACACGGATGCTCGTCGGCTCATCTCTCCTCGAAGAAGGGCATGGGAGTCGCTCAGAACGACGACAGCTTCAGGCCCGCCGTCCACACGTAGTCGTTGGCCTGGGCCGCCTCGTGGCAGTCGTTGCAGACGTTGGGGTTCGAGGCGTACGGATCGCTGCTCAGCGGAACGCCCCGCCAGAGGATCGCCACGTCGTCGGGAGGGGCGTTGCCCGTGTTCTGAACCTCGACCCACTCCCAGTTGACCGCGCCGGCCAGGTTGTAACCCCCACCCCGCTTGACCATCGCGAAGGCCTGCCGTTGCAAGAGCGGCGGGTCATTCTGTTCCTTCACGATGATCGTGCCGACCGGAAACGACGTGCTCCCGTGAGGCGGCTTCCGGTTGATGTACGTCGTCATGGGCCCCGAGTGGATGCCCCCGTCGGTCGCCTCCGAGGGATCGGGGGCCCCGAGGGGGCCCACGCCCGGGGTCGACGCCCACGAGTGAAAGCCGGAGAAATCGGTCGCCTGGGCGACGAGCACCTCCGATCCGGCGTCCGGAGAGCTGCCGCCCCCCGAGCTGCAGCCGACGGCGCAAAGGCAGGCGAGCGCCCGGAAGGACGACGCGATGGGGCTCGAGGGACGCAAGCGGGTCTTCTCCTGGGTGAAGGGGGTGCTCATGGCGTCGAGGCGATGCTGCAGTCGGCGAGCATCCCCCCCGCTGCTTGATTGTCGATGCAGAACAAGAGGGCGGCGGGCTGCGTCGAGTCGCCGGTCTTGCCGCCCACGGCGATCACGGTGGCGATCGATCCCATCGGGATCGTCACGTGGCTCGCGACGGCGGTGTCGCTGGTGGCCGCGGAGGACGCTCGCGCCGAGAGGACCTGCGCCGAGAGCGGCGCGATGGGCAGGTACCCGCTGGCGTCGACGGCGTCCTCGCCGGGGGCTCCCCGGCTGCTCGCGGAGGCGAAGCCGACGCCGGCGAGCAGCGCAACCCACTGGGTCTCGAAGGAGCCCAGTCCGAAGTCCAGCGACGGGGCGCTCGGCACGGCGTTGATGGCCCGCAGCGAGGCAGCCCCGCCGGCGAGAGCGGCGTCGTCGGGGAGGACAGCCAGAGTCAGCCCGGGGTCGTTGCCAGCCGGCGAGGCGTCGCCGGCGACGAGGAGCGTGGACGCCGTGTCGCTCGCAAGGGGCGGAAGGCTCGAACCGTCGGCGAGGCTCCCGGCGGCACCGCAGTCCGAGGCGCCCGCTGCCACGATTCGCGCGTCGTAGGGCCCGGGCGCGAGCGTCAGATAGGCGCTGACCTGCGCGAACGCGAGCCCCACGGCGCCGGAGTCGACCGCTCCGGCGTCTCCCGAGAGCCCCGCGAAGAGGGGGCCCACGAAGCTCCCCGTTCCGTGGGGCGCGACGCAGACGTCGATGGGGGGAAGATCGGGCGACGCGTGCGCCACGCGCAGCTGGGCGGTCGGCGGTCCGGCCTCCGCCTCGCCGGCCTCCTGCGAGGCCTCCACCGCCGGAGTCGCCGCGTCGTCGATCGACGCGTCGCTCGCGAGCGAGTCGACCGCCGCCGGACCGCTCGCGCTCTTCGCGGCGCACGCCGAGCCGATCACGGCGGCGCCAGCAAGGCGAGCCAGCATGTGTGCGGTGGATCGGCTCATCTGGTTCTTCTTCTCGAGCGTCCAGCGTCAGAGGCTCCGGAGGTACTCGACGAGCGCGCTCTCTTGCGCCGCCGTGAGCACCTGGGGAGCTGCGCCCGGGCCGGCCGCGGCCCGCAGCATGGACGGGAGGACGTCGTCGAGCGTGGCCGCGCTCCCGTCGTGCAAGTAAGGGGCGGAGTCTGCCACGCCCCGGAGCGCCGGCGTATCGAAGTCGCACGCGGCCCGCGGGTCGCCATCGATGTCGACATGCGCGACGTCGGGCCACGGCGCTCCGGTCGCGCAGGTCCCTACGTCGTGGAGCAGGACCGGACCGGCCAGATCGAGCGTCGGATTGCCGCCTCCGGAGTCGGTCTTCGCCGGTCCGGAGTGGCACGCCGCGCAGCCGATGCTCGCGAACAGCGCCTGACCCTGCGAACGCACCTGTGCGAGGGCCTGACCCCGGAGGACGTGGGCCACGTCCGTCGACGGAGGCACGGGCAAGGGCGTCGCGTAGTTGACGTACGCGGCGATCGCGTCGAGTAGCGGTTGCTGCGATCCGCCGGGCACGAAGTGTCCTCCCTGCTCGAGGTCGATCGTCTGCCAGTAGTCCTGCACCTTCGATCGGTCGGCCGTGCGGAAGAGGAAGCCCGCGCCGATCATCCCTCCGGCGTTCGTCGGCGTGTCGCGCGGCCCCTGCGCGAACCGCCAGGTGACCGCGTCGCTCCGGCCCTCGATGTGGCACGTCGCGCAGGCCACCCAGTGGTTCTGCGTGAGCGCCGTGTCGTCGCTGTTCGCCGAGTAGAAGAGCCGCTGGCCCAGGCGCATCGTCGCCGGCATGGGGTCGCTCGACAGGCTCTTGAACGCGGGGCCGTCCTGGACGACCGAGACGCCGCCGTCGCCCTCCTCGACCTTGAACACGACGATATCCTGCGTGTTGCGCTCCTGAACGTAGACCTCGCCGCCGTACCACACGACGCCCTCCGGCAGGTGACCCGGCAAGGGGCGCACGACGGTCGCCTCGATCCGGGCCTGCGCGTCGACGACGAGCAGGTCCTCGCTGTCGGCGTCGACGACGAACGCGTACCGGCCGTCGCCGGAGAACGCCATCGAGCGGGGGCCGGACACGACGTCGCCGAAGACGCCGTTGTCGTCGGGGTTGTCGGCCGCCTGCACCGAGAGCCGCGCGCGCTGCCGGCCACTGCCGTCGAGGATGGAGACCGCCGGGAAGACGGTGTTGTTGAAGATGAGCGCGGGCTCGGGCGTGTCCGTCCCCAGCATCAGGTGCAGGGCCCACAGCTCATCGGTGCCCGGCCGGGCGACCACGTCGTAGATCCCGCGGACGCGGCCGTGCGGCTCGTCCGGGTCGGCCTGGGGCCCGACGTCCGGCACCGGCCACGTGGCCATGACGGCAAGGGGATCGGTCGAGAGCTCCGTCACGCCGGGCCCGAGGAGGTGGGTCGCCAGGAGCGTCTTCCCGTCCGCCGCCCAGGCCAACGTCCAGGGCTCCCGCGGCGTCGTCGCCGTCGCTACGACGGCGAGGGAGCCGGCGTCGACCTCCACGACCTCGGCGTCTTGGGAGCAGGCGACGAAGACCTTCGACCCTTCCGCGCTCACGACGACGCCGATGGGCTCGGAGCAGACGGCGACGCTCCCCTTGACGGACGCCGAGGCCACGTCGATCGCGTAGACGCGACCCGATCGCTGTCCGGTCACGTAGAGGTTCGTGGCGGTCGAGTCGAGCGCGAGAGCCCGGGGCATGACCGGCGGATCGAACCGCTGCGTCGCCGGGTCGACGGCAGGGGGGGCGCCGGAAAGCAGGATCTCGTGCTCGATCGAGCGCGTGGCGACATCAAGGATGGCGACGCTGTCGGCGTCCGGGTGCACGACGAAGAGGCGCGAGCCACCGGGGCTGATCGCGATGGGGCCCGAGTGGGCCTGCTGGACGGGGGGCGGGGGCGCGGCCTGACCGCACGCCAGGGGGACGACGGCGGCGCCGGCGCAGGCGAGGAGACGGGGGAGCAGCGGCGAGCGGGGCGTCATGGCTGCTCGCCGGTGCCAGAGCCACAGGTTCCGCCCGGGCAAGGCATGATTGTGAACGTGATCGAGTTGGCGAGCGCCGAGGGCAGCTTCGCGGCGGAGATCTCCGGCACGCAGTCATGTTCCCGGTCGGTCGTGATCGTTCGGGCGAGCAGGTTGGCGGCCGCCTTGTCCGAGAGCGATCCCGACTCGCCCGACAGCACCCGCTCCGCCATCTGCAGCCCACCGAGACCGAGCGGCTTCTTGTCGGGACCCGTGCCGAGGTGGGCGCACTCCTGCGGCCAGTCGATGTTCTCGTCCTCGTTGCTGTCGTCCCAGCCGTTCAGGACGAGCTTGTTGAGCCTCGCGACGCGATCCTCGATGAGCGCCGCCAGGGCGGCGTTGCCGGGCAGGAGCGCGACGAGCTCGTAGGTGTCCCGGAGCGCGCCCTGGAGGATGCCGAAGCGACGCGGCGTGAAGGTCACCGTCGACGACGTGTCGCCCTGGGTCGGCCGGTACACGCGCGCGGCGGGGTCGTAGAAGACGCTGTCGAGCCTGTCGAACACGGCGAGCGCTCGATCCCGGTACGCCGTCGTCCCCGTGGCCAGGTACGCGACGAGCAATCCGCGGACCGCCGCCGTGTGCGCGTCCAGGCTGGTGCCCTGGTCCATGGGGGCCTTCGCCGCGAGGTTCCAGCCCGCGTAAGCGTGACCGTCGGAGGTCGTGAGGTTGCCGGCGAGGAAGCTCGACAGAGAGGCGATGAGGGCGTCGAGCCTGGCCCCGAAGGGCACGCCACCCACCGGCGGGAACCCCGGCGGGTCGAGCGAACACGGGACGTCCTGCGTGTCGGGCTTGGTGTTGCTGTAGAGCACGAGCTCGGAGTCGAGCGCGCGGCGCGCCGTCCGGAGCGCGAGGAGCGCGTAGGCCGCGACGCCAGTCGTGAGGGTCGTCCCCCTCGAGACTTGCCCCCGGGCGAGCCCGACGTCGTCGATGAAGATGCCCGTCGCGGGGTCGACGTGCAGGCGGTCGATGTTCACCACGGCGACCCGCATCATCGCGAGGGCGCGGTCGTGTAGCGTCGCGGCGCCGGTCGGCGTCTGGTTCTGGACCGGGAACGGGTCTCCGTCGAAGTAGACGAGCGCCGGCTGGCTGCCGCCGACCTGCGTGTTGGCCTGATCGGTCAGCGAGTAGATGCTCGAGAAGGCGCCGAGGATGCCGGCGAGGTCGAGCAGGTCGCTGTCGGGCGAGGCCACGGCGTACCCGGTGGGACGCGGAAAGCCGCTCGCGTCATCCGACTCCGTCACGGTGATGCTGCCGGGAAACCACCGCAGCGGGCTCTGGTCGCTGTAGCTCAGCGCTTCGGCGATGCTCGAGAAGCCGCCGATGGTCGCCCCGTCGGCTGTAGTGAGCGCGGTCAGCCACTGCTGCGCCTGGTTGTCGAGGATCTGGAGGAAGTGCCCCGCCTGGAACCCCTCGATGTCGCTCGAGCCGAGGAACGTGCCAGGCACGGTGGTATTCCCGGCGCCGCCGTTGCCGAGGATGGTGTTCCCGGCGCTCCCGACGAGCGGCAGCTCGTCGACCGGCACGGTGTCCACCGGGTTCTCGTTGGCGTCGTGCATGACCTGCAGGTAATTGAGGACCCACAGCGCCTCTTTCCAGCCGGCCCAGCCGGACGCGCCGGGGCCGATGGTCATGTTCACCTGCGACGATCGGTCCGGGAGATTCAGCGTCGTGTAGTCGCACTCGTAGTCGTCGCAGGAGAGCGAGCCGCTCGCGCCCGGGTCGTCGTCGGAGCTGATCGAGCACCCTGTCGACGCGTCGCTCGCGTCGATGGACGGGTTCCACTGGGTGAAGGGCTGGAGGGTGGGCCAGAAGCCGGGCCATCCGATGGGGTTCTTCGCGCTCACCTCGGCCGTGACCGTGCGGGCGGTGGTGTTGGCCTGGGTCGCGAGGTGCTGCGCCCAGGCGCGCAGCCCCTGGAGCGCGTCCGCTCCCACCGCGCCGGTGGGATTGAGTACCGGCCCAAAGAGGAGCGACGTCCCGGCGCCCGACTCGAACGCGATGTTGTTCATCGGCTGCTTCGAGTACTCGTACGACTCGACGGCGGTGGAGTAGCCAGCCAGGTCAATCCGCGCAGCAGCGCCCCCGGCGACGCCTCCGTTCAGCGCGGGGTCGTGGTAGATGTTCGGGTTGCAGCGGCTCAGCTGGCACGCGAAGTCGCGGCTGTAACCCGCGAGCTGGCGCCCCATCGCCTGCGCGAAGGGCTCCCCCGAGAGCTGCATCTCGACGCTGGCGATGAAGTGGTCACGCGTGACGAACCTGGTGTCGACGTCGGTGACGCGGAGCTGGAAGCTCTGGATCGGAGGGCGGGAGCTCGCGGGAGCCGTCGCATGCGCGCCAGAGGAGCAGGCCGCAGCGACGATGGCGAGCGCAAGCGCCCCCAACGCGGCCCTGCAGCGCGGGCTCGATCGCCGCGCCGGAATGTTGAAAACGGAATTCATTATCTACAGGCATGGCGTCTAGTCCACACTCCGGGTCAACGCAACGCCCCGGGTGCGAGACCGAGGCGGCCGGGGCAAGCCGGCGCCCGTGCCCGTTCGCCCAAGTCTTGGACTTAAATCAGCTAATCCTGGCAAGCGCCGAGAGGGGCATCCGCTTCATCAGGAAGCCCATCACCGCCCAGGGCCATCGTGGCACGTAGGCCTCTGCGGGCTCCTGCTCGATGGCCTTCACGAGGGCGCGGCAGCCGGTCTCGGTGTCGACGATGAACGGCGTGCTCCTGACCTTCTCGTTGATCTCCGAGCGGATGTAGCCAGGGTAGATGGTGCTCACGCGGATGGGCGTCTTGAGCAGGTCGACGCGGATGCCCTCGGTCAGGGACGCGAGGCCCGCCTTCGTCGCCGCGTAGGTGGTCACGTTCCTTCGCATGCCCCGCAGCGCGCTCATCGACGAGATCGTCACCAGGTGCCCCGCGTTCTGGGCGCGGAGGATCTCCACGGCCGCCTCGCACTGCGCCAGCGCCGCCACGAAGTTCGTCTCGGCGGTCTGGCGGTTGGCCCGGAAGGCACCCGTGCCGATGGGCTGGCCCTTGCCTATCCCGGCGTTGACCACGATGCGGTCGAGGGTCCCGAAGTCGGTCTTGAAGGCGCGGAAGACCTCGAAGACCTGATCGTAGTTGGTCACGTCGAGCGCGCGGACCTCGACGCGGATCGAGGGGTAGGCCCGTGTGAGCTCCGTCTTCAGTGCGTCCAGCCGCCCGGTACGGCGGGCGCAGAGGGCCAGGTTTCGCCCGAGCTTCGCGAACTCGCGCGCCATGCCTTCGCCCAGGCCGGAGCTCGCGCCCGTGATGAGGGTGTTGTGTCGGACGGGCTTGGCCAAGGACAAGGGGCTTTTACTCGATCCGAGCGGGCCAGCAAGGCCCTTAACCAGGCCGGCTGCGGGCCCGTATCCCGTCTGGAGGCCAACATCGTGATGAGCACCAGACCCGAAGCGGTCACCGACAAGCCTTCACGGAGAAAGACGCGGAGCGGGGAGCTCCACGTCGTGCGCGACGACGTGGCGGGGCTCCTCGCGCACGATCTGCGCACGCCGCTCTCGGCCATCTCCATGAACCTGGACTTCGTCCTGGCCGAGCTCGACGGCGGCGAGACGGATGGCGTGCGGTCCGCGCTGGAGGATTGCCGACAGGCCAACATTCGGGCCGTCCGCCTGGTCTCCGACATGGCCGACGCCGTTCAGCTGGCGACGGGCGAGCGCAGGCCCAACTTCTCCGAGGTCGACGGCGCGGGGATCGTCGCCGACGTCGTCCGCCGCATCGCGGCCGAAGCAACGGCTCGCGACGTGGCGATCGTCTGGAGGGCCGAGGAAGACACCTTCCGGGCCGATGCCGACCTGCTCGCGCGTGCCCTCGAGCGCATCGTCCAGCGAGCCCTTTGGCACACGCGTTGCGGGGGCCGCATCGACATCTTCCTCGGGTCGGGCAGCGCAACGGTCCGCGTGGGCGCGGTCCAGCCAGGCGTGTCAGACACCCCCGCGCGCTCGCTCGCCACGCACTTCGCCGAGGCGGCGCTGCGCGCTCAGGGGGGAGCGATGTACACGGAGAGGGACGACGAGGGCGCCCTGGTCTTCCGGGTACAGCTGCCCACCTGAGCTAGTCCTTGAGGGCCTCGGCGCCGCCGATGATCTCCATGAGCTCCTTGGTGATCGCCGCCTGCCGCGCGCGGTTGTAGACGAGGGTGAGCCTGGCGATCATGTCTTTCGCGTTGCGAGTCGCCGCGTCCATCGCGGTCATCTGCGCGCCGAAGAAGCTCGCCTGGCTCTCGAGGAGCGCCCGGTAGACGCTGATCTCGACGTACATCGGCACGAGGCGCTCGAGCAGCGCGCGCTGATCCGGCTCGTAGATGAAATCGCTCGGCGCGAGCGCATCGGGGACTCTCCCCGCCTCGGGCTCACCCAAGGGCAGCAGCCGGTCCAGCGTGACCTTCTGCGTGATCGCGCTCTTGAACTCGTTGTAGACGAGGTACACGGCGTCGAAGTCTCCGCGCTCGAAGCGAGGCACCAGCCACCCCGTGACGAGACGGGCCTTCTCGAGATCCAGCCCGTCGTAGATGCGCGGGAAGTCCTTGGCGATCTTGCCGCGGCGGCGGTTGAGGTACTCACGCCCCTTGCGGCCCAGCGTCGCGAATGACACGTCGACGGA
>Ga0209415_10008368_pt1 | contig 17950 bp, 9 predicted proteins | sample PeaSoiSIISIP2007_FD_187696 | JGI IMG/M metagenome (GOLD analysis project Ga0209415, IMG submission 187696) | Peat soil microbial communities from Weissenstadt, Germany - SII-SIP-2007 (SPAdes) (version 2) | ecosystem: Environmental > Terrestrial > Soil > Wetlands > Peat | place: Germany... | reverse complement strand
TCATCGGCACACCGCTGACGCTGAGCGCCAGTTCCAGTTCCGGTCTTGCCGTCAGCTTTGCCTCGACGACTGGCACTATTTGCTCGGTCAGCGGAGCAGTGGCTAACTTTATCGCAGCAGGCACCTGCACTATTCAGGCTACGCAGAGTGGTAACTCGACTTATGCCGCCGCAACGCCGATTTCGCAGAACTTCAAGGTCAATCTGATTCCGCAGACGATCAGCTTCGCGCCGATTCCGCCGCATGTTATGGGAACCACAATGGCTTCCTTTACCGTTTCAGCGACAGCAAGTTCCGGCCTGCAAATTGGCTGGTCCGCATCCACTTCAGGGCCGGATACGAGCTGCTCTGTGGAAGTGGTCAACAATGTTGCGACCATCTATCTGTTTGGCCCATATAATTGCAACATTACGGCCTCACAGCCGGGTAACTCGACCTATGCAGCGGCGACGTCAGTAACACAGAGCTTCCCGGAAGTTTCCTTCTGGACTTCAAGTAACTCGGTCGTGCTGGGGCAGACATTCACGTTGTGGTGGCGTGCAATCGGTGAATCCAGCATCGTTGTTACACCAAATCTTTACTCAGGGACCGACGCTCAGTATTCCATCAACATTACGCCCACAGTCGCAGGCACGACAACCTATACGCTGTCTGCGACTTATCCGTCTGGCGTGGTAACAATACCAATTACTGTAGTGGTGTCGAATCCGACCGTATCTTCACCGAAGCAACTTGCCATCCAGAATCACTGGATGGGCAATACCGGCGGCCGCTCCGGTTTCCCTCCTAACTGGCAAGGAGATTTACCAACAATTGAAAAATGGAACGGAAATGCGCAGAACTATCTGACGGATATTGGCGTGTTTTCCGACCCAAATACTTATAACGGTATTCCGATAGTCTATACACTGAGTTCGTACGATGAGACAGGACTGGGAAACTATCTTCCCAATCCCACATCCGACCAAATGGAGCCGAATCCATTTGGTACATCACCTGCCGCCAAGCAACTTGATGCGAATTACGCGAATGGCGTTCGCCTTTCCAAGGGCTTTTCCGGTACAGTGGCCACGCAGGTGGACTCTCAGCAGTCGGTCAGTGCGGCAACCATCAATAAGGGACTAACTGCGCATATCGAGAAGTTCTGGGCGGAATTTATCAATGCGCCGATGGAAAATTTTCATGAAGCACTGCCTCCGGCCTATCCCGCCTCGAACGCTCCCTATGTATCACTGAGCGATGGGCGCAAAATCACTGCCGTTACTGATCCTACAGCGGTTGATTTCGATAACAATGGTCTGCTTTGGATCGCGGACGATGGTCCAGACCAGAACATCAAAATCTTCGACGTGAGCAGCGCAAACAAGTCGCTTACAACGCCGGTCAGTACCTTTGGTGAACAGGGCGGAGTCTTCGGAACCAATGGCACTGTCTGGGCATCCACAGGAACGGCACTTCCAGGCCAGATGGGAGATTTTCGCTTTTTGGGGATTCGTGGTATCGGTCACGATGCGGCCGGTAACGTCTATGTTGGCGCATCTGGATTGAGCGCTCAAACCATGGGCGGAACAGATATTCGTATGTTTTCATACGACAACACAAGTAAAAAATGGGCGCTCAGCTGGAAGATCTTCGGCCTCTTCCTGAACGAAGGTGATGCCGATCCCGCGTCGCTGGGAACCGAGATGTACGTCGATGCCAAGCATTTTACAATGGATTACTCGCAGGCTCCGGGTAAGAGTTGGACTTTCTCGGCTATTACGATGGATCCATTTCAGTATCCCGACGATCCGCGCCTGCAGAATGCTTTTGGGGTTTCCATGGTTCGCCGTATCAACGGTCAAAAGTTCCAGTACGTCACCGATATGCAGGGACAGAAACTATTGATTCTGCGGTTTCCGCCTAACTCCGAGATTGGTGTGCCGACTGGATTCCTGGGAATCAATAGCGGCAACATTTCGCCAAATCAGCCCACCTGGGATAATAACGAAACCAACAAACGCATCCGTATGTGGTGGCTGGATAATGGCAAGACCAATACATTTTCCAGTGGAGTAACCCGCGGCACAAATACCGCACCCAGTGTGGCGGGCGATGGACATTTACAGTCAGGAGAATTTGGCACCTTCGAGAACTGGACAAGCTACTCGTACGGCCTGGATATTGACGATGCTGGAGGAATCTGGTATGGCGGCGGGGGGATTGTGACTTATGTCTTCGATGGCAATGGCATTCAGTATTGGCCGGCCAAGGGCGTAGATGCCAGTGGTGTTCCAATCTACGACTTTGCCAACCCGGTGCGCTTCGATGTGCCTTTTACCGACAATACTCCCGATCCCAACAATGGTGGCCAGCCGATGAATCCTGGTCAGGTTAACCGCATCAAGTATCTTGCGGACACTGACACTATGTTCATTGCCGGAGATGGCAATACCTGGATGCCTAACTTGGTTTACCGGTATGACAACTTCATCAAGAACTCGCAGCCGCCTTCAACGACAACTCCAGCCAATGCCATGCAGCCTACTGTTGTTATTGACTTAGGACGGTCGATCTACGCGAGTGGTACGCACTTGGATGTAAACAGCGCAGCGCAGACGACGCCCATTGCATTCACGGCTGACAAGGATTACGTCTATGTAGGGTATCTCGATGGAGGCAAGGATGCGCGTCAGCGAGGCGAAGTGACAGTCTATAGCGCAACTGACGGTCATGAAGTAGGCTGGATCGTTCCAGGCCCGGAGGTGGGCAATTACTGCGGCGCAGTTGATGCATATCAAGGCATCAGCGTCACCACAGAAGCCGACGGCGTCACCAAAGATATCGTGCTGGAAGACGACGGCGCTGCCAAGGTGATGGTCTACCGCTGGAAACCTCTTCCATAATATCTATTTCTCTATCCAGCTACGAAAGGCACAGAGAACTTCAACGCCGCGCCGGTCCTTTCGTAGCTGAGTTAGTGCTGTTTTGTTGAATCCATGGTTGCTTCGCATCTGCTACACAGATTGCCGGCGGTTCTTGGGATTCAAGGCTGGTATGCAAAAAGAAACGGCGACCGTGCCGAAGCACTGCCGCCGTTTTCTAACTTTCCAGTTGACTGACTTAGAAGGCTGCAACGGTCTGACGCAGGCTGTAGGAGCTGAGCGTCTTGATGTAGTTGCCGCGATCAAAGGGCGAGGTATCGGGAACCGAGCGGCGGCTGAGGCAGCCACGGGTCTCCCAAAGCGAAGCGTACTCGCGCTTTTCCAGCCAGTAGTTCACGTCGGCCAACACACGCTTGATGTGGTCGATGCCGTGAATGTGCAGCGCGGAGGCCATCATGGTGATGCCAGCGCCGGCCATGATGCCCTTGAGTACGTCTTCAGCCGAGTGAACGCCGCCTGAAACCGCCAGGTCGATATTCAGATGACCGTAGAGGATGGCGGCCCAGTGCAGACGGGGCAGCAGCTCGGAGGGGGTGGAGAAGTGGAGCGTGGGGCGCACTTCCAGGGTCTCGATATCGAAGTCGGGCTGATAGAAGCGGTTGAACAGCACTACTCCGCGCGCTCCGGCATCTTCCAGACGAGCCACCAAATGGGGCACGCTGGTGAACGACTGGGAGAGCTTCACCGAAACCGGCACCTTGACCGAACCGGTAACCGCCGCGACCAGATCAAGAATCTGCGATTCCATCTCCGCCGAGGTCTGGCTGCGGTCCGTGGCCAAAGCATAGGTGTTCAGCTCGATCGCATCGGCACCGGCCTGCTCCATATCCTTGGCATAGCGAACCCAACCGCCCTTGGTGGCACCGTTGAGGCTGGCCAGAATCGGAATCTTCACTGCTTCCTTGCACTTCCGCAGGTGATTGAGGTAAACCTCGTGCGTCATGCGGTAGTCCTTCAGGTCGGGCAGGTAGCCGAGCGACTCCGCGAACGAGTCCGTGCCGCGTTCGAGATCGTCATCGAGCGCCTTGGACTCCAGAATCAACTGCTCCTCGAAAAGCGAGTGGAGCACAATCGCCGAGGCACCCGAATCCTCCATGCGGCGAACATTATCCAGCGACTCGGAGAGCGGAGTGGACGATACGACGATCGGACCACTCAGCTTCAAGCCGAGATATTGAGTTGAAAAGTCAATCATTTTGTGCCTCCGGCAGCCACGGCTGCCACTGTTTCTTCCTTCTTCTCTGGCGGAGCGATATTCGGCGTCTCGCCACGGCCCGGCATAGCGGCCCGCGCCGAGTATACGCGCCACTGGCGCTCCACGTCGTCCTGGGCTTCCAACAGCAGCTTGGACGCCAGCTCCGGATTGCTCCGCGCCAACATAGTGTAACGCGCTTCGCGGTACGCGTACTCCTTCAAACGAATGACAGGTGCCTTCGAGTCGAGTTGGAAGGGATTCTTGCCGGTTTCGCGCAGTTCTGGGTTGTAGCGCATCAGCGGCCAGTGACCGGCCTGCACAGCCAGCTTCTGCTGTTCGAGTCCGTGGATCAGATCGTAGCCGTGCGCGATGCAACTGGCGTAGGCAATGATGATCGAAGGACCGTCGTGGGCTTCGGCTTCCTGGAAGGCCTTGGCGACGTGCGCATCGTTCGCGCCCAGGGCGACCTGAGCTACGTAGACTGAACCATAGCTGACAGCCTCCATGGCCAGATCTTTTCTGCTCGTGTTTTTGCCGCTGGCGGCAAACTTGGCCACCGCGCCGCGCGGAGTGGACTTGGACATCTGTCCACCGGTATTCGAGTAGGTCTCGGTATCCAGAACCAGGACATTGATGTTCTTGCCCGATCCCAGTACGTGATCCAGACCGCCGAAGCCGATGTCATAGGCCCATCCGTCTCCACCCAGAATCCACAAGCTTTTGCGAACCAGCGCATCGACGATGGCCAACAGGTTCTTGGCCTCCGACGAGTCGTTGCCAGCCAGCTTGGCGCGCACTTCCTTCACGCGATCACGCTGGGCATTGATTTCAGTCTCAGTCGCCTGCGGTGCAGTCAACAGAGTCTTCACCAGATCCTCGCCGATCACCGGAGCCAGACGATTGATCAGCAATTCCGCGTAATCCTTCTGCTGATCCAGGGCCAGACGCATACCAAAGCCAAACTCGGCGTTATCTTCAAACAGCGAGTTCGCCCAGGTCGGTCCGCGGCCTTCGGCATTCTTCGAGTAAGGCGTGGTGGGCAGGTTGCCGCCGTAGATCGATGAGCAGCCTGTTGCATTGGCGATGTACAGACGGTCGCCGAAGAGCTGCGTCAGCAGCTTCACGTAGGCCGTTTCACCGCAACCCGCGCAAGCGCCGGAGAACTCAAAGAGCGGCTGAAGCAGTTGCAGATCCTTCACAGCGGAGTGATTCAGCTTGGAACGATCCACCTCGGGAATATTCAGGAAGAAATCCCAGTTGGCGCGCTCGGTTTCGCGAATCTCAGGCTGCGAAGCCATATTGATGGCCTTCTTGCTGGCATCGCTCTTGTTCTTGGCCGGGCAAACGTCCACGCAGACTCCGCAACCGGTGCAATCTTCCGGAGCAATCTGCAGCGTGTACAGATCGTTCTCCATGCCCTTCCACTTGGGCTTTGCCGACTTGAAGGTCGCCGGAGCGTTGGCCGCGACTTCCGGGCTGTAGATCTTGGCGCGGATGACGGCATGAGGGCAAACCATGGCGCACTTGCCGCACTGGATGCAAACGTCCTTGTCCCAGACGGGAATGAACTGGGCGATATTGCGCTTTTCGTAAGCAGCTGTGCCGGTGGGGAAGGTGCCGCCCGCCGGGAAGGCACTGACCGGAAGCAGGTCGCCCTTGTTGCCGGCAATCTGACCCAGCACGTTCAGCACGAACTCCGGAGGATTGCCGGTGATGGCACCGACGATATCGAAGGTCGAGTCGGCTGTGGTCGGCACGACAACCTTTTCCAGGTGCGCCAAGGCAGCATCGACTGCGGCGAAGTTCTTGTTCACAACCGCTTCGCCACGTTTGCCGTAGGTCTTCTTGATGGCCTTCTTGATCTGCTCGATGGCCTCGTCCTTGGGCAGCACGCCGCTGATGGCGAAGAAGCAGGTCTGCATGATGGTATTGATGCGCGAACCCATGCCGGCTTCACGCGCAACGGCATAACCGTCGATCACGTAGAACTGGATCTTCTTGCGAATAATCTCTTGCTGCGTAGTCTTGGGAAGCTTCTCCCAGACTTCGGCGGCCGAGTAGATGGAGTTGAGCAGGAAGACCGCTCCGGGCATAGCCGGTTCCAGCACGTTCACCTTTTCCAGGAAGCTGAAGTTATGGCAGGCCACAAAGCTGGCCTTGGTGATCAGATAAGTCGAGCGGATCGGGTTGGGACCAAAGCGCAGGTGCGAGGTGGTCATCGAACCGGACTTCTTCGAGTCATAGACGAAGTAGCCCTGGGCATAATTCGGTGTCTCGCTGCCGATGATCTTGATCGAATTCTTGTTGGCGCCCACCGTGCCGTCCGAACCCAGGCCGTAGAACAAGGCGCGCACGCACTTGGCATCTTCGGTGCTGAAGTCGGGATCGTAGCTCAGGCTGGTGTGGGTCACATCGTCGTCGATGCCGATGGTGAAGTGGTTCTTCGGAGCGTCCTTCGACAGCTCGTCGAAGATGCCCTTGACCATGGCCGGAGTGAACTCCTTGGAGGAGAGGCCGTAACGTCCGCCCACCACCTTGGGCATGGGGAAGGAAAGCTCGGAGGCGTGCTCGCCCAGAACCGTCATCACGTCCTGATACAGGGGCTCGCCCGCGCCGCCCGGCTCCTTGGTGCGGTCCAGAACCGCAATTTTCTTGACTGTCTTGGGCAGGGACTTGAGGAAGGCCCAGGTATCGAAGGGACGGAACAAGCGAACTTTGATCATGCCGATCTTTTCGCCCGCATTGACCATCGCATCCACGGCTTCTTCTGCCGCTTCTGCGCCAGAACCCATGATGACGATTACCCGCTCCGCATCCGGTGCGCCGTAGTAATCGAACAACTTGTAGGAGCGGCCAATCAGCTTGCCTACGCGATCCATCACGTTCTGCACAATGCCGGGAACTGCGGCGTGGAAGGGATTACAGGCTTCGCGCGCCTGGAAGAAGACGTCGGGATTCTGCGCCGTACCGCGGAGGATTGGACGATCCGAACTGAGCGCATTCTGGCGATAGCTGATGATGTGCTTGTCGTCGATCAAGGCGCGAATGGTCTCGTCGCTGATCGGCTCGATCTTGCCGACCTCGTGCGAGGTGCGGAAACCGTCGAAGAAATGCAGGAACGGCACACGCGACTCGAGTGTGGCAATCTGCGACACCAGAGCCATATCGGCCACTTCCTGTACCGAGTTCGAGCACAGCATCGCCCAGCCGGTCGAGCGACAAGCCATCACGTCAGAGTGATCGCCGAAGATCGACAGCGCATGAGTCGCCAGTGTGCGCGCGGTTACATGCATGGTCGCAGGGGTCAGCTCACCAGCGATCTTGAACATGTTCGGAATCATCAGCAGCAAGCCTTGCGAGGCCGTGAAGGTGGTGCCGAAAGCACCGGCCTGCAACGCGCCGTGCAGCGCGCCTGCCGCGCCGCCCTCGCTCTGAAGTTCTTCCACGATGGGCGTTCCGCCCCAAATATTCTTCTTGCCCTCTGAGAGCCACTGATCGGCCCACTCGGCCATCGGCGACGAGGGGGTGATGGGGTAGATGGCGACTACTTCAGAGAGTCGATAGGCAACCGAAGCAGCAGCCTCGTTCCCATCCAGAATTACAGTTTTCTTGTCACTCATTCGCTTAGCCTCTTATGTACGGCTGGAGTCAACACAGCCGCTACGCAAGTCTCGCCGTTAGGGGGGGGAGAGCGGCTGTGATGAGAGACACAGGGCGGGGAATTCGTACCGTTATATGGATAAATATTCGCAATATGCCGAGGGGCGCTATTTCTGGAATTGAATACCTGCCAAAAAATAGCGTGGACCGGGGCCCACGCCATTTTTTGGCAGGAAGGCCGGGGTAGCATTTCATACTCTGCGAGTTGGCAACGCAACTGGTTGCTAAACTCAAAACTTACCCCCTCCGCGCCGAAGGCAGATGGCCCCGCCGCAGGTGGTGGTTAGCCCAGCAGGGCGGAAACCTTGGGCATCCACTCGGCAATCGGAATCGCCTGCGGGCACAGTGGCTCGCACATTCCGCATTCCACGCAACCCGACGCGCGCTGACCTTCTTGTAGGAAAACGTTGTAGCGGAAGCGTGCGCCTGCCAAGTCGTCATAGAGGCTCGAGAAGTTGTAATACTCGAAGTTGCCGGGAATATTCACGCCATTTGGGCAAGGCAGGCAGTAGCCGCACTTGGTGCATGGAATGGCAATGCGGGCGCGGTACTTCAGCTTTGCTTCGGAGATCAAGGCTTGATCGGCTGGAGTGAACAAGCCGATGCGCGCGGCGTCGGCGTACTGAAGGTTATCTTCAACCTGCTGCATGGTGCTCATGCCGCTCAGAACCAGCGAAACCTCGGGCTGATCCCAGAGCCAATCGAGCGCCCACTCGGCCGGTGTGCGGCGCACGGGAAAATTCTCCATGGCGGCCAGAATATCCTTGGGCGGATCGGCCAAACGCCCGCCCATCAGCGGTTCCATGATGATCACCGCCAAGCCTTTATCGGCGGCCAGCTTCAGCCCGCGCACTCCGGCCTGATTCTCGGTATCCATGTAGTTGTATTGAATCTGGCAGAATTCCCACAGATCGGTGCCGTTGACGATCTCTTCGAAGGCCTCGTAGTTGTCATGGAATGAGAAGCCCAAGTGCCGGATGCGCCCGTCGGCCAGGGCTGCCTGCGCGCGGCCCAGCAGGTCGTGCTTCAGCACCACGTCGTTCCAGCGCTCGTGGCCCAGCGCATGAAGCAGATAGAAATCGATGTGGTCGGTTTCCAGTCGGGCCAGTTGCTCATTCAGCAGCCGATCAAAATCCGCTGGACTCTCGACCATCCAGACGGGGAGTTTGGTGGCCAGCTTCACCTTCTCGCGATAGCCGTCCTTGAGCGCTTTGCCTACAAAAACTTCGCTTTGCCCTTCGTGATACACGTAGGCCGTATCCAGGTAATTCACGCCGCTGTCGATGGCGTGTCGCACCATGCGCAACGCCGCTGGTTCGTCAATATTGGCCGTGTTTTGCTTGCCGTCGGTGCTGGGGAGACGCATACACCCAAAACCTAGCGCTGACGCCTTCCAATCAAGCTTTCCAAAGCTGCGATATTGCATGATGTCTCCCTGCACGGTTTTATAGATTTGGATTCTACTCCCAAAAGCGCCCCTCATGCCTTCAAAGTACGATTGAAAACAAACATGTTCCTGCAAACAGTTCCTTTGGTTTTCAATTCAGCGCCGACAGGTGATTCAGATCACATTATTCGCAGCCGTCGCCTGATAAAAACAGAACATCGTTCCGATAAGTTCAGTGGTAGCGGGGTCCGCCGGGAAGGTTTCCAGGCGACTGGCGGAGCGTTGCCTTCAAATCGCGGAAGCAGCGCTATTTCCGTGCGTCTTGCCACCAGCGCAGCGGTCGGACGCTTGTAAATAAGACTGAAATGGTCGTATACTCGAATACGACGGCTTGAGTCGAATTTTCCCCCTTTTACCGCGCTGCCTCGGGCAGCTTTCGGAGACCGGCAACGTGCTGAGCGAACTCAAAATCGGCGACAGCGGGGTGATAGTAGCCCTCGATCTGCCTGATTCCGTCCAAAATCATCTGATGCACATGGGCTTTGTGCCCGATGCGCAAGTTAAAGCGTTGCGCCGCGCCCCGGCTGGCGACCCAACCGTCTATGCCGTTGATGGCATGGAAGTTGCTCTGCGCCGCGAGACAGCCTCGGCGATAGAAGTCCGCGCCATCGAAGATCTGGAAACCGAGTCCCTGTCCGCGATGATCGAGGCCGCCTCATGAGCGATTGCTGCGCCCCTCCCCCGTTTATTCCTCCCGTCGCGCCGCCTACTCCGGGCAGCCTGCGCACGGTCGCGCTGATCGGTCCGCCCAATTCGGGTAAATCTACGCTCTTCAATCGCCTGACCGGAATGCGGCAGAAGGTCGCCAACTATCCCGGCGTCACTGTCGAGCAGCATATGGGCGTGATGGCTGGCGTGGGTCGTCCGGATTTGGTCCTGATCGACCTGCCCGGCATTTATTCGCTCGATCCGTTCTCCGAGGATGCGCGCGTCTCCATTGACGTTCTGCGCGGCCAGATGCCTGGGACACCCAAGCCCGATGCCGTGTTGTTGGTGATGGATTCCCTGCACCTGACCCGCCAATTGATGCTGGCCGCGCCAGTGCTGGCTCTCGGCCTGCCCACGCTGGTTCTGCTGAATATGAGTGACCTGATGGAGGCCCGCGGCGGTCAGATCGACGCTCTGGAACTGGCCCGCGAACTCGGCGCGCCTGTGGCCCGCATCAGCGCCTTCAAGGGGACCGGCATCGATGCCGTTCCACTTTTCCTGCATCAGCAGACGGAGCGCACCCCGGCCAAGCCGCTGGTGCTGCCCGTGCTCGGCAACGCCGCCAGCACCCACCAATGGGCCGCCCAGTTGAGTCACCGCACTGGGTACCGCGCGCCGCTCTCGGTTGAGCACAGTCGCAAGATCGACGATGTGCTGCTGCACCGCTTCTGGGGGCCGCTGCTGTTTTTGCTGGTGGTATTTGGCGTCTTTGAAGTCGTCTTCTCCATCGGCCAGCCGCTCTCCGACGGCTTTGGTGATATTCTGGCCCGCATCGGCGAATTCGTGCGCACCGGTCTCCCACCCGGCTGGATTCAATCGCTGCTTCTGGACGGCGCGTGGAAGGGCATCAGCTCGGTGCTGGTCTTTCTGCCTCAGATTCTGCTGCTGTTTCTCTTTATCGGTATTCTCGAAGACTCCGGCTATCTGGCCCGCGCTGCGCTCATTGCCGACCGCGTCATGCGCACCATCGGCCTGAACGGAAAAGCCTTTATTCCCTTGCTTTCCGCCTACGCCTGTGCGGTTCCTGCCATCATGTCCACGCGCACCATCGAGAACAAGCGCGACCGTCTGGCCACTATCCTGGTCACGCCATTTATGACCTGTTCGGCTCGGTTGCCGGTCTATATGCTGCTGATCGCCGCCTTCATTCCCAATACGGCCTACCTGCACGGATTTCTGGGCCTGCAAACGCTCACCATGCTGGGCCTCTATCTTGCGGGGTTTCTAGCCGCTCTGTTTACTGCGCGCCTGCTGAAAAGCTCCGTGCTCAAGTCCAGTGACGCGCCCTTCATTCTGGAGCTGCCGCAGTACCGCATGCCCACGCTGCGTTCGCTCGGGCTGCGCCTGATGGATCGCGCTGGAGTCTTTCTGCGCAATGCCGGAACCGTGATTCTCTGCGTCACGCTGGCGCTGTGGGTTCTGGCGCATCTGCCGGTCATGCACACCCCGTCCGGCTCTTACGCAGCGCCGGAACTGGCGGATAGTGTGATTGGTCAACTGGGCCACTTCATCGAGCCGGCCATTGCTCCGCTCGGATTCAACTGGAAGATTGGCATCGGCCTGCTCTCCAGCGTTCTGGCCCGCGAGGTGATGGTCAGCACCATGGGAACCCTTTACGGCGCGGATCATGCCACCCAGGCCATGCACCTGCAAACCGCGCTGCATCATGATCTTTCGCTCGGCGGCGCGCTGGCCCTGATGATCTTCTTCGCCTTCGCCATGCAATGCACCTCGACCATGGCCGTGGTGCGCAGAGAAACCAATAGCTGGAAGTGGCCGGCCGTGCAGTTTCTGTATATGCTCGCCCTGGCCTGGTGCGCGGCCTTTGCCGTCAATCACATTGTCATGGCGCTGGGCGGATAAAGTCCGTTTCGTACCCCAAAAACAGTGCTAAAGTGTTCTTGTATGGCTACGATTTTACAAATTCCGCTCGAAGAATACCTTGGCCTCAGCTTCAGGCCGGATCGCGAATTCGTGGATGGAGAAATCAAGGAGCGCAACGTGGGCAAGTACGAGCACGCGCGGGTTCAAGCTCTGTTGGCGCTGTGGTTTGGATTGCACGAGAGGGAGTGGGGAGCGCAGGTCGTAACTGGACAACGCATCCAGGTCTCACCGACCCGCGTTCGGATTCCGGATGTGACGCTTCTTACCCTCGGCGCGCAACCCGATGTTATCTCCGACCCGCCACTGCTGGTCATCGAGATTCTTTCGCCCAACGACAGTTATTCCGATACCCAGGAACGCGCGCAGGATTACCGCGCCATGGGTGTGGAAACGGTCTGGATCATCGATCCCAAGACCCGCACCGGTCGTATGTGCTCTGGCAACGAATGGCTCGAAGCCACGCAACTGGAAGTCAAGGGAACCCCTCTCTTCGTCAATCTGCCCGAGCTTTTCAGCCAGTTGACTTCAGCGTAACGATGGTTCGCCTCCGGTTGTCTTCTTTTTGATTGCGGCCAAACTGATAAAGTTCGTTTTTTCCTGTGAGCGCTGAGACGCAAAGCGTATCTGCCCAAAAAACTCTCCGCCACTGCCCGCAACAGGGAATTCCGTTACCAGAGGCCGACTCTCCTGCCGCAAGCCCTCTCAATCCATGAGAAACTAGAAGAGCAGAGATTCTCCGGGGTTGCCCGAGCGCGCCCAAAACCTTGACTCAACCCAGCTTCATCCGGCCCAGCAGAGCCGTTACCCTGCTGCGGCCAGCTATTCAGGACTTAGAGAACAATGATCAGCGTCAGTAATGTAACCATGCGCTACGGCTCGAAGTTGCTCTTCGAAGACGTCAGCGTCGCCTTTATCGAAGGTCGCCGTTATGGACTCACCGGGCCAAACGGATCTGGAAAGTCCACATTCATGAAGATCCTCACCGGCGAACTCGATGCGCAAAAGGGCACCGTCGTCCGCCCCCGCAAACTGGGCATTCTGCGTCAGGATCAGTTTGCTTTTGATGCCTATCGCGTCATCGATACCGTCATCATGGGCAACAAGCCGCTATGGGCGGCCCTGGAAGAGCGCGACCGCATCTACGAGAAGGCGGAACTCTCCGACGCCGACGGCATGAGGCTTGGCGAACTGGAAGGCGTGGTTGGCGACGAGGACGGTTATACTGCCGAGAGCGATGCTGCCGTGCTGCTGGACGGCCTGGATATTCCCGAATCGTTGCACGAGCGCAAGATGGGCGAGTTGCAGGGTGGTCAGAAGGTGCGCGTGCTGCTGGCGCAGGCTCTCTTCGGCAAGCCTGAAGCGCTGCTGCTCGACGAGCCGACCAACTACCTCGATCTTGAGTCCATTCACTGGCTGCAAGACTTCCTGCACAGCTACAATGGCACCCTCATCGCCATCTCTCATGATCGCCACTTCCTCAACAGTGTTACCACCCACACCGCCGACATCGATTACCAGACCATCATCACCTACTCCGGCGGCTACGACGACATGGTGATGGCCAAGACGCAGATTCGCTCCACGCTCGAGTCGCAGAACGCGCAGCGAGAAAAGAAGATCGCTCAGCTCAACGACTTCATCGCCCGCTTTGCCGCCGGTACCCGCTCCTCGCAGGTGACCAGCCGCCGCAAAGAGGTCGAGCGCCTGCAAACCAACGATCTGGCTCGCTCCAATATCGCCCGCCCGTATATTCGCTTCGATCAGGTGCGCCCCAGCGGCAAGCACGTGCTCGAGTTCAAGCACCTCACCAAGTCTTACGGCGAGCTGAAAGTTTTGGACGGCTTTACGGCCAACGTTCTGCGCGGCGAGAAGATCTGCCTCATGGGCCGCAACGGCGCGGGCAAGACCACGCTCGTCAAGAGCATTCTGAATAATTATCCAGGCTTGGCCGACAAGGAATTCGAACTCGACAACGGCGCGGTGTTCTGGGGCCACGAAGCCCAGATCGGCTACTTCCCGCAAGACGTCAGCGCCACCATCGAGCACGGACTTACCGTGGCCGAGTGGCTGCATCGCTGGGACCCCAAGGCCACCGTCGAAGAGATTCGCGGCATCCTCGGACAGATGCTGTTCAGCGGAGAAGAAGGTGCAAAGCCTACCAAGGCTCTCTCCGGCGGCGAACAGGCCCGCTTGGTCTTCTGCAAGCTCATCCTCACCAAGCCCAACTTCCTCATCTTCGACGAGCCAACCAACCATCTCGACCTGGAAGCTATCAACGCCCTCAATATCGCGCTGCAACGCTACGAAGGTACGGTCCTGCTGGTCACGCACGATCACGATTTGATCGACGAAGTAGCCACCCGTCTTTGGAACTTCAAGCCCGACGGCATTGAAGACTTCCAAGGTCCGTATTCGGAGTGGAAGGGAATGCACAACTAACCTCCTCGATTTCAACGGAGCATCATGCAAAAATTTGATCGCGAAGCCGCCACATGGGATCAGGAGGCGAGCAAGATCAAGCTCGCTTCCGATATTTCCCACACCATCCTTGATGAACTCCACCCCACTCCGGAATTGGATCTGCTCGAATTCGGCTGCGGCACAGGCTTGGTCACGCTTCACTTGCAGCCCACTGTCCGCTCCATCGTCGGCCTGGACAGTTCCTCCGGAATGCTGCGCGAGCTGAACGCGAAAATCGAGCAGCGCGGCCTCGGCAACGTCTCCACGCGCTGCATGGATATTGCAAAAGGCGAGCAGATCGAGGGCAGCTTTGACCTTGCCGTCACCAGCATGGTCCTGCATCACATCCCATTGATCGAGCCGTTACTGCGCCAGTTTTTCCGCGTGTTACGCCCGGGTGGTCGTCTCGCCATCGCCGATCTCGACCCCGACCAGGGCCAATTCCATCCCGACCGCGAAGGCGTTTTTCATGATGGCTTTGACCGCGCCGCACTGCGCAGTCAGCTTGAAGAGGCAGGCTTCACCACAGTCCACGACCGCAAGGCTGCCGTGATGCCCCGCACCCTTGCCGACGGCTCCACTCGTGACTTCACCATCTTTCTCGTCACCGCTATCAAACCCGCATAAGCTGCGCTCCCGCCCGATGCAGGAAGCGCAAAAGAAAAACCGAGGGCGCAAAAGAAGCAGCGCCCTCGGGAGATTCCTTCTATCGAGTTTATATAGTTATATAAGCTTTAGAAGCGCACCGACAGCGTACCGACGATGGAGCGCGGCGCGCCGACCTGGAGCGTGTTGTTGTTGACGGAGAGTGGATCGCTGGCGATAAAGCCATTGGTTCCGATCGAGGCGTAGTACTGGCGGTTCAGCAGGTTGCTGACGTTGAACTGGGCCTTGAGTTCCTTGAATGCGCCCAACTCCTCGCGCTTGTAGCCCGCGCCAGCCTCGGCCAAAAAGCGACCGCCCACGCTGCCGTCATCCGAGTAGGTGAAGTAGCGGGTGCCCATATAGTCGCCGCCAATGTGCAGGAATGCGCCGAGTTTGCTGTAGTCCAGCGCGGTCTTGTACATCCCCTTGGGAGTATCAACGACAATCTTGCCCTTGATGACGACGCAACCAGTGGCAGTTTGGTACTGCTTGGGGCAAGCACCGTTGGCGCCCAGCACGTTATCGTCGTACGTGGACTTGTTCCAGGTTGCGCCGTTATAGAAGGTGATGTCGGGCGTAATGCGCACGCTGATCGAGCCGTCGATGCCGTTGGTGGTGACGCCGCCAGCGTTCGACAGGATGGAAGCGTTTCCTGCCACGCCCGCGCCCTGTGAGAAGGCCAGCAAGCGGTTGGCGAAGTTGACGTGGAAGTAGCTGGCCTGCGCGGAAGCGTGCTGCGTGGTAGTGCGGAAACCGACTTCCTCGGTCCATGAAGTTTCCGGCTTGAGGGTAGCCGTCAGAGTGTTGTAGCTAGCCTGAGTCGAGTTCCATGGCGAGGTGCCGTAGCCGTAGCCACCCGGCTGGTATGAGCGCACGTTGTAAGCCACATCGCTGAAGATTTCGCTGTGCTTGTCGAGCTTGTAGTCAACGCCGAACTGGGGCAGAATGGGCTTGCCGGAGGTCAACTGACCCTGCGCATATTCGCCGACATAGTAGCCGAGTCCGGCTTTCAGTTTGGCATCGGCCAAGATGGGAGGATTGGACCGGAAGGTGGTCGATAACTCGCCATCGGTGGTGGACTCAATTGTTTTGAAGCCTGCCGAGAGAGTCAGCTTGTTGTTGACTTTGTACTGATCCTGAAGGTGGAGCTGGTAGACGTAGGTATTGAAGACGTACTCCCACTGCGTAAACATCGGGTTGGTCGGGAAGTCATAGAGCGAGTGCATGGGGCTGGTCATGCTGGTGGCATAGTAACGCCGAGCCAGATTCCATTTCTCTCCCTCGAACCAGAATCCGCCTTCCAGTTTGTTCTTGCCAAACTCATAAGCGAGCGAACCCAGAATGCCGCCACGGTTGATCTGGTATTCCGAGGTGCGCTCGGAGATAGGAGAAATTGCCGCAGTGTGACTGTCGGTGTAGATGTCGTTAAACGTTGGAACATAGGGCGTGAACCACAGACCGCGACCGTCGTCGTGGTGCCCATAGCCGGTCAACTTCAGGGTCAAATGGTCGTTGATGGCCTGCTTGTAGCTGATGCCGGCGAGTTGGTCCTTGCGCAGGCCAGCGCCACCGTAGTAGCCAGCGTCGCAGGGATCGTCATTGTTCAGGTCGAGATTGCTGACCGGCGACGGATAGGGCGCATAGCCGTTGCAGGCCAAACCAGCCTGAACCGATTGCGCCCAGTTGCCGAAGTTATCCCAGTTATAACCGAGTTTCTGCACCCAGACTTTGTTCACATCCTGATAATCAACCTCGCGGCGGTCAGAAATGTCTCCGAAGATGGAAAGTACGCCGTTATTGCCCACATAGTGGACCAGCTTGCCGTTGAGCTGCCAGTAATTCTGGCCGATTTCGCCACTGCCTCTCCATTTTTTCGAGAGATTATATGCGCCGCTGAGATAGAACTTGGTATGGCCAATCAGGCCGCTGTCGTAGCGGGCAAAGGTGCGATAGGTATCAAAGCTGCCAAAGGTTTGATTCAGCGTGGCGGCGCGCTTGTCGGAGGGGTCGGCCGAGTAGAACTGGATGGTGCCGCCCAGGTTGCTGGTCGAGGCGGTCTCCAGCGATCCGGTTCCTTGCGAAAGCAGAATGCGGCCGATGTTTTCGTCGCTGATAGCGCGGCTGATGTGCAGACCGTTCCAGTTGCCGTAAGACATATCGCCCAGCGGAATATCGTCGAGAGTGAATCCGAGCTGATTTTGATTGAAGCCACGCACGGAGATGCGCACAGCCCACTCATACGAACCATAAGGATCGGCGGCCTGGAAGTTGACGCTGGGAAGCTGGGCGAGGGCCTGGATGGGGCTGGTGCCGGGCGCTTCCTTCAGCAGTGTAGGAGCCTGCAACTCCTGCTCGTCACGGAATTCGCCTGGTGCGGTCACGACCACTGTCTCTGTCGTTGTAATCAGGGGCTGGGGGGCGGCGACGGGAGCTTCGGCAGATGGTCCCTGTGCGACCGCTATGGAAACGCCAAGCAAAACAAATGATGCAAAGCTGGGTAAAATGTGGCCTCGAAACATGAATTAACCTTTCATGAAAAGCGCGTAGACTCCGCCCAGAGGCGGTGCGCATGTGATGAGTCGCGGCTTGCCTTCAGAGGCGAACGCTCCCCGTTTCCCGCCCTGACTGATTCGTCCGGTGACGGAGTTAAGATTCGCCGGGATAATCGATGGGAAATTCCCAGCGGATACAAAAGAACTTAGCTGAATTCTGGGCGAAGAATAAGAATGGACGGTTAGAGGAAGATGAATTATTGACGAATGCTGAGCACATCCGTCGCTAAAACAGAGCCATCTGACCAGTTATAAGTCGAACAAACTCTGTTTGATTTTGTGTCTTACATGGGGTCCCAGGTTCCCCTTTTGGAATCTCGAAAAGCAGAAATTCAAGATGCCAATTTATGCGGTTAGAGACCTGATGTATTCCGCCATGACAGTGTTTTTAAAAATAGGGAGCCTCTTGCAAAATTCCCCAACCAGCGGGTAGAAGTGGGGATTTTCTCTTCTGGTCCGGCATTTTGATTGATCA
>Ga0209415_10008367_pt1 | contig 17953 bp, 14 predicted proteins | sample PeaSoiSIISIP2007_FD_187696 | JGI IMG/M metagenome (GOLD analysis project Ga0209415, IMG submission 187696) | Peat soil microbial communities from Weissenstadt, Germany - SII-SIP-2007 (SPAdes) (version 2) | ecosystem: Environmental > Terrestrial > Soil > Wetlands > Peat | place: Germany... | reverse complement strand
GCCGGTTTTGGCCGATCCGAGACACAACGGGTCAATTCCGCGCCGAATCAGAGACCCCGTGAATAATCTGGGCTAGGGTGTTGCCGCCGCCAATGGCGATTCCCGTGGGCTGACCCGAACCGACGGTGTTGAATGTACTAAGAAAATTACCCGTACCGCTAAATTCCTCCACGCGTCTATTGCCGTCGTCCACGACCCAAACGTCGCCTGAGGCGTCGACGGCAATTCCGTTGGGATAGGACAAGTATCCGTTGCCATAACCCGATTGGCCTACGGATCGCATAAACACGCCCTGAGGATTAAATTCTTCAATGCGATTATTTCCCGAATCGACAACCCAAACATCGTTGTCCGCATCGAGCGCGATACCAGTAGGATCATTGAACTGACCATTGCCACTACCGTACCCGCCCAGACTCGTTATGAAATTGATCTGCGCCATTGCGGGGCGGGCCTCCGCTAAAAACAATGCCGTAATCACTGCGAACAATGCCGGGCCCATCGCGCGATTGATTGGTCGATTAAGTGACGTTCTCATGATTTCTGTCCCTCCCAGGCGAAAAAGCGCTGATTGCCTACCGGACCGACCAGAAAGCGCACCATTATTCTTAAATTGCGACAATAAGTCAAAAAATAACGCCGGAGGAGCTGCTTAGCGACTTATTCTAAGCCCGGCTAACTGAAATGCAAGATTTATGTCCAACAGTTGTGGATGCGGCCCTCGACGCCTTCGCCGCGGCCAAAGGATTGTCCCTACCGACGTTCGGCAATGTTCCGGAGCCGGCGAGCGCGGGGATGATGGTGATGGTTGCGTTGGGAATTCTCCGTCGGCGACGACGTAAATAACCGGCAGCGGCGGACGAGTACCAGGCGTTGGCGGACACGATGTCCACGGTCGCGCGTGATCTCAATAATGGAAACGGCGTCACTCGTGTCGTCAGCCAGACGCGCGGGCAAATAGCACCAAGTTCTCCGACCTGGCGGCGAACTTCAACCAGAGCATCACCGGCTGGGACCAGGGCGATTTCAACTACGACGGCTTGGTGAACGCGGCCTACTTCAACGACCTGGCGGCGAATTTCAATCAGGGTGCCAGTGGGGCGTCGGTCGCATCGTCGGCCGCGGTCCTGGACGCGCCCGCCGCTCCGGCAGTCGCTTCAACACCTTTGGCAGTGACAACTTCCACCATCGAGTCGACGGCCAATACGACCGCTACCCCGGCCGTCGTTTCGGCGACTCCGACGGTCGCAACAGTCGCCACCGGATCAACTGCCGCGGCGCCAAAGGCTTCGAAGTCCAAGCCGGTCAGCGTCTCCAAGGCGATTGTCACTGATACAACGAACGGAATACCGATGGCTTCCGCCGTGGTGCCTTACGCGGCCAGCGTTGTGACAATCCCGACCGCTGGATCGACGGCGACCCCGCAGGATACCAACAATAAGGACGGCAAGTTTCTCGCGGATCGATGACGGCTTGTGAGTTTGCTACCGGCACCGACCGCTCCGACGTGGCGTTGAACTTTAGCCACGGCGTCAGCGGCACCGACGCCTCGGCCGGCGACGTTGCGGCGTTTGACGCCTTCGCCACGGCGAACGGATTGTCCTTGCCGAGGTCCAGTGTGCCGGAGCCGGCGAGTGCGGTGGTGATGGTGATGGCTGGATTGGGAATGGTCCGCCGGCGGAGACGATCATCGCGCCAAGCCAACGCGAGAGCCATGCATGCCGCCGCCTTGGAATCGAGCGGCAGCACCATCTGACGTAACGTGGGGTGCGGTTCGTAAATCGCTCACATGTTTGCTGCATGCGGGTATCGTCGAGTTTGGGCAGTTCCTTGCGGACCGTCTCGATGGATTGATCCAGAGCTGCCAGAATCTCCTTGACCGTCTGAGGCTGCGGCCACGGCTTGCTGAAGTCGGGCAAAGGCGATTGATCGGTCTGTGCAATTCGCACGATGGCCCCCGGTGTGTTGGCAATGTGCAGCCCCAGTTCCCCCCCGTGTGGGACTTCTCATGCGGCTTCCACGTCAGCTTATCCTGCGGCAAACGCTCCAGAAATTTCCGTGTGGTTTTGACTTCCTGCTCAAACTCACTCAGCAACGCTTGTGCGATCGGCATACGAATCTCCTGTAAAGTTTCAGGTAACCGGCCCGCGTCGCGGTCCGAAATCTTCAATACATGCATAGCGCGGTCGTTACACTTCTCTTCAAATTTTGGAATAATCGGGACCTCTGGACTTCGCGGACGCGTTGAAATTCGGAGGACCCGGCTGTTCCGTCTTGTAGCGGAAATGGAAGATGCCGCGGCGGCAATGTGCTTCGGCACGCGTTGCCTGTGCGGCAAATTTGCTCGTATCGCCACATATAAATTCGTTGATTTGCGCGATAATTGGCCATTAGTCGATTTTTTTGTTGCTTTATAGGCAACGAGATCGGTATAAGACCGCGGCCATGGAAGAAGGGTCTGAACTGAATAACGCGCCCGAGTTGAGGAAGCTTGGGGAGCGGTTGCGCGCTTTGCGCGCGGGCCGGGGGTGGACGCTGGAAGAATTGGCTGAACGTAGCGGGCTATCCAAACCCTTCTTGTCACGGTTGGAAAGCGGAAGCCGGCAGCCTTCCATTGCGGCCGTGCTGACGTTGGCGCGAGTGTTTGAGGTGCCGATGGGAAGTTTGTTTGAGACCCGGCTCGAAGACGAAGGCTGCATCGTGATCCGCACAAAGGGCGCGGCGATGCGGCGGGGGAACGGGATTTGCTATCTCCCGCTGTCCGGCTCGTCGAGATTCAACGTGCAGCCCATGCGGGCGCTGATTTCGCCGTCGCGGCCGGGCACGGAACGATATCAGCATGACGGCGAAGAATGGATTTACGTTTTGTCCGGCAGCCTTCGGCTGCACGTGGGGGAGCGGGTATACGAACTGGAAGCGGGCGAGGCAGCACATTTTGACTCGCGCTTGCCGCATCGGCTCGATGCCCTTGGCGGCAAGGAGGCCGAAGTCATTTTGGTTGCCTGCCAGATACCAACCACGCTGAATACCCGTCGGGAGACCGCGGAACTGACCGCCGAGCTTGTTGGGTAGGCTCGATGGATCTCCCGATGCGGCGGAAAAGGGGAAACGACTGACCTAGCTCCTGGCGGAGAAGAAGGCTCGCGTTACGGCGTAAGGCAGCAATGTGTTGCCGCGCTCGTTCGCTCACGCGGGCAGTCGAGGTTTTTTTGCAGGAGTCCGCCATGAGCGACATCGATTACGCATCGAAGGTACGGGATACGCACACCAAGTTGAAGGTCAACGCGTTGAATTTCTGGGAGGTCTCCGCGCACGCGGTGGCGCTGATATCGCCCAGCATGACCGCGGCGCTGATTGTTCCCCTGATGTTCGCCACGGCGGCCGGGGCGGGATGGCTTTGCTATCTCTTCGGCACGATCATGTTGCTGTTCGTCGCCTTGAACCTCAATCAATTCGCCAAGCGGTACACCTCGGCCGGCAGCATGTACGAATACACGGTCAAGGGATTGGGGCCGAGGATCGGCGGCGTTTCCGGCTGGTGCCTGCTCTGGGCGTATCTGTTCATCGGCATCGCCGGCGTGACGGGATTCACGCACTTCGCCTCCAAGCTCCTCACTCAGGCGGGCGCTACCGGATATCTTTCTCATCCCTGGATCACGCTGTTTGCCATCTGCGTCGGTTGCGCCTGGTTCCTGGCTTATAAGGACATCACGCTATCGGCGCTGATGATGCTGGCCATGGAGGGAGCCTCCGTCTGCGTCATCATGATCCTGGCGCTGTTCGCGCTGGCCAAGACCGGCGTGGTCGATCATTCTCAGCTCGCCCCCTTTGCCGGCATGGGGCTGAAGGACGTCATGAAGCTCATGGGCCTGGGCGTGGTCGTCGCGATTTTCAGCGGCGTCGGCTTCGAATGCGCCACCGCCTTCGGCGAAGAGGCCAAGAAGCCCCTCGTCACGATTCCCCGTGCCGTCATCGCCAGCCTCCTGCTCACCGGCGCCTTCTTCGTCTTCATCACCTATACCGAGACCCATGCATTGGCCAATAACAATCCGACGCTCGATCAACTCGATGCGCCGCTGTCAACGCTGAGCACAAACCTCGGCGTGAGCTGGATGGGCGTGGTGATCTCGTTCGGGGCGATGATCAGTTTCTTCGCATTGGCGCTGTCGTGCCTGAATTCCGGATCGCGGATTCTTTTCTCGATGGGTCGATACGGCATCTTCCCGATATCGATCGGAAGCTCGCACAAGCTGAATCTGACGCCCCACGTCGCGATCACGTCCTTTGCCCTGTTGCAGTTCCTCATTCCCACGATCGTGATGCTGGCCGTTTACGCGGGGGCGTATAACGCTCTCGGCGTCGGGACACCGTTCGACGTGTTCAACGATGCCGGACTCTTCGGCGCGATGGGATTCTGCGGGGGGTACGTGCTGATTTCCCTGGCCGCCCCGTTCTATCTGAAAAAGATCGGCGAAGTGAAGCCGTACAATTGGGTGCTGTCGATCATGGCGATCCTGCTGCTGATCGTGCCGATCGTCGGCACGGTTTATCCTGAGCCGTCTTATCCCTGCAATTATTTCGCGTTTATCTTTGGCGCTTACGTGATAGCCGGAATCGTCCTGGTCATCGTTCGCAGCCGAAGCAGGGCGGAAATCGCCAGCATCCGCAAGGTGCTGGAAGAAACCGCGATGACCCCGGGCGAGTCGCCGGGCTTGGCGGCCATGCCGTCGGACGCCGCCACGCCGGCCATCGCGTGAGGCTCTTTATGTTGCCAGCGGCGCCGACGGCGCTCCGGCTTCAAACGGCCGGCGCCGTCGGCGCGAAATTGAGAACGGTTTTTCATTTCGGTTGATGAAAGGAGGATTATGACCGCCGTTGCCAGTGCGGGCTCCCTGGCGAGCCTGCACCGATATCCCATGAAGTCGATGATGGGTGAGGAACTGAACTGTGTCCGGGTGACGCCGCGAGGATTGCTCGGCGACCGCGCGTTCGCCCTGTGCGATCGGGAGACGCGCAAGGTCGTCAGCGCCAAGAATCCGCGGAAATGGCCCAATCTCTTCAGCTACCGCGCGGCGTTCGTCAGTCCGCCGGACGGTACGGCGTCGCTGCCCCCGGTTCGCGTCACGCTTCCCGATGGGAGATATGCGGTCACGGCCGACTCGGATTTCTCGCAAACTCTTTCCGCTTCGCTTGGACGGGCCGTCTCGCTTCTGGAAGCGCCTCCGCCGGCGGCTCAACTTGAAGAATACTGGCCGGATATGGCGGGTCTGGCCAATCGCGATGTCGTTACCGAGGAGGCGATGCCGGAGGGGACATTTTTCGATCTGGCCACGCTGCACGTGCTGACCACCGGGACGCTGGATAAGCTTCGCGAGGTCTATCCCGGCGGGCGGTTCGAGCCGCGGCGATTTCGTCCCAACCTCATCATCAACACCGGCGACACGAAGGACTTCGTTGAGAACGGATGGATCGGCAAGACGCTGGCCATCGGACCGGAGGTCAAGATTCACGTCACCGGTCCCTGCCCGCGATGCGTGATGACGACGCTGGCGCAGGGCGATTTGCCCAGGGATGTCGGCATTCTGAAGGCGGCGGCGCAATCCAACGAGGTTCGGGTGGGGGTTTACGCTTCCGTCGTTCAGCCCGGCACGATCCGTATCGGCGACGCGGTCAGCGTTTCATAACATTTCAGACATCTTGATCGGCCGCGCGGGCCGGGACATGATTGTCGCCCGTGACTCCACCGATCCCAACGGAAGATCAATTGCCCCACCTCGCGAGCATTTCCATCTATCCCGTGAAATCGTTGGAGCCGGTTTCGCTGCAACAGGTCCGAGTCCTGGGCAGCGGGGCGCTGGAGGGCGATCGGCTGCTGGCGATGTTTGATTCCGAAGGGAAGTTCGTTAACGGAAAGCGCAATCCGCTGGTTCACGTCATGCGTTCGGCATACGACCCGCTGACGCAGGTTCTGCGCCTGGGGCGGGCGGGGACTGGCCTGACGGCCGCGTTCCACGTCGAACGGCAACGGGAAAAGATCGACGCCTGGCTGGCGGAATTCTTCGGGATTCCCGTCTGGCTGCGGAGCAATACGGAGGTTGGATTTCCCGACGATCTGGACTGCCCCGGTCCCACGGTGATTTCAACGGCGACGCTCGGCGAAGTCGCCGGATGGTTTGCTCCGCTGGACGTCAAACAGGTGCGGATCCGGTTCCGGGCCAACCTTGAAATCGGCGGCGTACCGCCGTTTTGGGAGGACCGGTTGTACAGCGTCAAAGGCTCGCGGGTGCGGTTTGCCATCGGGGACTGTTTGCTGGACGGCAACAATCCCTGCCAGCGTTGCGTGGTTCCGCCGCGCGATCCGTTCACGGGCCAGAGCAACCCGCAGTTCGCGAAAGTTTTCGCCGAAAAGCGGCAGCAGACGCTTCCCCCCTGGGCGGAAAAATCGCGGTTCAACCATTTCTACCGTCTGGCGGTCAACACAATCGTCCCGCCCGACCAGGCGGGAAAAACAATCCGCGTCGGCGATGAAGTCAAGGTCTGTTCGGTGTGAGAAGCAGAACGGCGGTTCAAGTAGATTCTCAGATTTGCAGGCTTTCGGCCAGGGAGGCGTCGTTGGCGGCGCCTTGGGGGCCGGGGACGGCCGGCTTGGCGGATTGCAGCGCTCGCTGGGCGGTTTCGATAATCGACAGCTTTCGCCCGTCGTCTTCCGCCACGCCGAAGCTGCACGTGATCGGCACTTGTTGCTGGCGGCAAACCAAATCCATTTTGTTGATATCGCGGCGGCAACGGGCCGCGATAGTTTCGGCGCCGGCAAGGTTGGTGCAGGGGCAAAGGATGATGATCTCGTCGGGGCCGAATCGGCAAACGACGTCCTCGGTGCGCGTGGCGTCGTCGAGCACGGTGGCGGTGCGGCGGAGGACTTCATCGCCGAAGGCGCGGCCGAAGGTTTCATTGATCGAAGTGAAATGGTCGATGTCCGCCAGGACGCATGCCAGCGGGTGGCCGTGGCGGCGCGCCCTGGAAAGTTCCTGGCAGAAGCGGTCGTCGAAATGGGCTCGATTCCACAATCCGGTGACCGGGTCGGTTTGCAATCCGTGTTCGAGAAGCGTTAGCAGGTTCCGATTCCGCAGGGCGCTGCGGACGCGTGCCCGCAGCTCGGCGGGATTGAACGGCTTGCTGATGTAGTCCGCCGCCCCGGCCTCGGAACTGTAAATCCGGTCATCGGGAGAAACCGCGCCGGCGAGGAAGATCACGGGAACGTTCGCGGTGGCGGCGTCGGTTTTTAATTCCCGGCAGACTTCCAGACCGTGAATGTCCGGCAAATCAACGTCGAGGAGAATGAGATCCGGCGTGCATCTCCGCGCCGCGGCCAGACCCTCCTGGCCCGTGTAGGCGGACAGAAGCGTGACCGGCTCCTCGGTCAAGCGGGCGCGCACCAGGGCGTGAATGGCCTTGGAATCGTCGATAAGCAGAATCTCGCGGGGCATGATGGACTCCTCAGATGGCCCCTCACCGGCGTGGGGTCGCTGTTTGAGCTATCGGCGTGAAAATGGGACGGATTGATGAGGCGTCAAGCGTCCTATAAGCAGACGCCTCGAGGGCCGCCAAATGTTGCATCCGAGCGGCATCATCTCCATAGTGGTGGCGTTTCCCTCTAGCGGATGGAGTGATTATGAGCGGATTGATTCGGCGGATTTGGTTTGGGGCTCTGGTAACTACTCTGGGGGCATCGCTGTTCGCGTGCGGCTCGGCGAATCGTTCGGCGCCGCCGTCGGACGTGCCCGCCATCGGCGCCGACACCGTGACCGTGCCGCGCGTCGCGGTCAATCTCAATCCTGATTGGAAGTTCGTTCGCCGGGACGTCGCCAACGCCGAACAGCCGGATTTTGACGATTCGTCCTGGCAGTCGGTGACGCTGCCGCACACCTGGAACAACCTCGATGGGGAAGACGGGGGCGACAATTATTACCGGGGTCCGGGGTGGTATCGGCGGCATGTGACGCTGGGGGCGCAGGAGCGGGGCAAATCGTTGTTCCTGCATTTCGACGCGGCCGGCAGCGCCGCGACGGTGTACGTCAACGGTAAACCCGCTGGGCCGGAGCATAAGGGGATGTTTTCCGCGTTCTGTTACGACGTGACGCCGCTGATGGATCCTCAGGGCGATAACGTGATCGCCGTGCGGGTCACCAACGCGCCCGATCCGGCCATTCCGCCTCTGGCGGGAGATTTCAACATGGACGGGGGGCTGTATCGCGGGGTGCGGCTTCTGGCGCTGAGTCCGGTCTCCATCAGTCCGATGGACGATGCGTCGCCGGGCGTGTACGTCAAGCAGGCCGCGGTCTCGGCGGCGCACGCCGATTTGCAGGTCACCAGCAAACTTCGCAACGGTGGACCGGCCCAAACGACGGCGAAAATTACCTGCGAATTGCTCGACGCAGATGGCCAGGTTCTCCAGGCCGTGAACTCGACGCAGTCCATCGAGCCGGGCGGCAACGCCGACGTGGTGCAGCAGCTCAGCATCGATCACCCGCATTTGTGGAACGGGCGGAAGGACCCCTATATGTACTTCGTGCGCGTGACGGTCGCCGAAGGTTCGGAAATCGTCGACCGCGTGATGCAGCCCGTGGGGATTCGATTCTTCAACGTCGATCCGGACAAGGGATTTTTTCTCAACGGTGCGTCCTATCCGCTTCATGGAGTCAACCGCCATCAGGACCGCATCGACATGGGCTGGGCGATCACCTCGCGCCAGCAACGGGAGGATTTCGACCTCATCATGGAGATGGGCTGCAACGCGATCCGGCTGGCGCATTACCAGCACGCGCAGGAATTTTACGATCTGTGCGACCGTGGGGGCCTGGTTGTTTGGGCCGAGTCAAGCATGGTCAACGTGGTCGGTCCCTCGCGGGAGTTTGAGGATACCGCCAAACAACAGCTTCGCGAACTGATCAAGCAGAGCTACAACCATCCGTCGATCTGTTTCTGGTCGCTGTTCAACGAACTCACGGATAAAAAGCGCAAGGGCCAGACGGATGCCGAGGGCGCGGCCATGCTGGACCACGAGGTCCAGGTCGTGAAGGACCTGAACGAAGAAGCGCATCAGCTCGATCCTACGCGGCTGACGACGGCGGCGTCGTACTCGCAGCAGGCCACGCTTCCGCTGAACCAGATCACCGATATCATCGGCTTCAACCGATACGAAGGCTGGTACACCAAAACCCCCGCCGCCTGGCCCGAGGATCTGGATGCTCTGCGCGCCCAGATTCCCGGCCGAGCCTTCGGCATCAGCGAATACGGCGCGGGCGCCAGCGTCTTTCAGCACGAGATCAACCCCAAACAGCCCGGGACGGTCAGCTTCTGGCATCCCGAGGAATGGCAGGGCGTGGTTCATGAGGCAGCTTATAAAGCCTTGAAAAGCCGCCCGTATATCTGGGGCACGTTTCTCTGGAACATGTTCGACTTCGCCGTCGACTCCCGCCACGAAGGCGATCACCTCGGCCGAAACGACAAGGGCCTGGTGACCTACGACCGCAAGACCAAGAAGGACGTTTTCTATTTTTACAAGGCCAACTGGTCCGACGAACCGGTGATCTACGTCACCGATCGGCGTTATACCCCGCGGAACGTCGAGCATGGGCCGATCAAGGTCTATTCCAATTGCGACACGGTGGAACTGAATGTGAACGGCGCATCACTGGGCGTGAAGACCGGCGACGATTGCGTCTTCGTCTGGCCCCACGTCACCCTGGTGCGCGGCGAAAACCGCATCGAAGCGATCGGCACACGGGCCGGCAAGACGTGCCGGGACGTCTGCGGGATCGACTACGATCCCGGCGTAATCGATGTGAGACCCGTGGAGCCAGCGACGCGGCGGAGTGCGGCGGCGACGCGGCGGTGAATTGTGGGGGGAGAGTCCGGACTTGGACGAGTTCGCCTCTTTGCCTTCGATGGCATATCCTTATCCGCCGTGTCGGAACCGATCATCGAGATATCCAACGTCGATTTCGCATACGGGCAGCGGCTGGTGCTTAAACACATCAGCATTTCCGTGGCGCGGGGGACGACGGTCGGCGTGATCGGCCCCAACGGCGGGGGGAAGACCACGTTGATGAAATTGCTGCTGGCGCTGCTGACGCCGACGCGGGGGACGATTACGGTGGCGGGGATGCCGGCTGCGGCCGCGGTGCGCCGGGGTGACGTGCTGGGATATCTGCCGCAGAATCCCCGGACGCCGCCGGGATTTCCGATCGATGTCGGGCAGTTCGTGCGCTTGGGATTGGCGGGGAAGATCGGCATCCTGGGCCGGGAGTCGGCGGAGGATCTTCGGCACGTGCAATGGCTGCTCGGCAAAGTGGGGATCGAGGAACTGGCCCGCACGCCGATCGGGTCGTTGTCCGGCGGGGAACTTCAGCGAGCGTACATCGCCCGGGCGCTGGCATCCCGGCCGCACGTGCTATTGCTCGATGAGCCGACCACAGGCATCGACCGCGTCGGGCAGGATCAGTTCATCCGGTTTCTCAACGATCTGAAGCAGTCGCTGGCGCTGACGGTGGTTCTGGCGAGTCACGACGTGCGGACGGTGGCGGCGGTTTGCGATCGGCTGGCGTGTTTGAACGTGACGCTGCATTATCACGACGTTCCGGAAAACATGCCGCGCGAACTGGCCCGCGAAATGTTCGGGTCGGACCTGACGGAGTTGCGAACCAGCAGGGCGGGATGAGAGAAGTCATGAGCGTCGAGTGCAGATTACCGCGAAGCAGCGAAGGAGCGAAGAATTATCAATCTGAATTGAATTTCTTCGCGAAACTTCGCTGCTTCGCTTCTTCGCGGTAACGCATTTGACGACGACCGATCGAGCGGAAAAAAGGCTACGGAAGCGGTGTGGAATGATGGACGCGTTGCTTTTTCCGGCAAATTTGGAATTGACGTCGAACGCGATTCGGGTGGCGGTGGCGTCGGCGGCCGTGGGGGTGGCCGGGGCGGTGCTTTCGCCGTTCGTGGTGCTGCGGCGATGGGCGTATCTGGGGGATGGGATCGCGCACGCGGCGTTCGGTGGGATCGGGACGGCGGTGCTGCTGGCGATCGCGTTTCCGGCGCTGAACAACGGGGTGGCGATTTTTCTGATCGGGGCGGCGTTCGCGCTGACGACGGCCGTGGCGGTGGGGTGGATCAGCCGACGAAGGGCCGTCAGCGGCGACGCCGCCATCGGCATATTCGTCGCCGCGGCGCTGGCGTGGGGGTTCATCGCGTTTGGGATTCACGCCCATCTTGGCCGCGGGGACACGACGGGCTGGGAAACTTATTTGCTCGGAAACGTCAACCGGTTGCCCCCCGCCGCGATGGCGCTGGCGGCCGGAGTGTGTGCGGCGATCGTTTTGGTCGTCGGCGTTCTGCGGCGGCAAATCGTTCTCTACTGCTTCGATCCGACGCTGGCGGAGGTGAGCGGCGTGCCGGTGGGGTTCGTGCACTATTTGCTGATTCTGCTGGTGGCGGTGGTGATCATTGCGGGGATGCAGCTTGCGGGGAATCTGCTGGTGGCGGGGCTGCTGGTCCTGCCGGGCGCGGCCGGGCTGGCGGTCAGCCGGAAAATGAAAATCGTCATGGCGGTTGCCGTCGGCGCCAACGTCGCCGCGACGCTGGCGGGGATCGCCATTTCCTCGCGCTGGCCCTTCATCGCGCCGGGTCCGGCCATTGTCGCGGTTTTGTTTCTGGAGTTTCTCGTGGCCTACGTGAACCGCGAGCGCGGCGTCAGCGAATAGTCACAACCGAGACGACGAGGTCATCGTAAGTCGTACAGATCGACGGCGCCGCCGTTGAATTGGCGTTGATCGAGCCGCCTGCCGCGCCGGTCGAGGGTTTGCTCGATGAACGGCTGTTCGCCGGCGGCGCCCATGGAAAAAACGATCCAAACCCTGGATCGCCCGCGGAGTTGAAGAAGATCATCGGCCAGAAGACTTGGGCGGGTCCTGGGGTTGGGATCGAATGCTCCGTCGATCAGGTCGCCGCGTGGAACGGCCAGAGCGGGTGGGTTGGCCAGATAATAGTGACCCAAAACGTTCGATCCCCAATGGAGGTAAATAACGTCGCCGGCTTGCCAATGGGACTTGACGTAGTTGATCGCCGGCTTGGCGTCGTACCGCACTTCGGGGTGAACGAGATATTTCGCCTGGATGTAAACGGGATATACGAAGAGGATCGCCAGCAGTGGCCGTCGCAGGCCCGCCAGAGTTAGATTTCGCCGCCACCATTCACCTCCGACCGCGAACGCCAACGGCAATACGAACAGCGGCGCGAAGAACAGCGTAAGCCGTTCAGCAAATGGATATCGTTGGATCGCCGAAGCTGCCAGCGTGAGAAATAGAGTCAGGACCAAAAATCCCATTGCCCGCTTTGATCGTTGCGCCATGACGAAGCAGCCCAGCGCCAGGGCGACGACCGCGGAGAGAAGGATGACCCGGCCCGCCAGTGCGAGGAGCATGCCCTGGGAGTTTTCGCTGGGCAAAATTCCCAGCGGATAGTGAAAGAGTTCGACAATCGTCTTTGGATACCAGAGCAAATTGCTCAGCGATCGCGGGAGGGGGGCGAAGGCGGTTTGCTGTTGCCAGTAGTTCCGCAGGAAATCATTGGAGACGTAATACCGGGAAATCAGCAGGTAATTGGTGGCGAAGCTGCCGAGCCAGACGAGGCCCATCGCGGCATCGGCACATGCAAGCTTGCGGTTTCCCCGCCGCAGGTGTTGGATGAGCAGGGTCGTCCCGATTCCGCCCAGAACGAATAGCAGGGGGTGACTGAACCACAGCAGCAGTGCGCCGACGATTCCCAAAACCGCCAGCGCGGGCAGGCTGTCGGCGGCCAGCGCCAGGGCCAGGACAACCGTCGCCCACAACACGTCGGTGGAATATTGCTTGCCCTCGGATGAATATCGAACCAGCGGCTCGGCCAGCGCCAGCCACGCCGTGCCGGCCATCGCGATCGCCGGGCCGGCGATTTTGCGGACGGCCAGGAAAAAGACGGGCAGGACGATGGCCGAGGCGAGAAAGGGAACCAATCGCAGCGCCAGTTCGCCGCGACCGAACAGGGCCACCGCGCATCTCTGGAGGACCAAAAATCCCGCCGGCGCCGCCTGGTCGCCGATGTCGAGGGGCCGGAGCAATTGCGCCAGGCTCTTGTGAAAGATGTTGGTTGCCAATTGTGCATCGTCGTGCATCAGCCCGCGGTCCTGGAGATATCGCCGCAAGCGAAGCAGGGCGCCGAGCAACACGACGATCCACGGGCAAAGCGGATGTGCCAATACCCGCCGGATTGGGGTCATGGGCGAGGCGGGCTGGGATTTGACCAAGGATGTCATGCGGCCTTACAAACTAACCCAAAGGTGAAAAAAAGGAACGGAGGCGTCAGGGTGCTCTTCGAGGCGTTGTCCGAACGGCGCGGCCGTCATGGGTGGCTGGTCGGCCTGTACTATGCGCTGGCCGCGCTCACATTGGCGGCGGGTTTTGCGCTGCGGGTCGCCACTTATTTGATCCGGGCGGATTTCTGGGCGGACGAAGCGGCCATCGCATACAACATTTGCACGCGATCGTTTGGGCAACTAAGCCGCCCAATGATCCTGGATCAGGTTGCCGGGTGTGGTTTTCTGGCCGCCGTAAAACTGGTGACCGATGGGCTGGGACATGATGAGCGTCTCTTCCGCCTGGTGCCGCTGCTGGCAGGTTGCGCAGTGTTGCCGATCTTTTTTATCGCCGCATATCGGTTTGCGGGCCGCACTTTGGCTCTGATTGGCCTGATGCTGTTGGCGGCATCGCCGTCGCTGGTTCACTACAGCTCGGAGCTGAAACCGTACGGCACGGATGCCGCAATGACCGCGGCGATGATGCTGCTCTTCTTCGCCGTTTTGCGCACGCGCGGCACGTTGCCGCTGATTTTGCTGGGTATCCTGGGAATGGCCGCGCCCTGGTTTTCGTTGCCGGCGGTATTCGTCCTGTGCGGATTCGGCTTGAGTTGTTTTATCGCCGCCGTGAACCAGCGGGATTGGCGATGGACAACGATCTGGGTATCGCTCGGCTTGGCATGGTGCGTCAGCTTTTCGATCGAGTATGCGTTGACGCTGAAATCCTCGACCCAAAGCAAGTACCTGCTGACCTACTGGTCCGGCGCCTTTGCCCCCTTGCCGCCGAAATCGTTGGCCGACCTCCGCTGGTTTATCGGGAAACCCGCGTACATGTTCGTTGAATTGTTCGGCATTCGATACCGATATCTGGCCGTCGCGCTGTTTGCGCTGGGAGCTTGGGCCATCTGGCGAAAGGACAAACTGCGCTGTTGCATGTTGATCGCGCCTCTGCCTCTGGTGCTCATCTGCTCCGCGATGCACAAGTATCCGTTCTCCGGCAGGCTGCTGCTTTTTCTGACTCCCTTGCTGGCCTTTTTGATGGCCGCCGGCGTTGAAGCAATTTGGATGCGCCGCCAGTGGTGGATCAAATTGGCGGGGGCCGCCTGCATGGTGGGATTGCTGGCTGGGCCGATGGCCGAAGACATCCAGTCCGCCCGCGCGGTTTTCCATTACGCGCCCCAACCCGGCATGGTGGCGGCCGTCGCGCTGCTGAAGGATCATGCGCAGCCCGCCGATGCGATCGTCGTTTCCCGCGAAGCCAATTGGACCTATCGGTTCTACGCCTACCGGGCCAAGTTGGCGCATGAAGCCGTCTTTCTTCCCGAAGCGACCCATCTGGCGGCAACGTCGATCCCGCCTCAGCCGGAAAATCAACACCACCTGTGGATCGTCCTCTCAACGTTCCGAGCGGATTCACCCGATAGCGAGCTTCAACTTATTCTCCCGCGCGCTCGTGAAGTGGGCCGCGAGATTCAGCGCTATCCCTTTGCCGGAATCTTCATTGTCGAATTCAGCATTGGGCTTGGACCGTGAGACGAGAGCCTTGGCTGTTCCGGGGCTGGGCCGATTGCCGATAAAGCTGCGGAGTTATGTTGTCGCAAGAACCACTGAACGTTGTGGATGAAACCGGGGAGCCAAAGGCGCGCTGGACGCTGCTGGCGCTGGCGGTGATGGCCGTGGGAATAGCCATGCGGCTGTGGTTTTATCTGTACAACAGATCGATGGGTCGCGATGAATCGGCGCTGGCGCTGAACATCATCCGGCGGTCGTTCGCGGGGCTATGGAAACCGCTGGATAACGACCAAGGCGCGCCGATCGGCTTCCTGATGATCGAAAAATTGGTCATCACCGTGCTGGGGAACCATGAGTATTCGCTGCGGCTGGTTCCGGTCATCGCGTCGATTCTGGCGCTGCCGCTGTTTTATATGTTGTGCCGGGAATTTCTTTCGCAGCCGTTCGCGGTGATTGCCCTGGTGTTTCTGGCGATGAACGAGAAGCAGTACGACTATTGCGCGGATGCCAAGCAGTATTCCGTCGACGTGTTGTTGACGGTCGCGCTGCTGTATTTGGCGGTGAAGGCGATGGGGAACCCATTGCGCGGGACTGCCCCTTCGCGGCGCGGGTTGATCGCCCTGGCCGTCACAGGGGCGCTGGGCATTTGGTTTTCCCATCCGGCGGCGTTCGTGCTCGGAGCGATCGGCGTCATGGCGGCGATGGAGTGGTTCAACCGCCGGCCCCGCACCGGCATCAGAGATCCGCTGGGCGTGGCCCTGCTGTGGATTGCCAGCTTCGGCGTCAATTATCTGGTGGCCCTTCACCGCTTGAGCCATAGCCAATTCATGCAGACGTTTTGGGCGGAGGCGGACGCGTTTGCGCCGGCTCCCAAGTCGATGCAGGCGCTGATCTGGTACAAAGAGAATTTCTTCGAGATGTTTCAAAGCGCCTGCTCGCTGGGCTTCGAGGGGCTGTCCGCGCTGGTGTTCGTGCTGGGGGTGGGTTGGCTCTACCGGCGGCGGAAATCGGCGGCATTGGCGCTGATTCTGCCCATTGTGTTTGCGCTGGCAGGCTCGGTCCTGCACAAGTATCCGTTCAAGGAACGGCTCATCCTTTTCATCTGCCCGCTGGTGGCGATTTTTGTGGGCGCGGGCTTTGTCTATCTATTTGAGGGCCAGCGAAGAGCCGTCGGCATCGTGGCGCTGCTGTTCCTGCTCATTACGCCGCTGAACAAGACTCGTGGGTACGTGAAGAAGCCGTGGGTCCACAACGAGATGCGAAATCTCGTGTCGCTCGTGGGCAAAAATCACCATCCGGACGACCAATTCTACGTCTATGAATTCTGCTATTATCCATTTGAATACTATCGCGATCGTTTCGGGCTGGCCCAATTGCCGGCCATCCGCGGCAAGCAGGGGATCAATAGCGTGGAGGGATACAAGAGTGAATTTGCCGGCTTCAAGGGCAAGCGCGTGTGGGTGATGTTTGAAGAGGCGCCGGATTCGCAGCAGGCCGCGCTGATGGTGCTGGATCAAATGGGAAAGCGCGTGTTCCAGGCTGAATCCTACGACGACTATATCGCGTGCTACGATCTGCGATGAGCGCCGATCTATCTTCCCCGTCAATTAATCCAAAAAGGCAAAAAAAAGAACGGGGGCGCGGCGAGGCGCCCCCGCTCAGGTGCGCGGGAACCTGATTGAACCGTGGCTACGAAGTCGGCAGAGTGGAGCCGGCCGTGAAGCCGTCCACGTCGACCGAGTAGGTGCCGCCAAGAGTTACGTTCTCGTACACGTCGCCGCTGGCGATTCCGGAGGCCTCCCATTCGGCCGGCGTGAGCCAGGCGGTTTGCGAGCTCGGATCGGATCCGACGAAAAACATTCCGCCGTTGACCCACGGGTTGATGAAGGAGGGTTGCGCCCAGACGTTGTCCAGGATCTGGCTGAAGCTGTTCATGTTGTCTTCGTCGATTTTGACGAGTGCGGTGCCCGAGTTGATCTGGTAATTCGGGTCGACGAAGAGATTGTAATCCATGGTGATTGCCTGGGCCTGGCCGTCGTTGATGCACAGCAATCCGCCGGTGGTTCCCGATTCGATGATGGTGTTGTGCTCGATCCAGATGTTGTTCACGGTCCAGTTGTAGAAGCTGCCGATTTGCTGGGCGTCGATGGTGATGCCGGCGTTGCCCGTGGCGTTGACGACGTTGTTCTCGACCATGACCTGGTTGACTCCCGCGGTCAGCAGGATCGTGGTGTTGTTGACGGTGTTGGAGTCGAACACCACGTCGGAGATATGGACGGTGGGATCATTCACGACGGTGCCCAGTGGACCGGCGTTGACCGGACCGGTCCAGAAGGTGTTGCGATAGACGTAGATGAATTGGCCCACCTGCGTGGAGAGGGTGTTCTTCGGGCCGGTGCCGGCGATCATGGGATTGTTGGTGAAGTTGTTGTAGGCCAACTCGAGGTCGGTGGCGCCGGCGATGCGCACGATGGCCTCGCCGGTGGAGCTGGCGACCGTGTTGCCGAGCATGGCGATTTCGCTGCCCGCGGTCCAGGCAAAATATCCGCCCAGAGCCGTGGGATCGGGCGAAGTGTTGTCCTGAATCAAGACGTTGGTGGGGGCAAACTCAAGATTCATGTCGTTGCCCAGGTTCAAGAACGTGTTGTCCATGATGGTGATTTCATTGCCGGTCGGGAAGAAGGCCGAAGGGATGGCCTCCTTGTTGTCTTCGTTCGTGTAGATGGAGTCGAACGTCAGGCCCTTAACGACGATGCCCGACGTGGAATCGGACGTCCCGATGAAGGAAGCGCCCTCGGCCGGGCCGTTGTAGTACAGCACGGGCTGCGCGCCGGAACCGTAGGAACCGACGTAAACGTGCTGGAGACCGCCCAGATTAATGTTCGTCGAATTGAACGTGAAGGTGTCGCCGTCATGGAACAACACGCGCGTGTTGCTGGTCACGAGCTGGCTCAGACGGGTGAGGCTTTGAATGGGTTCGTTGGGCGAAGAGCCGTCGTTGGCGTCGTTGCCATCGGCGGCAACGTAAATGGCCGGCCGATTGTCCTGTGCGAT
>Ga0209415_10008366_pt1 | contig 17953 bp, 16 predicted proteins | sample PeaSoiSIISIP2007_FD_187696 | JGI IMG/M metagenome (GOLD analysis project Ga0209415, IMG submission 187696) | Peat soil microbial communities from Weissenstadt, Germany - SII-SIP-2007 (SPAdes) (version 2) | ecosystem: Environmental > Terrestrial > Soil > Wetlands > Peat | place: Germany... | reverse complement strand
AAGCCGATCTCCTTGTCGGCGCGCTCGAGCTCGTGCAGCAGCGTCGTGATCAGGCGCGCGCCGGTTGAGCCCAGCGGGTGTCCGAGCGCGATCGCCCCGCCGTTGACGTTGACGCGATCCATGTCGGGGCTGCACTCTCGCCGCCACGCGGCGATCACGGACGCGAATGCCTCGTTGATCTCGATCAGGTCGATGTCGTCGATCTTGATCCCGTTGCGCGCGAGGATCTTGGCGGTGGCCGGGATCGGGCCCTCGAGCATCTTCACCGGGTCACATCCCACTGTGGTCTGGTCGAGGATCCGCGCGCGCGGGCGCACCCCGAGCTCGGCGGCCTTCTCGGCGCTCATCAGCAGCACCGCCGCCGCACCGTCGGAGATCTGCGAGGCGTTGCCGGCGGTGATCCGGCCGTCCTCCTTGAACACCGGACGAAGCGCGGCGAGCGCCTCGAGGCTGGTGTCAGCGCGGATCCCCTGATCGACGGTCGGGGAGCCGCCGCCGATATCGATCGCAACCATCTCCCGCTCGAAGCGGCCCTCGGCGGTCGCGCGGGCCGCCAACCTGTGCGAGCGCAGCGCCAGCTCGTCCAGCTCGGAGCGTGGGATCTCCCACTGCTCGGCGATCATCTCCGCGCCGAGCCCCTGCCCGACGATGTTGTGCTTGGCGAGCAGCTCGGGCGGGTAGGCGACTCCGAATTCCGCCTGCGTACGCTCGATCGCGCTCAGCGGCAGATCGCCCATGTGTTCCACGCCCGCGCCGATCACGACCTCGTGGACGCCGGCAGCGATCAGCGCCGCCCCGAACCCCACCGCCTGCTGAGCAGAGCCACATTGGCGATCGACGCTCACAGCGGGCGTCTCGATCGGGAAGCCCTCCTGCAGCCAGGCGTTGCGGGCGACGTTGATCCCCTGCGGTCCGAACTGCTGGACGCATCCGGCGATCACGTCCTCGACCTCGCCGGCGTCGATGCCGGCCCGTTCGATCACCGCCCGGTAGCACGCCCCTAGCAGGGCATTGGGATGCGTGTCGCGGTAGTAGCCCTTCTCCTTGTGGCCGCGGCCGACAGGTGTCCGAGCGGCCTCGACGATGACGACCTCGCGGCCGGCGCCGGGGTTGCGAAAACGGCTGCTCACAGCCCACCTCCGATGGTCCAGCCCCGAGTGCAGATGCCGCTCACCACGAGCGCTCGAGTCCGAGGCTTTCGGCGACGATGTTGCGGACCATCTCGTTGGTGACGGGCCCGATCTGGTAGAGCCGCACGTCGCGCCAGTAGCGCTGCATGTCGAACTCCGCGGCGTAGCCCATCCCGCCGAGGATCTGCAGGCCACGGTCGGCTGCCCAGGTCGCGTACTCCGCTGCCACCGCCTTCGCCGTTGAGGACTCCACCGCCGCGTCCTTGCCGTTGTCGAACAGCCAGGCCGCCTTGTAGGTGAGCAGTTCGGCCTGCGCGAGCTTCATCGCCATGTCGGCGATCCAGTGCTGGATGATCTGGAAGTTGCCGATCGGGCGGCCGAACGCGCGGCGCTCCTTGGCGTAGGCGATCGCGTCTTCCATCACGCCGCGCAGCACTCCGGTCGCTAGTGCTGCGACAAGGATCCGCTCGTTGTTGAGCGTCGTCAGGATGTGGTACCAGCCGCGGTCGACCTCGCCGATCACGTAGTCGTCGGGCACGAAGGCGTCCTCGAGGCCGACTTCGCACGAGGCTACGCAGCGCATCCCGAGTTTCGGGATCGGCGTCGAGACGACGCCGGGCTGGTCGGTCGGCACGAGGAACAGCGTCTTGCCGCGCGATGACTTCTCGTGGTCGGACGTCCGCGCCAGCACCAGCAGGTAGTCGCAGACGTGCGCCATCGTCGACCAGATCTTTGCGCCGTTGAGCAGAAAGCCGCCGTCGGTCGGCTTCGCCCGCGTGATCATCGCGCCCAGCAGGTCGGTGCCGCCGCCGGGCTCGGTGATCGAGATTGCAACCTTCTTCTCGCCTGCCACCATCGCCGGCACGAACTCGTCGCGCACCGCGGGGCTGCCGAACTTCTCGATCGACTTCGCGCAGAACGAGGAGATGCCCCACACCCACGTCAGACCCGCGAGGTTGACGGCGAGCTCCTCCATCAGGATCGCCTGAATCGTGGCTCCGCCGCCCTGCCCGCCGAGCTCCTCCGAGATACCGATCCCCAGATAGCCGGCCGCGACGAGATCGTTCCAGTACTCCGCCGGGAAGTTCGAGCCGTCGTGGTCCTCGTTGCGCTCCAGCTCGTTGGCCTTCGCCTTGGGGTACTTTGCGTTCACCCAGTCGCGCACGGAGCTGCGGAAGTCGTTCTCCTCGTCGCTGAAGCTGAAATCCACGGGGTTCCTTTCGCTGTGGGGTGGTCAGGCCGCGAGCCCGGCGTCGGCGCCCGCGTTGATCGCCGCGACGAAGTCGGCCGGACGGGCGGCGTCGCCCAGGGTGTAGACATCGAAGTCGCCGAGGTCGACCGCCAGCTGCTCGCCGCCGGCGCGCCAGCCAATCGCCAGTGCGACGCGGTCGACCGCGACCTCCCCGGGGGCGCCGTCCTCGTGCTCGTAGATCACGCGATTGGGCTCGATCACCGTGACCTTCGCACCGGTGAGGATCGTGACTCCGGCCTCGCGCAGACCGCTGAGCAGCTTGCGCCGTGTGATCTGTTCGATCCCCCGGCCGACGCTCGGAAGCATCTCGAGGATCGACACCGCGCCCGCGGTTGCGCAGAGGAACTCGGCCGTCTCGCAGCCCGTCGCGCTGCCGCCGATCACCGCCACGCGCTCGCCGGGCTCGATGCTCACGCGCCCGAGCAGGATCTCCTGGGCGTCGATCACGTTCGGCCCGTGGATGCCCGGGATCGGGGGGATCAGCGGATCCGCTCCGACAGCCAGCACGACGACGTCCGGGTGCTCGCTACGGATCGCCGCAACGTCCATGTTCGCGCCCACGTGGACGTGGACGCCAAGCTCGTTCAGGATGCGGGCCTGATAGTCGCGGAAGCGCAGGACCTCGCTCTTGCTCGGGGCCCGTGATGCGACGTCGAGCTTGCCGCCGAGCTGACCCTCACGCTCCCAAATCGACACGTCGTGACCGCGCAGGCGCGCGATCCGTGCCGCCTCCATCCCCGCTGGGCCGCTGCCGATGACCATCACGTTGCGCGCTACCTCCGCGGGGACGATCACGAAGCTGCCGTCGCGCCCGACGGCGGGGTTGACCGCGCAGCGCGCCTGCTCGCCGCGTGCGACCAGATCGACGCAGGCATTGCAGGCGATGCACGGCCGGATCTCCGCGAGGCGTCCGTCGCGGACCTTTGCAGGCCAATCGGGGTCGGCGATCAGCCCGCGACCGATCGCGACGATGTCGGCTTGGCCCTCGACGATCGCCCGCTCGGCCACCGTTGGGTCATCGAGTCGGCCGGCGGCGATGACCGGGATCTCGACCGCCTGCTTGATCTGCGCAGCGAGCGGCAGCAGGCAGCCGTGCTCCATCGACATGGGCGGGATCGTCATGTGCAGCGCATACCAGTTGCCCGCCGAGACCGAGATCGCGGCGACCCCGGCGTCTGCGAGCCACTGCGCGACCCGCACGGCGTCGGTGATGTCGAAGCCTCCCACGGCGCATTCGTCGCCGGAGATCCGAAACAGCAGCGGGAAGTCATCACCGGCGGCCGTGCGCACCGCGGCGACGATCTCGAGCATGAAGCGGGCGCGGTTCTCGAGGCTGCCGCCGTACTCGTCGTCGCGTTGGTTGGAGAGCGGCGAGAGGAACTCGCACGGCAGGTAGCAGTGGGCGCCGTGGACCTCGACGAAGTCGAAGCCAGCCTCGCGGCAGTTGACTGCCGAGGCCGCGTAGAGGGCGATCAGCCTGTCTATCTCTGCGCGCGTGAGCGCGTGGGGGACTGGCGTGCGCGGCGACAACGGGATCGCCGACGGCGCGACCGGTGCCCCCTTGAGCGTCTGGCGACCGGGATGCCACATCTGGATCCCGACCGGAATCTCGTGGGCGTGCACGGCGTCGGCGAGGCGGCGCAGCCCCGGTACGAACGCCTCGTCGTGGAGGCGCAGCTCGGGGCCGACGACGAAGCTCTCGGGTGCGATCAGGCTGGCCTCCAGTGAGATCAAGCCAACGCCGCCGGCCGCGCGACGGGCGTAGTAGGCGACCGTCTCGTCGGTGACGAAGCCCTCTTCGTCCGGCAGCCCGGTGCCCATCGGGCACATCGCGACTCGGTTGGGCAGCGACAGTCCGGCAAATTGGAAAGGGGAAAAGAGCTGGCTCGCGGGCAACGTGGTCCAACCAATCGTTTGTTAGAATGCGACAGGTAGCCTAGCCGATCATCGAGCCGCTTGACAGCGCCAGTCGAGCTGTGGTTAGGTGGCCATATGAACGATCACGAGGCCGTATACCAGCTGTACTCACGCTATGCCGCGGGGATGGACACGGGGCAGTTCGAGCTGACCCGCGAGGTCTTCGCGTCGAACGCACGATTCAGCCTGAACATCAAGGGCGCCGAGGCGATGCCGCCGATCGACGGTAAGCAGGAGATCGGCGACTTCATCGAGACCACGACGCGTGGCCAGGATGACCAGCGCCGTCACGTGATCACCAACGTCCGCACGAGCGAGGAGGGCGGCAAGAACGTGGCGTACGCCTACCTCTCGCTCTTCGTCACGACCGACGCGGCGCTGACACTTCAGTGCACGGGCCAATATCGCAGCGAGATCGTCGAGGAGGGCGGCCAGCTCCGCTTCGGCCACATGCACCTCGACCTGGACGGCGCGTTCTAGGCGGCGTCCTTCGAGCGCGCTGCCAACGCGGGCATTCGCGGTAGCGCGCCAGCTCCGAGCTGGCCGGGCCTCACGCGCCAGGCGCGCAGCCGGCGCGATGCCGCGCCGCAGCGCCGTCGGCTACAGCGAGCTGAACTCCCGCTTGCGCGCGTCGGTCGGGTCGAGCTCGCGGATCAGACGCACCTGCTCGGCGCTGGGTGTCGGAGTATCGGGGATCTCGCCCTCGATGAGCAGCTCGAAGCCGGTGGCAGCCTGGACCGCCTCGACGCTGACGCCGGGGTGGACGCTGCGCAGCCGCATGCGCCGAGAGCTGGGATGAAAGTCCATCACGGCGAGATTGGTGACACAGAGCTCGGGTCCGCCCCGCAGGCCCAGCTGTGCGCGATGGTCGGGTCCGTCGCCCCAGCCGATCCCGGAGCGGAAGTCGAGCTGATCGACGAACGTCCGCGTGTCGTGGGTCGTCGACCACAGGAAGACGCGCTCGCACAGACAGCCCAGGTCGGCCATGCCGCCCCCGCCGGGCAAGCGGATGCGGGGCTTATCGAAGCTGCCAATCACGGTGTTGTTGACGTTCCCGTAGGCGTCGATCTGGGCGCCGCGGAAGCAGAACGCGTTCAGGCGGCCGTTCTGCGCGTAGGGCCAAAAATCGAAGGCCGACGATTGGTACATCGTCGCGCCGGACCACAGCGCATCCGAGAGCGTGGACTCGGGGATCGCCGGCGGATGGGGATCGACGGCAATCGAGCTCGCCACCCAGGTCAGGCCCGGTGCGTGCGTAGCGCGCGCGAGCTGCAGCGCGGCGACCGGCACGAACGAGGCCGCGCCGTTGAACGCGCGGATGTCGTCGTCGAAGCCTCGCGCCAGCGCCGCGACGACGAGCTCGTCCAGCGTCCACTCGCTCATCGGCGACCTTCCCCGCTGTGCAGCCGCAGGGGGCCGACATGCTCGGCGAACAGCGCGGCGAAGGCCTCGGGGTCGCGCGAGGCGCGCTGGTAGGCGGTGTAGAAGCCGCCGTCGTAGGCGTATTCCGGCCAGCACGCGGTCGGCCATGCGCCGCGCGGCGCGTGCACGACGTGATCGACGGCGAAGGCGGGAAAGGCCGTCCGCTCCGGCTCGGCGCGGAAGGAGTCGGTCTCGACGATTCGCTCAGCGGTCACGATCACGCGACCGGCGGCCTTGACCATCTCAGTGTCCATCCAGATCATCTTCGGCAGCATGCGCACGTTGCCGAGCGTGTCGGCCTCGTGCGCATGAATCACGGCGATGTCGGGCTTCAACGCTGCGCAGGCGACGTAGCGCATTCCGCTCGCCGCGTCCAGCACCTCGCGCGTGCGCTCCGGGTGCAGGTCGATCATCGATGTGCCCAGGCCGGAGCGGGTCGGCATGAAGGGCACGCCGGCGGCGGCCGCCGCCAACATGCAGATCAGCGTGTGCTCGCTGTACTCCTCGACCTCGATCGCGCCCGCCTCGGCGGCGCGGCGAAACAGCGGCGCAAGGCCGAACCCCTCGAACGACGTCAATCCCATGATCAGCCGCTTCACGCAGCCGCCCCCGATCAGCCAGTCGGTCGACATCCCCGAGACGATCGCGATCAGCTCGAGGTCGCGCGTGCCGGCCCGCACGAGCTCCCGACAGAACGCCATCGGTGCCACGTTGAGCGACAGGCCGCCCACGGCGATGCTCGACCCGTTCGGGACGAGGTCGGCGGCATCCGAGAGCTCGACGACCTTGCCGGCGCTCATCCCGGCTGAGCGATGTCGACGAGGCCTGTCACCGCGCGAAACCCTATCATCAACCAATCGTTTGGTAGAAGGAGAGACATGACCATCACGCTGGGAGTTCCCGGACAGATCATGCCGCCTGCGGCGCGCGCCGTGCAATACGCCCAGCGCGCGGAGGCCGACGGGTTCGACGCGGTGTGGTGGCCGTGCCATCTGATGGGCTGGCATCCGAACTCGATGTGGACCGCGGACATCACGCCGCTGGCTGAGCTGCAGAACAGCCCGCACGTGCACTTCGACCCGCTCAACATGATGGCTGCGGTCGGCGCCGTGACCGAGCGAATCAAAGTCGGCGTCGCGGTCACCGACGTGATCCGCCGCCACCCGGCGATGCTCGCGATGGAGGCGCTGACCGTCGATCACCTTGCGGGCGGGCGCGCGATCCTCGGGCTCGGCTCCGGCGAGCGGCTCAACCTCACCCCCTACGGGATCGAGTTCGAGAAGCCCGTGTCGCGGCTCACGGAGGCGATCGAGGTGATCCGCCTGCTTTGGAGCACCGACCAGCCTGTCGACTACGACGGGCGCTTCTTCCGGATGCAGGATGCCGTCCTCGGGCTCGAGCCGTTCGAGGGCCGCGTGCCGCCGATCTGGCTGGCGTCGCACGGCCCGCGGATGCTCGAGCTCTGCGGCTCCCATGGTGATGGCTGGATTCCGACGAAGTCCCAACCAGAGGAGTACGCCGACCGTCTCGCCGTGATCCACCGCTCGGCCGAGCAGGCCGGCCGCGACCCTCAGGCGATCACGCCGTCGATGCTCGCCTACGTGCTGTGCGCCCCCGACGAGGAGGCGCTCGCCCGAATGTGCGAGCACCCGCTGGTGCGGATGCTCTGCATCCTGCTGCCGGCGAAGGAGTATCGAGCCGTCGGTGCGGAGCCGCCCTTCGAAGGGGAGTCCGGTTTTCACTCCTTCGTTCCGACGACCGTGTCGCGGGAGGAGGCCGAGCGTATTGCTGCGGCGATCCCCCCGGCGCTGGTTCGCCGTGCGACCTTTCACGGCGATGCCAAGCAGATCGCTGAGCAAGTGCGCGCCTATCAGCAGGCTGGGCTGCGCGACCTGGTGATGTGGAACGTGACCGCATTCGCCGACCCCACGCTCGCGAGCTACTCCTTCAAGGTGCTTCGCGAGTTGCGCCAACTCCTCTAGTGACCGGCGGAGCGAGCGACGAGCGGATCGTGCTCGCGCCGGCGCGGGGGGAAGGCTGGCAATCGACTGTCCGCGCGGCCACCGATGCGCGCGCGCATGAGCTCGCGAACGGCCTGTGGTCGCTGCGGCTGCCGCTGCCGTACCTCTCCCCGGCGGCCGTCAACTGCTACCTGGTGGCACTGGCGGATGGCTGGTGGCTGATCGATTGCGGCAGCGACATCGCCCCGGGGCTCGATGCACTCGAGCACGCCCTCGCGCAGGCGGGCGTCGAGCTGGGTGAGGTGCGCCGGCTCCTGTGCACCCATTCACACAGCGATCACGCGGGCCTCGCCAGCGCCGTGATCGAGCGCAGCGGCTGCATCTATCTGCGCGGGCGAGGCGCCGAGGCGGCGACCGACATCCTGCGGGATCCGGCGATCCCGCTGGCACAGCGGCGAAGCTGCGGACGTCTTGCCGGCATCCCGGAGGCCGAACTCGATGGCTGGGTCGACAACCTGCTGGACGGCGACTGCGCGCATCCTCGCCCGCGCGCCGACCGGCTGCTGGTCGACGGCGATCGGCTCGAGAGCGCGGTGGGCGACTGGGTGGTGATCGAAGCGCATGGCCATTCGCCGAGCCAGATCGTGCTCCACAACGCCCGCTGTGGCTGGCTGATCGCCGCCGATCTCGCCTTCCCGGGAGCTGCGCCGTATCTGGAATGCGGCTGGACGCAGGATCCCTACGCCGAGCACCTCGAGGCCCTGGCGCGCTGCGCCGAGCTGCCGATCTCGCTGCTGCTGCCGGGCCACGGCCGGCCCGACGAGGCCGCGGCCAAGCGCTTGCTCGACGCCCGCGCTCTGACGGAGCAGTTTGCCGACGCGGCGCTCGCCGCGCTGGGATCCGGCGGCGCCACGGCATATGAGATTGCGCTCGAGCTGCTTGCTGTCGACACCGACGCCGACAGCTGCCAGGCCGGGCTGTCGACGATCATCTGCGTGCTCGAGCATTTCGAGCGGCTCGGAGCGCTGAGCTCGTGGACTGATGCGAGCGGAGCCAGGACCTTCGCTCGCGCCGGTCAGGGCGCGGGCGCCGGCTGATAGAGCTCGACGTTGTAGCCGTCGGGGCTCGTCGTGTAGACCGCCTTCGCACCGAGATGCGGGCCGCTGGTCACGGTGAACGGCTCGCGGCGCGAGCCGTAGCCGCCATCGCGGAGGCGTCGGTAGACGGCGTCGAGATCGTCGACGTAGAGGCAGAAGTGCCCGTAGCCGATGTCGCACGGACGTGCGGCTGCCGAGAACCGCTCGATTCCCTGGTACTCGAAGATCTCGAGGCGCGCATCGCTGTGGGGCACCCGCAACCACGCGACGATGATCCGCTCGGGCTCGACGCCGATCACCGGCGCGACCGCGTCCCCGGGTCGCTCCCCGAGCGATTCGAGCTCGAGGCCTAGGGCGTCGCGGTAGAAGCGCAGCGCTTCGTCCATATCACCGACGGTCAGGCCGACGTGGAAGAAGCCGGTAACGTGGCCGGCACCGGGTTCGGGGCTCATGGGTCGTTCCTCTCGCGGTCGTGTTGCCCGCCGGGTTGACGTCGCGGGCGCGCCCGGACTAGTATCCGATCCGGAGCGGGATTTCAAACTATCGATTGGTAGAAATTCGGCGCTGATGCAGGAGTGCCGTGACCGATACGGGGAGGCGCCGTGGCCAAGCTCGACGTGGCAGTAATCGGTGCTGGTGCGGCGGGCCTCACGGCCGCCGCGCTGCTTGCGAAGGAGGGCAAGACGGTCGCCGTGTTCGAAGCATCGCAGTGGCTCGGCGGACGCGGCATGGCGGTGCCCGACGAGGGCTTCAAGCTGAACCTCGGCGCGCACCTGCTCGAGGACACCGGCAGCGGCATCACCAAGGTCTTCGAGTACGTCGGCAAGAAGCTCGAACACGGCAATGCGAACACCGACATGCTCGTCTGGGACCACGAGAGCGACCGTTGGGGCTCGATCCGCGACCGTTACGCCGGCCAGAAGACCGAGCTGCGCAAGGTCGTCGGCGCCCTGCTCGAGACGCCATACGAGGAGCTCGATCGCTGGGACGACCAGCCGATGCGGACGTGGATGCGCCAGCACACCTCCGACCAGGGGGTGATCGACCTGTTCGAATACATCACCGTGCTGGAGGCGATGACCGAGGAGTGGTACGACCACTCGGCCTCGGAGAACCTCTACGTGCGCAAGATGCACTACTCCGAAGCGGGCCGCGCGGCGTACTCCTTCTGGCCCGGCCAGGGCTGGGCGGGGATGTTCGAGGACCTGCGCGATGCGGTCGTCGAGCACGGCGGCGAGGTGCACATGCGCACGCCCGTCGACACCGTGCTGATCGAGAACGGCGAGGTCAAGGGACTGATGCTCGGTCGCGACAAGATCCTGCCCAACGAGGTGCTCGAGGGCGAGGTCGTCGAGGCCGACTGCGTGATCTCGACCCTGCCGGTCTGGCACGTGCTGGCGGTTGTGCCGCCCTCGGCGCTGCCGGACTGGTACACGGCGCAGATCCGCTACCTCGCCGAGGACCGCTGGCGGGTCGCCTGGTGCGGCATCTACTTCGCGACCAAGGAGCCGATCTACACGGTCGACCCGGCGGAGATCGCGACCTTTCTGCACGCGCCGGTCAGCCACCAGTCGGGGTTCTTCTTCAACATGAGCATGCTCGACCCCACGGTCTCGCCGCCGGGGACGAATCTCTATGTCGCCGGCGGCATGATGCACGGCGCGGCGCTGCGCGACATGAGCGTCGTGAAGCAGAAGATGGAGGAGCTCGAGGAGGGCCTCAAGATCATGAATCCGGGCCTCAACGACGCCTATTGGCGCCGGCGCCACCTCGTCCTCGACCCCTCCTTTGGAGTGATTCAGAAGCCCGGGTTGGTGGGGCTGTTCCGCCCGCATTGGCGCGCGCCCAACATCGATGGCCTTTACTTCGCCTCCGAGTCGTTCCGCTCGCGCGGGATCGGCGTCGATCGAGCGGCCCGCGCCGCGCTGACGGTCGTCGAGGATTACCTCGGGCGCCGTCTGGACGGCGGCTTCGGATGGCGCTATTGACGCCGCTTGACGGTCAGGTAGCGCTGGTCACCGGCGCCGCCCGCGGCATCGGCCTGGCAATCGCCCAGCGCCTCGCGGCGGAGGGCGCGTCGGTGTGCATCACCGACCTCGACGAGGCGCCGGCGCTGGCCGCCGCGGCCGACCTCGAGGCGGGCGGCGCGCGCGCGTTCGCGCTCGCAGGTGACGTGGCCGATCCCGACGCCTGCGAGCGCTGGTGCGCGGCGACCGCCGAGCGCTTCGGGGACCTCAACATCCTCGTCAACAACGCCGGGCTGACACGCGACGCGATGGTGCACAGGATGACCGACGAGCAGTGGGACGTGGTTCTCGACGTCGTCCTGCGCGGCACCTTCAACTGCGTCCGCGCAGCCGCGCCGTGGCTGCGTGACAAGGAGCGGCGTGCGCTGCGGCGGATTGTCAACATCACATCGGTATCGGGGATCTACGGCAGCCCGGGGAACCTCAACTATTCGGCCGCGAAGGCAGGGGTCATCGGTCTGACTCGAGCGCTCGCGCGGGAGTGGGGAGCGTTCGGGGTCACCGTGAACGCGGTCGCGCCGGGGTTCATAGAGACGCGGATGACGGACGCGCGCACCGACAGCGGCGGCGCCATCCCGCCCGAGGTTCGCGAGCGGATCATCGCCAGCATCCCGGCCGGGAGGGCCGGGACGGCGGCGGACGTCGCCCAGGCGGTCGCATTCTTCTGCTCGCCGCAATCGGGTTTCATCACCGGCCAGGTGTTGGAGGTCCACGGCGGCAAGCCCGACATCACGGTGACGCTGTGAGCAAGGTCATGAGCGCGACGGAGGCGATCGGCCTGATCCGCGACGGCGACCACGTCGCGATCCAGAGCATGGGCACCCAGGGGATCCCGATGACGCTGGTGCGCGAGCTGATCCGCGCCGGGCGCCGCGACCTGACTATCACCTCGGTCGTCGCCGGCATCGGCCTCGACTGGCTGTCGTGGAAGGGCGCCGTCAGCCGGTTCGTCGGCCCGATCGTCTCGATGGAGCGCTTCGGGCTCTGCCAGGGCTTTCGCGCCGGCGTGCAGGCCGGGCAGATCGTCTTCGAGGAGTACTCGGAGACCGGGATCCTGGCGCGGCTCGGCGCCGGCGCGCGCAACCTGCCGTTTCAGATCACGCGCGGCATGATCGGCACCGACCTGCCGGCGCTGCTGGAGGACACCGTGCGCGAAATCGAGGATCCATTCACCGGTGAGCGCGTGCTCGCGTGCCGCGCGCTGCGCCCCGACGTCTGCCTGTTGCACGCCCACCGCGGCGACGCCAAGGGCAACATCCAGTACGAGGGGGGCACGATCTGGCCCGACGTCCAGATCTACCCCAAGGCCTGCGCGCGCACGATCGTCTCGGTCGAGGAGATCGTCAGCGAGGACGAGGTGCGCGAGCGCCCGTTTGAGACGGTGATCCCGCACTTTGCCGTGGACGCCGTCGTGGAGGCGCGCTACGGCTGCCATCCGACGTCGTTCTTCCCGCGCTACGTCTACGACGAGGCCTTCCACGAACGCTGGGTGGGCGTCTCGCGCGATCCGGCGGCCGCGCTCGCGATGATCGATGCGCACTGTGCGGCGGCGACGCAGGCGGAGTACCTCGAGCTGATCGGCGCCGACGCGCTCGCGGCGGTCAGCAATTGGCAGGAGCAGGCATGAGCGCGACGTCCGACTACACGGTCGACGAGCTGATGGTCGCGACGCTCGCGCGCCAGTTCGACGACGGCGACCAGGCGTGCAACGGCGCGGCGTCGTTCCTCCCGGTCTGCGCATTCCAGCTCGCGCGCGCCACGCACGCCCCCAACTTGGTATGGCTCGCCGGCGCCGTCGGGCTCGACGCCCGGCCGCGCCGCGTTCCCGCCTCGACGCTCGAGGCACCATTGTGGCACCGCTCTTCGATGTACATGCCCCAGTACGAGGATTTCTGGTCGTACGTGCTCAACGGCCGCTGGCTGACCAAGTTCTGCGTGCGCGGCGCGCAGATCGATCGCTTCGGCAACGTCAACAACTCTGTGATCGGCGCCGACTTCCACCGCCCCAAGGTGCGCATGCCAGGCTCGGCGGGACTCGCCGACATGGGCTCGATCGGCAAGCGCCTGATCTTCTGGACGACCACCCACAACCCGCGCACGCTGGTCGAGAAGGTCGATTTCGTGACCTGCGCCGGCTACCTGTCCGGCGGTGACGCGCGTGCGCGGCTCGGCCTCGAGGGGGGGCCTGAGGTGCTCGTGAGCAACCTCGCGGTGATGGATTTCGAACCGCAGACCAAAGCCATGCGCCTGGTGTCGGTGCACCCCGGCGTCAGCGTCGAGGAGGTCGCTGAGGCGACTGGCTTCGAGCTGCTCCTGCCCGCCGGCGAGGTGCCGGTGACCGCGGCCCCCAGCGCCGAGCAGGTGCGGCTCATCCGTGAGGAGATCGACCCGGGGTCGGCTCGGCTGCGCGAGTTCGCCTAGGCCGCGGCGGGGCGGTCAGTCCGTGCGCACGCCGGCGATCACGAAGCGCGCGAGCGTGTCGGCGAGTTGCGTCGGGGACACCTTGCCGCCGGGTCGATACCACGTGTAGACGGAGTTGAGAGCCCCGAACAGGCAGTAGGACAACACCGCGGGGTCGAGATCGGCCGCGATCTCGCCGCGCTGCTGTGCCTCGCCGATCAGGCCCACGACGAAGTCCTCGTACAGCTTGCGCTGGCGGCGGATCTCGGCGCGGCGCTCGGGCGCGAGCAGCTTGTAGTCGTGGTAGTAGACGGCAATCTTGGTGAGGTTGCGCGTGTTGTACTCGACGTGGCGGCGCACATAGGCGTCGAGCTTCTCGAGCGGCGAGAGCTCGTCCATCGCGGTCACCTCCTCGAGGATCGTGTGCGCCGCGTCGTGGACCTCCAAGAGCACCCGATAGAGCAGGTCGTCCTTGGAGTCGATGTAGTAGTAGAGGCTCCCCTTGAGGATGCCGACGGCATCCGCCACGTTCTGCACCGAGGTGTCGGAGTATCCCTGGCGGTGGAAGATCTCAGCCGCTGCGTCGATGATCTCCTGCTCGCGCTTCTTCGGGGACGCGGAGCGAGTCTCGCGCCCGTTGCGGCGTCGACTCGCTGGGGTTTCGGTTGCTTTGGGTTTGCTGGCCACGATGTAGGGGTTGTCGGCGCGGGTGCGCTCAGGGGCTGGTATTGGAGACGGCGGGTACGACGGAGCGGACAATGGCAGCCGCGACAGACGCGACAGACTCGAGGTCAGCCGCGTAGTCCGGGGGGCTCGCCGTCGGGGACGCGCCGCCGGGAACTTCTATCAGGGCGTCGATCTCGAAGGGATGGAGGATCGTGAGCTCGGCGGAAGCTACGACCTCGGTGCTTGCGACGAGCCGCTCGACCGTGACGATCGTGTGGCGTGCGGCCCGCGCGAGCAGGACGTCGACGTCCCAGAGGTGGTCGCGAGGCCACGGCAGCTGGACGTTGCCGAGCGGATCGGCTCGCCAGGCGTGGATGATCGCCACGTCGGGATGCAGCGGCGGCACCGCGAGCAGCTCATCGCCGGTGTAGGGGTCGATGACGGTTGCCAGCGCGGCGTGCTCGAGCAGCTGCGAGCCGCGGGCAGCACGGGTCGGCATGAACGCGAGACCGGCGGCCGCTGCGCGCAGGCGCCCGAGCAACATCCACTCGCTCTCCTCGAGATCCTCGAAGCGCCCGGCGCCAACGCCGTCAGCGAACGCGTTTGCCCGGCCCAGCGGACCCAGCGAGACGCTCGAAGAGCGCACGGCGCGAAGGCATCCCGCGGCCGCCAGCAGCTCGACGTCCAAGGAGCCGACGAAGGTGACCAGCTCGAGCTCGAGCGGGCGGCGCTGCGCGAGCGCGCGGATCGCTCTGATCGGCTTGCGCGAGAGCCCCGCGCCGCCGATCGCCAGCACGCAGCCGTCGCTGATCGCGCCGAGCGCTTGGTCGAGCTCGGTGAGCACAGCCGTCATCAGTCGAAGGCGGCCGGTCGTTTCTCCAGGAATGCCGAGATGCCCTCGCGCGCCTCGGGGCTCAGCAGCGCCTCGATAGCGGCTTCGCGCTCGACTGCCAGGCCGCCCGTCAGCGCGCTGTCGTAGCCGTCGTTGAGTGCGCGCTTGATCAGCCGCAGCGAGCTGCGCGGCATCGCGGCGAGACGCTCGGCGTACTCGATCGCGGTGCTGCGCGCCTCCCCGGGCTCACAGGCGGCGGTGATCAGTCCGATGCTCTCGGCCTCGTCGGCGTCCAGTCGCCGGGCGAGCATCAGCAGCTCCGTCGCCTTCGCGCGACCGACCAGCCGCGGCAGCCGCTGCGTGCCGCCGCCGCCCGGGATGATGCCCAGCGCCGCCTCGGAGAGGCCGATCCGGGCGGGGCCCCGGGACATGATGCGAAAGTCGAGCGCGAGTGCGAGCTCGCAGCCGCCGCCCAGTGCGTGGCCCTCGATCGCCGCGATCGTAGGCTTGCCGAGTCGCTGGACGCGCAGAAAGCACGAGCTGACGAGGTCGACCTTGCGCGTGATCGCTCCGCGGCGAAAGTCGTAGTTGGCCATCGCGGCGATGTCGGCGCCGGCGATGAAGATGCTGGCGTGCGCACTGGCGAACACGACGGCGCGCGTGCCCTCGTCGAGCTCGAGCTCGGTGATCGTGTCGCCCAGGGCCGTATAGAGCTCTTCGGTGAGCGCGTTGGCTGGAGGATTGTTGATCTCAACGAGCGTGACTCCGGCGCTCGATGGCGCTATCGTAATCAGGTCGGCTGCGGACATTTTCGGCCAAACGTTTGGTTGGTAAAGTGTCGCACAGATGCCGACGCACGCGCAGCGAATCGCCGATGGTCGCGCGCGATGAGTGCGTGGCTTCTTGACTGTGGCGTGACGATCGGGGGGCTTCGCGTCCCGGCTCGAGGCGCACGGCGCGCCGTTGCCCACGCCGATGAGGACGCGCTCACGCTCGCCGCCGACGCCGCGGCGATCGCGCTCCGGGAGGCGTCGGCGCAACCCGACGTCGTGATCTTCGCATCGCTCTCGCCCCCCTACGCCGAGGGCGGCAGCGCCCAGCTGCTGGTCGAGCTGCTCCGCCTGCCCGCCGAGGTCGTCGTGGCGGAGCTGGGCGCCACGCTGCGCGACGGGCTCCTCGCCCTTCGCCTCGCCGATGGGCTGCTCGCCGCCGGGGCGCAGCGCGTGCTCGTGGTCGCTGCGCACCGCGCGCGCCCGGACGAGCGGGAGGCCGGTGACGGCGCGGTCGCGCTGCTGTTGGCCCGCGAGCGCGGCCTGGCGCGCCTGACGCCGCAGGCGGCCCATGCCGAGGAGCTGCGCGACCGCTGGCGGTTGCCGGGGGACCTCGCGCTGCACAGCGCCGACCCGAGCTTCGCGGATGTCTTCGGCGCAACCCGCATCGCGGCGCTGCTGGCGTCCGGACGCCAGCAGCCCGACGCGCCGCGAGTGGCGGTCAGCGGCCCCGCGCCGGCGGCGGCGGCGCGAGTCGAGCACGAGCTCGGCGGTCCGGGCGACGCGCTCGTGGACCGCACCGGCGTGCTGGGGGCGGCGCACCCCCTGCTGCGGCTGCTGGACTCGCTCGAGCGCCCGACGCTGCTGCTGGCCGCATCGGGCGGGCTCGGCGAGTCGCTGCTGTGCGAGCCTCGGCCCGAAGCGCACGCGCTCGTGACGAGGGTGCGTGACGCGGTGGCCGGCGGGATCGAGGTCGAGGCCGCGCAGGCGTTCCCGCGGGCGGACTTCCACCCCTACCAGTCGGCTCCGCGCGCCTGGCGCGAGCGTGGCCAGGACCTCCGTCTCGAGGGGCTCCGCTTCGGCGATCGCGTGCACTACCCGCCCCCGGCGGTGCCACCGCCCGGCCACGAGCACGAGACCGGCGTGGCGGTCGCGCTGGCTCGCACGGGGACCGTGCTCACGCAGACCCGCGACCACGTGTACCCGGGCGCGTCGCTAACGCAGATGGTCGTGCTCGATCTCGATGACGGCGCGCGCTTCTATGCGCAGGTCGCGGCGGGTGAGGAGCTCGAGATCGGCGCCCGGGCGCAGCTCGTGCCGCGACGCCTGCACGACGGCGGCAGCGAGGCGGGCACGAACTTCATCCAGTACTTCTGGAAGGCGAGCCGATGCCCATAGCCGGTCAGGTGGCGATCGTCGGCTCGGCCGCCACGCCGTTCGGCGTGCTGCACGAGCGCGGCTACCTGGAGCTCCTGGGAGAGGCGGCACGCGGAGCGATCGCCGACGCCGGCGTCTCCCAAGAGCGTGTCGAGGCCGCGTGGCTCGGGACCGCCGAGCCCGGCGTCGCGGCGCTGCTTGGCGACGCCGGAACAGCGGTCACCGAGGCGATCGGCTTCGCCCCCAAGCCGGTCACCCGCGTCTCGACCTTCTGCTGCACCGGCATGGAGGCCGTGCGCGCGGCGGCGATGGCGATCGCTGCCGGCGAGCACGAGCTCGTGCTCGCCGTGGGCGCCGAGAAGATGCGCGACGTCAGCCCGCGCGGGAGCCTTGTCGCACGAACCGCGAACCTGACGCATCCGACGCTGGCCAAGGGGCGCTCCGCGCCCGGTCAGTTCGCGCTGCTCGCCAACCGCTACCTGCACGTCTACGGCCACGAGCTCGCGGATCTCGCCGCAGTCGCCGTGAAGAACCACGGGCACGCCGTGCGCAACCCGCTCGCCCATTTCCGCACGCCGATCACCGTCGAGCAGGTGCTCGCCGCGCCGCGCGTCGCCGAGCCGCTCGGCGTGCTCGACTGCACGCCCACGACCGACGGCGCCGCGGCGGTGATCCTCGCCCCGCTGGAATGGGCGCGCAAGCACGCCGAGCGCTACGCGGTGATAGAGGCGATCTCGCTCGCGGTCGTCGACGGCTACTACGCCGGCTTCTTCCACGACGAGGCCGACTACCTGGGCTTTCGCGCGACGCGCGAGGCGGCGGCGCGCGCCTACGCCGCCGCCGGGATCGAGCGCCCGCGCGAGCAGCTCGACGTCGTCGAATGCCACGACTGCTTCACGATCACGGAGCTCGTGAACTACGAGGATCTCGGGCTCTGCGGGGCCGGCGCGGGCGTCGAGCTGCTGCGCTCGGGCGCGACGACCCTTGGGGGCGACGTCCCCGTGAACCTCTCGGGCGGCCTCCAGGCCTGCGGGCATCCCGTGGGGGCGACCGGTGTGCGGATGATCAAGGAGATCGCCGACCAGGTGATCGGCCGCGCCGG